>OBYG01000460.1_pt1 | contig 36798 bp, 31 predicted proteins | sample 1538201 | NCBI WGS metagenome assembly OBYG01 (sample SAMEA2580177, study PRJEB22360) | human gut metagenome | biome: human gut; feature: human-associated habitat; material: faeces | place: Denmark | collected 2008/2010 | reverse complement strand
AGAGACATGAAGGCCCTGTTCGGCTTTGGCGCAGGCCTCCCGCGCCAGGCTGACGGCCGTTTCAAACAGCCCGCTGTAGTAAAGAGCGGCCTCTTCCCTTTCCTCCCGCGTCATCTGCCAGGTAAAGCCAAAGGTCTTTTTACAGGGAATCACCGTAATTCCCGGAAGGTTCTCAAGGGCTCTTACCTCCCCTGACTCGTCTGTCTTCAGAAACCGGGCGATCACCACAGGATAACCGCAGCCCTGCATTCTCACGGCCAGGCCCACGGCCGCCGTAGTCTTTCCTTTTCCGTCTCCGCAGTAAATGTGGACACAGTTCATATTCCCTACCGTTCCTTTCCGTCCTGCTCCTCCAGATACTCCTCCACAAACCTGGAAACCTCCGCCGGCTTGTGATATCTGTTTTTTACGCCGTACACGTGAAGACGCTGCTTGGCCCTTGTCATGGCCACATAGAACAGGCGTCTCTCCTCCTCGATGTCAGCGTCCAGCACTGCCTTATTGTGAGGCGTGACGCCTTCGTTGGCGTCCAGAATATACACCACCCGGTATTCCAGCCCTTTGGAGCTGTGCATGGTGGAGAGCATCACTGCGTCCGCCTGCTCCTCCCGCTCCCTGGCCTGCCTTTTCAGCTCTTCGCCGTAGGCCCGGATATGTTCAAACCAGGCGTCAAAGGTCTTATATCTGGCCGCGCTCTCCCTGAGCTGCTCCGCTGTCTCCAAAAGTTCCTCCGCTTTCACATGGTGGGCCGCGGCATACTCATAGAGCCAGGCGTCGTAGCCGATGGATTTCCGGATATAATTCACTGCCGCCAGAGGGGACATGCGGCTGACTGCCGTCAGATCGAACTCCAGGTTCTCAATGCGCTCCACCATCCAGTCCTTGTCTTTATAATAGGTCTTCAGCTGTTCAAAAGACACCTGGGGATCTCTGAGCGCGTCACGGCTCACATACCTGGCCGGCCGGTTGATCATCTGGAGCACCTCTGCCCTGTCTCTGTTTCCCAGGGCTACCCGGATATAGGACAGAATATTCTGGGAAATCCAGTGTTCATAGAGGTTGGGGACCTGATCCCTGGCCCGGAAGGGAAGGTTGTACTCCATCAGCTTCTCAATCAGCCGCTTGGGCCCGGAGTTCGTCCTGTACAGGACTGCGATATCGCTGTAGCTGCACCCTGCCTCTGCATACATCCTGATTTCCTCCGCAATGCGGCTGTTCTCCTCCTCCTCGTCCTCCCAGATTCTCGTGATGACGCCTCTTCCCCTGCTGCCTGCTGTTTTTAAAGACTTCTTAAACCGCTTTTCGTTGTGCTCAATCAGCCGCAGAGACGCCTCCACAATCTCCCTGGTAGAGCGGTAGTTCACATCCAGAAGCACTCTTGCCGCCTTAGGATAATCTCTCTCAAAGCCCAGCATGATCTCCGGCTTCGCTCCCCGGAACCGGTAAATAGACTGGTCGTCGTCCCCTACGATAAACAGGTTGTCCGAAGGGGCGGCTAACATCCGCACAATCTGGTACTGAAGCCTGTTGATATCCTGGAACTCGTCCACCAGAATATATTCATACTTTTTCTGCCAGGCGGACAGAATATCGGGACGTTTGCGAAACAGCTCCCAGCACATGACCAGCATATCGTCAAAATCAATTTTATGGGCCCGCTGCAGCTGTTCCTCATACCCTCTGTAGATCCTCCGGAAGGAATCCCCGGAGCAGCTTTTCGCATAGTAATGCTCCAGGTCAATCTGCTCCCCCTTCACCGCGCTGATCTCGCTGATCAGGGAGGAAATCAGTTCGTTTTCATCCTCCGGCTCCAGCTGCTCCTTCGCCGTCAGCTCCCGGATCACCCTGAGCTTCTGATCCTCTCTTATGATATCCGACGCGTCGTACTGATAGGCCAGCTTCAGGATCCTGAAAAAGACGGAGTGAAAGGTTCCGAAGCTTACCTGTCCTCTCATAGGCCTTCCTTCCATCAGCCGCTCAAACCGTTCCTTCATCTCCCTGGCCGCCGCCCGCGTAAAGGTAATCACCAAAATGGAGGAGGGGTTCACCCCATGCTTCTCAATGAGACTCTGAACCCGGTGGGTAACCACAGTAGTTTTCCCGGATCCCGGTCCTGCCAGAACCATCATAGGACCGTCCTTGTGGCTGACTGCCGCAGACTGCGCTTCGTTAAATGGCATGCTCTAATTCCTCCCAAGACGCGCCCCGCCCAAGGGCATTTATACATCGTTTCCCACTGAGATAAAAGGGAGGATGCCGCGGATTTTCCGCAGGACATCCTCCTGGCAGCAGCTTCTACTTCTCCAGAAGCTCGATTCCCTTTCTAATTCGCTCTAAAGATTCCTCTTTTCCCAGAACCTCCATAATCTCTGTGGCTCCGGCCGGAGTCATCTGCTTTCCTGACACAGCGGTGCGGATCGGCCACATCACAAATCCTGTCTTCACGCCTGTCTCAGAAATGTAGGCGGACAGTCTCTCGTAGAGGGCGTCATTGGAGAAATCCTCCTGCGCCTCCAGAATCGGAAGCACGTCCTTTAACACCTTCAGAGACGTCTCCTCTGTGGATTTCATCTTCTTGTGAACGTACATCTGCGGATCGTATTCCGGAAGCTCCTCGAAGAAATCAATATGGCCTGCAATATCCGGGAATACCTCGATTCTCGTCTTCACCATGGCCGCAATCTTTCTCAGATCCAGATCCTTCTTGATCACCTCTCTGATATACGGCTCAGCCATCTCATAAAATTTATCGAAATCCATGGATTTCATGTACTCGCCGTTCATCCAGCGCAGCTTCACCATATCGAAAACCGCCGGGGATTTGCTGATATGGCGGTAGTCGAACTCCTTAATCAGCTCGTCCAGAGTAAAGAGCTCCTGGTTTCCCTCCGGAGACCATCCTAAAAGAGCGACAAAGTTGACCACTGCCTCGGAGAGGAATCCCTGGTCAATCAGATCCTGGTAGGAGGAATGGCCGCTTCTCTTGCTCAGCTTCTTGTGCTCCTCGTTGGTAATGGTAGGGCAGTGTACATAAACCGGAACTTCCCAGCCAAAGGCCTCGTAGAGGCGGTTATACTTGGGGGAGGAGGACAGGTACTCGTTTCCTCTCACTACATGCGTGATCTTCTGCAGGTGGTCGTCCACCACATTGGCGAAATTGTAGGTTGGGAATCCGTCGGATTTAATGAGAACCATATCGTCCAGCTCAGAGTTGTCCACGCTGATATCTCCGTAGATCTCGTCGTGGAACGTGGTCGTTCCCTCTGTCGGATTGTTCTGGCGGATAACAAACGGCTTTCCTGCCGCCAGGTTGGCCTCTACCTCCTCCTTGGACAGGTGCAGGCAGTGCTTGTCATAGGCCATAATCTCCTCGCCGTTTACCGTCTTCTTCAGGCTGTTTAAGCGCTCCTGATCGCAAAAGCAGTAGTAAGCCTCTCCCTTGTCAATCAGCTCCTTGGCGTATTTCATATAAATGCCGGACTTCTGACGTTCGCTCTGGATGTAAGGGCCTACCGGGCCTCCCACATCTGGGCCTTCATCGTGGATCAGGCCTGTATCCTTTAACGTATTATAAATAATCTCAGTGGCACCTTCCACATAGCGCTCCTGATCCGTATCCTCAATTCGTAAAATATAATCTCCGCCCTCATGCTTGGTAATCAGGTAGGCATACAGCGCAGTTCTTAAATTTCCTACGTGCATCTTTCCTGTCGGGCTTGGGGCATATCTTGTTCTGATCTTTTCCATGGCTCCACACTCCTCACTGTTAGAATAAGGCCCGGCCGGCTGCCGGGCCTGTGTTAAAGATAATTCATTATATCGCTTAATCTGAAAAATTACAAGTCTAGGCTGCCATGTCGAGAAGGCGGCAGGCAAAATTAAAATAAATTACAAGACTGCAGGCATCCAGAATCGTAGAAATCATAGGAGACGCCATCAGCGCCGGATCCATGTGCAGAACCTTGGCAATAATCGGCAGCGTGCAGCCAATCGTCTTGGCGATAATAACAATGCAGAAAATGCTCAGGACAACGGTGAGACAGATCATCTCCTGCCCCGGATAGGACAAAGTCAGGCGCACAAAGTTGGCAATCGCCAGGCAGATGCCCACCAGAATGCCCACCCGAAGTTCCTTCCATACTACCTTCGCCAGGTCGGAGGGGCTGATCTCCCCCACCGCCATGCCTCGGATAATCATGGTGCTGGCCTGGCTTCCGGAGTTTCCTCCTGTATTCATCAGCATGGGAATAAAGGTGACCAGAAGGGGAACCGCTGAGAAAGCCTCCTCATAAGTAGTCAGAATCTCTCCTGTCACCATACTGCTGAACATGAGAATCAACAGCCAGACAATCCTGTTCTTGGCCAGCTGGAACACGCTGGTCTTCAGATACGGCTTCTCGCTGGGATTCATGGCGGCCATCTTCTCAAAGTCCTCTGTGGCCTCCTGCTCCATAACGTCCATCACATCGTCGACTGTGATAATACCCACTAGACGGTTTTCTCCGTCTACAACAGGAAGGCTCAGAAGATCATACTCATTAAATAGATCCGCCACCGCCTCCTGGTCGTCTGTGGTGTGGGCCTTCAGCACATGGCTGTCCATAATCTCCTCAATGGTGGTGGCATACGGGCTCATCAGAAGATCCTTCACCGTCACCACGCCCTCCAGATGGCGTCCCGCATCCATCACGTAGCAGGTATAAATGGTCTCCTTATCCACGCCGTACTTCCGAATATATGCAAACGCCTCCTCCACTGTCATGGCCTTCTTCAGCCCCACATACTCGGCGGTCATCACGCTTCCCGCACTGTTATCCGGGTACTTCAGAAACTGGTTGATCAGCTTTCTTGTATCAGGGCTGGAATTTTTCAGCACTCTCTTTACAATGGTCGCCGGAAGCTCCTCCAGCATGTCCACCGCGTCGTCCACAAACAGATCGTCCATAATATACTGAAGCTCATTATCCGTAATGCTGGTAATGATATGCTGCTGCTTCTCCACCGGAAGGCAGGCGAACACATCCGACGCGATTTCCTTGGGAAGCGTCCGAAACACTACCACCGTTTTCTCCGAATCCAGCTCCTCCATAAACGAGGCGATGTCTACCTCGTTCATCTCTATCAGTTTTTCCTTCAGGCTTCTATACTGCTTCTCGTCAGCCAAAGCATGAAGCTCGTCAAAATTCATCTCCTCCATACTCTACTCCCTTTCCAAACCGCGCACTCGCTTCTTCCTATTATAGTAAGGATCCATTAAAATTTCAATGGATTTATACGAGATAATAGTAGGGCAGAAAGAATTTGGCCACAGCTGACGCCCAAGGAAGAAACAGGGACAGATCGATAAATACAGGGCAGAGAATCAGGCTTGCCGACGCAAAAAACGGAATCAGGCAGGCAGCCGCCAGCGGATTTTTCACAATCCTGCAAAGTCCCCAGGAAAAAAGCGTGCACATTCCTCCATAAACAATCAGCCGGAGTCCCTCCAGTATCCAGGAAGGCTGCGACAGCTCCCCAGCGGCTGCAAGCGCTGCGAATCCGCTGACGCAGGACAGAAACACAGGGGCCGCCAGGCAGGAGAAAACGGCCGCCTCGCGGCCAAGGCCTGACAGAGTGGAAAACAGGCCTCTCTTTTCATCCTCGCAGACCGTCACTGCCGCCGTCAGGCCCATCACAAAAATAAACACCGCCGTCAGGCCTCTGGCCGGGAACGTCTGCTTCATAGAAGGTTTTCCAAGCTGCGTTCCCTCTTCCGTCTCATACTGGAAGGCAAAGGTGCTTCCATTTTCCAGATAATGGTCATACATAGGTTCCAGCCTCTTCCAGACCTCTTTCTCTCCCTGAAAGACTTCTCCCTCCCTGCTGTACGTCTCCAGAAGACTGCGTCCCCATACGGTAAACAGGCCGGAAAATACGACTTCAGAGGACAGCTTGTCCACAGCTGTGGAAGGAGCCGTCACCAGGGTAATGCTTCTCTTAAACTGCCCGCTCTCCAGTTTTTCCAGCAAATTCTCTGAAAAAATATAGCCGCACTCTGCTCTTCTGGCGGCCACGTCCTCCCGCAGTTCCTCCTCAGAACTGCTCATATAGAACTCAAAGGAATGCTCTCCCGACAGCAGCTCGTCAGCCACCTGGCGGTTCCAGTCCGCCTCCCCTGCATAGAGGGCAATGGCAATGGCATCCTCCTCCGGGCGCTCTGCCTCCCGAAACAGCCAGAGCCCTGCTGGCAGGGCGAGCAGCAGAAGCAGGAAAAAAAGGCGTTTTGTCTGCCGCTTCAAAGACAGATAAAACCACAGTCCCATTTTATTCATAGTCCCTCCTTACTGCTACCGCAAGGCAGAATGCCGCCCCTTCCAGAACAAGAAGCCTGAAAATCGGAGCCCATGCCGCCAGCTGTCCCGCTCCTCCTGACATATCTTCTGATACCATCCATTTCACCGCTTCCATCAAAAAGAAGACCGGCGTAAATTTTCCGGCTCCGGCAGCCGCCTCAGGCAGGAAAACAGACGGGATCAGCCCGCCCGCCATAAACATCATGACAATCGTGGAAAGAAACAAAATGCTGACGCCGGCCAGCGTGCTTCTTCCCGCCTCGTAAATCAGAATCACCCAGCCGGACGCGCAGACGCAGACGAGAAGCCAGACGGGAACGCTCGCCAGACCGCTCTGAAAAAAGCCTTTTCCAAGGCAGATGAAAAACGGAGCTGCCGTAGCCAGAGCAAACAGAAAGGCCAGCACAGCCGTTCTGGCCCACAGGCGCATAGGACGGCTGAATCCAGAAAGATACAGCTTTTTTTCCATCACAGGGGAAAAAGGACGCAGAAATCCAGCCGCAGGAATTCCCAGCAGAAGAACTGCCAGCACAGCGCAGGAAATTCCGTAAAACACCTCTGTGGTCACATCTCCCGATGCGCTCACCTGCTCCGTTTTAAAATAGACAGAGCGGGAAAGGGCATATTTCAGATACATCTGGTTCAGATCTGACTCTGCCTGCGGAATCTGGCTGGTTCTTCCCATATCCCCTAAGAGCTCATCTGTGCTATAAACAGCGGCCTGGGCAGTCTTTAAAATTTCTGTTCCAGCATCTGTCAGTTCCCGGAAAATTGAAGCTTCCAGCCCGGCCTGCTCTGGAAATACTATCGTCACAGGCTCGTTCGTCCCGTTCATAATTCCTTCCAGCAGCTGATCCGGTATCAGCATGAGGGCGTAGATCTCCCCCCTCTCCATCTGCCTGCGTCCTTCCTCCTCGTCCAGATAGACGAATTCACAGAGACTGGACACGCTCTCCAGAGAGGACACCATAGACATGATCCATTTTGCGCCGCGATCCTCTTCGGGCACCGCCACTCCTACCTGAATGCTTCCCACAGACTGCTCCCCATAAAGCATCCTGTTTGCAGAAAAAGCAATTGTGCCGGCTAATACCGCCAGCACAACTGCTCCTGCCAGAAAATAGGGGAGGCTTTTTAACGCCCTCTTCATCTCAATTTTTAAAATCGTCAAAAATCGTCCCATGAAATTCTGTTATCCTTTTCTTTAGCTGAGGCCAGCTCCGCTCAGCATGGAGGTAAGTCCCATATACAGTTCCATAATCACCGTATTCCACTCTTCCTCTGTAGCTGCCAGAATATCAAAGGATTCGCCCTCCGGTTTGGAAACAGCTTCCTCTAAAGGCTTGATTCCATAGCTTCCAGACAGCTCTGCTAAAAGCATGCCCTCGTCTGCCGGACCGGCTGTCACTCTCAGAGAGTCAACTACCGCGTTGAAGGACTCGCCTGGAACCAGATCCTCCATAATACCGTCTATGCGGATGCTTCCAACCTCCGTGTCATTCTCCTCTGCGTAAGCGTCAATGGTGTAATTGGCTGTCGGAATGTCGTACTCGCCGCTCATGCTGAAGAGCATCTTCTCGCCTGCCGCCTCTACCTGAAGCGCCAGCTGGGCCTGATAGAGCTTATCCTTTTCGTACTCTCCCATTTTAGCCATATCGATGACAATCTTCTCGCCGGACGGCTCCTCAGCTGTAAGGTTCGCCTCTATATTCGCGGTCTGGCTGTAACCGCCTCTGAAGTTTACAGTTCCGTACAGCTTCAAGGTATCAGCTGCCTCTGCAGACGCCGCTGATTCCTCTTCTGCAGCCGCTGTCTCAGCCTCTGCCGTCTGCTCTGCCAGAGAAAGCTCTGTGCTGTAGTCAAAGGACGCCAGTTTTCCGTCATCTGTCACGTAAACTGCCAGAGTAACGTCTCCCATAGCTCCCTTCAGCTGGGAAAGAAGCGCCTCAATCTCCTCATCCGCTGAGGTCCAAAGCTCTGTCTGCTGCTGTTCCGGAGTCATATCCGGGCTCTCCATGCCGTAAAGCTGAGCCATCTCCTCAGAGCCGTACAGGGACGCGTTCAGATCGTAAACCAGCTCCAGGCAGGTAATCATATCCTTCTTCAAAGTTTCATCAGCCAGGAAGAAGTCTTTTGTCTCTGTGAAGAACTGAACAAGAGCAGCGTTGCTGAGAACTACGTCGTATCCGTCGCACTCGACCTCTGCATCTCCCACTGGGCAGCTTCTGCTCTCGCCCTTTTCCACTGTCATGGCCGCTTTCAGATTATCCACAGCCTTGCTTCCTGTCTTATATCTGTCCCAGAGAGCGCCGAAATCAAACATAGGAGTCTCTGAATGGGACAGCTCGTTGGCCTTCTTCATATAGTCGGCATAAGCCTGGAGATCCATTCCCATGTCGCTTAAGCTCTTTCCAAGATACGGGGAATTGGCAATCTGGGTATTCAAATCCTCCTCCAGATTCAGCGTAAATACCTTGTTCGTCATATCCGGCGGCAGGGCAATGGCCATCTCCGAATTATCCAGGTAAAATTTCGCGTTGAACATAGGAATGTCGCCGTACTGGAATCCCAGATCCATATCCATGGTACTGCTGCTTCTGTCTTCCCTGGCATTGATGCTGAAGCCCGTTCCCTGAAGCTCTGAACTGCCTAACAGCTCCCCCAGAGTCAGATTCATGCCTACCTGGTAGGAATCGCTGTACAGCTTCTCTCCCAGAGCCTTCCAGCCGAAAATCTCCTCCATGGGATTGGTCTGTCCTTCTGCCACTACGCCCTTAAATGCGTCAATGACCACATCCTTGGGATCCGGCTTATTCATCTGCCAGAACGCCACGCCGCCGACCACTGCCACGGCTGCCACAGCAGCTCCGGCCATCCATATCTTATTAGGCTTTTTCTCTGCCACAGCCAGCTCCGCCGGCTCTCCTGCAGAGCCGGCTTCTGTCTGGCCGCTCTGGTTCTCTCCGCCTGCCGCTCCATTCGGCTCAGTCTCGTTTGAAGCTTCCATCAGATTCTTTCTGCATACGGGGCACTCAGCGCTCCCATCTGGAATTTCCTGATCACAATAAGGGCATTTCATACTGTTTTCCTCCTCTTTTTTGAATGGAATCTATTCTAGCATATTTTCCCAATTTCGTCATCAGATTAGACAATTTTGTAAAGAATCTTTAAGAATTCGGACGAGTTTTGTCAGAATTTACCAATCAGTTTTTCCGGTTCCACCCCGTTTTCTATGCTTTCAGGAATCAGCACTCCCTCCTTTAAAATATACAGCTCGCTGCAGGCCTGAAGCTCAGGCATCTCATGGGAGGTGAGGATCACCGTTCCTCCCCCCTGTGTAAAGGTGCGAATGTAGTGAAGTATCTCCTCCTTCGCCCCCAGATCAAGGGCCGCTCCCGGCTCGTCCATAATCAGAAGCGACGCCTGATTGGAGAGGGCCGCCGCAATGCTGAGACGTTTTTTCTGACCGCCTGACAGCTTTCCAGCCGGAACGTCTAAAAACCGGGAGATCCCCAATGTCTTGGCCACTCCCTGTTCCAGATCCCTCTCCATTTTCTTTTTGTCTCCCTTGTACCAGAGGGCAAAATTGTCTCTGGCCGTCAGCTCTGGAATCAGAGGATTTTCCTGGGGGACATAGGCCGCCCTTTTCTCAAAAACAGAACGCCTTCCCACAGCCTCTTCCCCATCAAAGCGTATGCTGCCCCGATCTGGCCGGCTCACCCCCGCCAGAATGGATAAAAGCGTGGTTTTTCCGCATCCATTGCCCCCGGCAATGCCTATGCACTGTCCCGGAGCCGCCGTAAACGATGCCCCGTTTAAAATCTGGCGTTTCTTAAATTTTTTGTAGATTCCCAATACTTCCAGCATACCTGTCCTCCTGTTTAAAAAAGGGCCGCTGTAAAACTGTCTTTCTGTTTTACAGCAGCCCTGATTTCTATGTTGCCAGCCGGCCAAATACCCCTGTCCGGCTAAAAATCATCCGCTTTCATGCCTACTCTTTATGAGCTTCCTGGTTCAGATCACCCGGTTTCATGCTCAGGTTAATGCGGCCCATCTTGTCTACCTCGATAACCTTTACCGTAACCTCGTCTCCGATATTTACCACATCCTCCACCTTCGCTACTCTCTTATCAGAAAGCTTGGAAATGTGAATCATGCCGTCCTTATTGGGAGCCAGCTCCACAAAAGCACCGAAATTCATAATGCGGACAACCGTTCCTGTCAGAATCTGTCCTGGCTCAATCTCTGTGACAATGCTCTTAATAATAGAAACCGCCTTGTCAATCATAGCCTTATCTGTACCGCAGACGGAAACGCTTCCGTCGTCGCTGATGTCAATCTTCACGCCTGTCTGCTCGATGATCTTATTGATCACCTTGCCCTGCTTTCCTACTACATCGCCAATCTTCTGCGGATCAATGGTAATCTGCTCGATCTTCGGAGCGAACTCGCCTACTTCTTTTCTCGGCTCTGCAATGACTGGTTTCATAATCTCATCCAGGATATAGAGTCTGGCCTCTCTTGTCTTGGCGATAGCCTCCTCGATGATCGGTCTTGTCAGGCCGTGAATCTTAATATCCATCTGGATGGAGGTGATTCCCTTGTGAGTTCCGCCCACCTTGAAATCCATGTCTCCGAAGAAGTCCTCTAAGCCCTGGATATCTGTCAGTACAATGTAATCGTCGTCTGTGTCTCCAGTTACAAGGCCGCAGGAAATTCCAGCTACCGGAGCCTTGATCGGAACGCCTGCCGCCATCAGAGACAGGGTGGAAGCACAGATGCTGGCCTGAGAAGTAGATCCGTTGGACTCCATTGTCTCAGAAACAGTACGGATTGCGTATGGGAACTCCTCTTCGCTTGGAAGCACCGGAATTAAGGCCTTCTCAGCCAGAGCGCCGTGGCCGATCTCGCGGCGTCCCGGTCCTCTGGACGGCTTTGTCTCTCCTACGGAGTAGGACGGGAAGTTATAGTGGTGCATGTACCTCTTGCTTGTCTCGTTCTCATCCAGACCGTCGATCTTCTGAGCCTCAGACAGAGGAGCCAGCGTACATACGTTTAAAATCTGAGTCTGTCCGCGGGTGAACATACCAGAGCCGTGGACTCTCGGCACAATGTCGATCTCAGCTGCCAGAGGACGGATCTCTGTGATGCCGCGGCCGTCAGGACGCTTGTGATCCTTTAAGATCATCTTTCTGACAGTCTTCTTCTGGTACTGGTAAACTGCCTCGCCGAGGACTGCCAGCCACTCCTCGTTCTCTGCAAAGGCCTCCTCCAGACGCTCTGTAATGGCCTTGATGTTCTCTTCTCTCTTCTGCTTCTCGTCTGTGAAGACTGCTGCCTCCATCTCTTCCTGGGGCACAATCTCCTTGATTGCTGCAAATAATTCCTCCGGAACTGCGCAGCTCTCGTAAGAATGCTTCTCTTTTCCGCACTCAGCTACGATTGTATCAATAAATTTAATAATATCCTGGTTTACCTCATGAGCCTTAAAGATAGCCTGAATCATCACATCCTCAGGAACCTCTTTCGCTCCGGCCTCAATCATGATGACCTTCTCTCTGGTGGAAGCCACTGTCAGAGCCATGTCGGAAATCTTTCTCTGGGCTGCAGTCGGGTTCACAATAAACTCTCCGTCGATCATGCCGATCTGTGTGGTCGCACAGGGACCGTCAAACGGAATGTCAGAGATGCAGGTTGCAATGGCAGATCCCAGCATAGCTGTGTACTCCGGGCTGCACTCCGGATCAACGGACAGAACCAGGTTGTTTAAGGTAACGTCGTTTCTGTAATCCTTCGGGAACAGAGGGCGCATCGGGCGGTCGATGACACGGGCAGTCAGAACTGCGTTCTCAGACGCCTTTCCCTCTCTCTTATTAAATCCTCCCGGAATCTTTCCAACTGCGTACATCTTCTCCTCAAACTCGACGCTTAACGGGAAGAAATCAATGCCGTCTCTCGGCTTATCGGAAGCTGTCGCTGTGGACAGAACCGTGGTATCTCCATAATGCATAAACGCAGCGCCGTTTGCCTGGGCTGCCACTCTGCCGACGTCTACTGTCAGTGTTCTGCCGGCCAGCTCCATTGAAAAACTCTTATACATAGAAAGGTCTCCTTTTCAAATTTCCTTGTTCAAAAACTGTTGTCTCCTGTTTCCTCTCCCTGCCTGCCAAATGGCAGAGGGAACCTGCGGAAGTATCCGAAACTACTGATCTGGGCGCAGAACCTGCCGGATATCGGAAGCCTTCCCGGCTCTCCTCCTGTGCCTACATCAGCGGTCTCGGATCACGTCTTCCACAGCATCTGTTGTCTTCTGCCGGAAACGATGTTTCCTGATGAGCGTAAATAATTAGGGTGGATTTCTCCACCCTAATGTCATTCATTACTTTCTGATGCCTAACTTCTCGATTAAAGCACGGTATCCTTCCAGATCTGTCTTCTTTAAGTAGTCTAAGAGACCGCGTCTCTGACCAACCATCTTTAACAGACCGCGTCTGGAGTGATGATCCTTCTGGTTTGCCTTTAAGTGCTCTGTGAGCTCTGTGATTCTTGCTGTTAAGATAGCAATCTGAACCTCCGGTGAACCTGTATCTCCAGGCTTTCTTCCGTACTCAGCGATAATAGCAGACTTTTTCTCCTTTGAAATCATGGTGATTTCCTCCTTATAATAAAAATAATTCTTACCGTGCACTAAGCTTCTGTCAGGAACTCAAAAAGCTGAGCGCCGGCGCGTTTGTACGTCATAGAGTATAGCACATGATTTTCTGGTTGTAAATCAGTTTTTCACTGTTTTTCTTCTGTTTTACTCTCCGTCCCACCGTCTCTCCCAGATTTTCCCGATTCCCCACAGACCGATGACCAGAATCGACTCTCCCGCCACGGTAAGAGACACAACAGAAATCATCTGGTTCAGCCTTTCAAAGTCCTCCATCAGAATGCAAAACCAGGTAAGTCCCATAGCTCCGGACGAAGCCGCCAGTTCTGCCAGCATGGCTGCTGTGAGAGCCCTCCGCCAAAACCGCTTTCTCTTTATAAGGAAGTATATGGAGGCTGAAACTGCTGCAGCCGCTCCTAATACGCCTGCTGTCAGCACAAAAAACAGAACCTTATCCATGATCTGCTACCTCGAATTCTGCCTCCACGCCAAAACGAAGCTCCTCCTCAGAGAGCACCTGAATTCTCAAGCGGTAGGTTCCAGGACCATCAGGGGCGAAGCTTCCCTTCCATGGCACGGCCAGACGGACAGATTCCTCCGAAAGCTCCGTCAGATAGCCGCAGAAGCCCGCCAGGCTTTCCACCTGTTCCCAGCTCTCCTTTCCATCCTTCTCTGTCTTTTTCTCAATGACCGGAGAGAGAATGTACTGAATGCTTCTGCCTGTATCATTGTGGAGAATAAAAGACAGCTCTGAATCCTCCGCAGCCACCTGCCTGGGAGCCATCTCCATCCAGATCTGTTCTCCATACGCTCCAAAGCCGTAAACCGTTCCAAACAGTCTCCAAACCGCTTCACTCTGCTCCCCATCCCAGGTGTAGAAGGAGGAACCTCCTGCCGCAAGCTCCGGAATACTTCCCTCCGAATCCGGAAAGGACAGCCACAGCTCTTTCGTCTCCCCGGATTCCATGGTGAGCGTCAGCTTTCCCGGAAAATATTCGTTCATAGGAAGCTCCTCTTTCTCTGCCTCTGACAGCAGCGCTCCAAGCTTCTCCAGATCCTCCCTGTTTCCAAGGCTTTCCGTCCTTTCGCCGTTTTCAAATGTTCCGGAAAGCTCCGCTTTTACAACAGCCCCGTTCTCTTCCAGAAATTCAGGAGAAAATCCCTGCGCTTCAGGCGCAGTCTCCTCTCTGACAAATTCTGCGTAAAGCTTCCCGTTCTGGATAGAATAGGTTTTCCAAAATCCCTCTTCCTGAGGCGGAACCAGAAACGCGCCTCTTTTCTCCGCCTCCTCCAGATAGGAAATTCCTTCCATTCCCTCCTCCAGGGCAGCTGACAGGCTGGAAATCCCAGAGGACGTGTCTCCTTTTTCCAGAAGAAGGAACTGTCCATTATGAAACTGGCTGGCGCTGTAGCCTGCTCCGCTCCAGTCCTTTCCGCAGGTCAGCCCCTCCAGAGGATTTTCTTTTATAAGACAAATGCCTAAAATATAACTGTAGCCGTCCTCAGACTTCCTGCCTGAAAACAGGTAGCTGTCCTTGAAAAAAGAAACGGCTTTCTCTGTCTCCTCCTCCGGCAGAGGCTCAAACTTTCTGTCTGGGAACTGGCTTTCCACAGCCTGTACCGCGCGGCCCAGCGCCGCCTCTGCCTCTGGATATTTCGTCTGTTCCTGCTGCTCTGGAACTGGATTATGAACTGGCTCCACATCCTGCGCCTCCTGGCATCCTGTCAGAAGACACGCGGCAGCGGCAGCCAGAAAAATCCCCTTCCATCTATGTCTCATTGGCTAAAATCCTTTCTTTCCCGTTTATTTTTCTTCAGCATCCATCTATCAGGAACCATGCGCCCATGCGCCCCACAGAAAAATCTCTGTGCCGTTTAAGCTCCCGGTCCGGCCGGGCCGCTGTTTCCTCCCTGGGAGGCCGGACCAGACGGGCCTTCAGGAGCGGCAGTCTCAGGCTGCGTAGGCGCAGGCGTCTCAGCCGGTTTTGTAGGCTGAACCTGCTCCTTAGACGGTTCTGACGGCACTTCCTGGGACGGTTCCGCCGGTTCTGACGGCTTAGCAGCCTCTGAGGATGGTTCTGACGGCGCAGGCGCCTGGGTGGACGGTTCTGTCTCCTGCGGTTTCTCCGGAGCCGACGGTTTTTCCGTGCCTTCCAGGTTATAGCAGAGTACCGGCATTCCGGCTGAAATATTCTCGTAAATCTTTTTTGCTACGCTGTGGGGCAGGTTAATACAGCCGTGGGAGCCCCCTGTCTTGTAGAGCGTTCCTCCAAAGCTGGAACGCCATTTTGCGTCGTGCATTCCGATGCCTCCGTTAAACGGCATCCAGTAATCCACTGGCGTGCGGTAATTTTCCCCTTTCAGGACAGCGTCTCTCTGTTTATACGTCAGAGGGAAGGAACCGGCCGGAGTTCCCCAGCCCTTTGACAGGTTGCCGGATACGAAATCCGACTCCACTAGCAGAGAGCCGTCCTTATAAAAGAACAGATGCTGGGCAGTGAGGTTGATCTCCACATACGTATCGCCATAGTCGTTTGCGCCATGGCTGGCCGCCTTCTGGGAGTATACCGGCTCTCTGCCGCTCTGGCTTTCCCCGGAGCGGATCAGCGCCGCCAGCTCGTCCGCCTCCGCAGCCTGGTTGATCTTCCAGCCATAGGAGCCGCCCTTAATGGTGACTGTCTTCCCATAAGAGGTCTTTAATGTCTTAGACTTGTGATTTGTATTATATTTATCCGCCAGCTCCTTTACATAGGCGGAAACCTTTCCGGAGTCCACGCCTGCGCTGCCGTCGGCATTGGGAACCAGCCACTCATGGATCCTGTCGCCTGACAGAGTTTCTGTCTGGTCTCCGAATTTGTAGGTGATCGTCACGCCTGCCGCCTTGTTCATATTTTCACAGAGCGTCTTCAGAGTCTCGTCGTCCGCCGTCACCTCAGGCTCCTGGTAGGCCCCCAGCTCCTCCAGAGAAATGTTTGTCTCCAGCTTTAAAATTGCCTCGGAAGCTTCCTTCTCCACAAGCTCGTAGTCGGCCAGCGTTCCCTCCTTCTCCGGTACAATTGTGTATCCGTTTTCTTTTGAATAGTCTGACAGGCGGGCGTTCTCCGGCTCCTTTGCCGTCTCCTCGTCAAAGCAGGCCAGCCCCTTTAAAGCCGTCTCAAACGCTTCCTCATCATACTCCATCATGGTCTGAATCTGGTAGCTGTCCGGGCTGAACACCCGAAGTCCCCAGGCAAACGGATTCTGGGACGCGATAATCTTCTCCAGGCTGCCGTCAAATTTCGCCTGGAGTCCAATGTCTTTCTGGGAGATCTGCTCTGTCTTTTCCCCTCTCTCCTCAATGGTAAGGACGTAGCCGTTAATTCCCCCGGCGATCATCTCCTGAGCCTCGGCGGCTGTCTTTCCTGCCACGTCCAGCCCGTTAATCTCCGTTCCCGGGAAGAAAACGCGGCTGTAACGGCTGCTCATGCCTGCATAGGAAACTCCTCCTATCACAAGAACTGCCGCAGCAGCTCCCGCCGCAATGGCTGTCTGCTTCCTGCCCCAGTGAAAGCCTCCTCCGTCCCCCGGCTCCTTGGGCTGTCTGGAAACAGGCTTTCTTCCTTCCGCCATGCCTGACGGTTCAGCTGTTCCCTTCCGCCTGCTTCTGCCTCTGGCTCGGCTTCTGCCCTGGCCTTCTCTATCTGAACTACTGTTTTCTGACGGCCGCCCTGTCTGCGGGCTGCCCTTCAGATTTTCATTCTTTTCCAGTCCATCAATCATTCCAAATTAACTTCCTTTCTTTCCCTTGCGCCGTTTTGCTGAAGCGCCCCTTTCTCCTGGCACTGTCTCGGCCATTGTATAATTCTAGCTGACTTTATATAGTAAGTCAATGTCCGAAATCTTACAGTTCTTACGTTTTTCTTAATTTACATTCCTTGTAAAATCAATGTTTTTTGTGGTTTTTGTCACTAATTTGTCGCTAACCGTTTATTTCTATTTTATACTTTTTGATTCCGATTAATGATACAATCCAGTGCCGGGGAAGTGTTTTTTTCTCCCCCCATAAACGCTTCTTCTTTCCTGCTGCTCCCCTTTTCAATATGTCATTATGACATCTTATAATTTATTTTCCGCCTTCTGAAAAGGCATTAAAAAGCTGACAAGATTTTTACTCTCATCAGCTTTGATTTATCATATTTTTCAGTTTATTGAATCAACTCACGCATACAATAATCTTCCTTTGGGTTCTGGAATGTCTCGCCCAATTTCCCGGGCAGTTTCTAACCATTCAGAAATGACTTTTTCAACATTTTCCAGAGCCTCCGCTGGTGTTCCTCCGTCTGCCATACATCCTGGAAGCTCCGGCACATCTACCAGCCAGCACTGATCCTCCTCGGACCAAAAAATGATACGCTCATATTTTGTCATGTTTACACCTCCATTTTATATTTTATCATGATCGTGCACCCCCTTCCTTACATTATAAGGTAGCATTCCCACTGAAATAAATCAATTAAAAAATATTCTAAAATTTGATTATTTTTCGTTTGATATCATTCTATAGAATATATTTATGGAAGCACAACAAATTGAAAAAGCAGCTTCTGCATACTTTCTTCTGCAAAAACTGCTTTTCCTCTGTCTTCCGGTACCTGCACGGAATCTGCCGACTTTACAGTCTGCCTCCAAACAGGCCTTTTTTCTTATGCTTTTCGTTTCCTTCCGGTGCAGCTCCGTTCATGGCGTCGTCGAAGCGGCGCAGTGCCTCCTTCTGCTCCTCGGTAAGCTTCTCCGGAACCTGTACAACCAGTGTTACGAAGTGATCGCCCCTGACGTTCTTATTTCTGAGAGAGGGGACTCCCTTTCCTTTTAAGCGGACTCTCGTGTCGGTCTGGGTTCCCGGCTTCACCTCGTACTCCACTTCGCCGTCTACCGTCTTAATACGGATGGCTCCGCCCAGGGCCGCCTTAGTGAAGGAAATGGGAACGGTAGAGTAAATGCTGGTATCCTGACGCTTAAAGACAGGATGGTTGGATACGATTACCTCTACCAGCAGATCGCCTCTCTCGCCGCCGTTTACGCCCGGCTCTCCGTTTCCGCGGTCTCTTAACATCTGTCCATTGTCAATACCAGCCGGAATCGTAACTTTAATCTTCTTTCTTCTCGTCACATAGCCGGTTCCATAGCAGTCCGGACATTTCTCCTTGATGATCTTGCCGGTTCCGCGGCAGTCTGGACAGGTCTGCACGTTCTGTACCTGGCCGAAGAAGGACTGCTGCGTGTACATGATCTTGCCCTTTCCATTACACTTCGGGCAGGTCTGAGGCTGGGTTCCCGGCTTTGCGCCTGTTCCGTGGCACTTCTCGCAGGTTTCCTTTAAATCCAGCTCAATCTCCTTCTCACAGCCGAAAATCGCCTCCTCAAAGGTAACGCGGATGCTGGTTCTCACGTTGGCGCCCTTCATGGGGCCGCTGCTTCTTCCCCTGCTTCTTCCGCCGCCGAAAATATCTCCGAAAAAGTCTCCGAAAATATCTCCCATATCCGCTCCGGAGAAGTCGAATCCGCCAAAGCCTCCGGCTCCCGCTCCTGCGCCTCCGTCGAAAGCGGCATGGCCAAACTGGTCGTACTGCTGGCGTTTCTGCGGATCGCTTAATACGCTGTAGGCCTCGGACGCCTCCTTGAATTTCTTCTCCGCCTCCTTATCCCCCGGATTGGCGTCGGGATGATACTTTTTGGCAAGGGTTCTGTATGCTTTTTTGAGGGCGGCGTCGTCCGCATCCTTGGAAACGCCTAAGACCTCGTAATAATCTCTCTTACTTTCTGCCATGTCAGCTCTTCCTCTCTAAACCCCGCAAAGGGGATTGAGCGTTCCCGCCCCATCCCCGTCACGGTCTCTATTCGTTTTCACTCTGGAGGATTATACTTCCTTGAAGTCTCCGTCCACTACGTTGTCGTCTGCTCCCTGGGAAGCGCCCATATCAGGAGCCGGACCTGCCTGGCCTGCTGCGCCTGCCGCCTGAGCCTGCTCATAAACCTTTGCAAACAGAGCCTGGGCGCTGGCCATTAATTTCTCCTTGCCGGCCTTGATGTCCTCTACCTGCGCGTCTGTCATCTGGTCAATCGGAGCGCGGTTGATGGCTTCCTTCAGTGCGTTTAAGTCTGCCTCTACCGCTGACTTATCGTTGGCGTCGATCTTGTCGCCGACCTCCTCTAAGGCCTTTTCTGTCTGGAATACCATGGAATCTGCATCGTTTCTCGCGTCAATGGCTTCCTTTCTCTTCTTATCCTGAGCCTCGTACTCAGCTGCCTCCTTAACGGCCTTCTCAATATCGGAATCAGACATGTTGGAGCCGGAGGTAATGGTAATGTGCTGCTCTTTTCCTGTTCCCAGATCCTTAGCAGATACGTTTACAATACCGTTTGCATCGATATCGAAAGTAACCTCAATCTGCGGAACGCCTCTTCTTGCCGGCGGAATTCCATCCAGACGGAACTGTCCCAGAGTCTTGTTATCTCTTGCGAACTGTCTCTCGCCCTGTACGACGTGGATATCTACAGCAGTCTGGTTGTCTGCAGCTGTGGAGAAAATCTGGCTCTTCTTCGTCGGAATAGTCGTATTTCTCTCGATCAGCTTTGTAGCGATTCCGCCCATAGTCTCGATGGACAGGGAAAGAGGTGTTACATCCAGAAGAAGGATATCCCCTGCACCTGTATCGCCTGCCAGCTTACCGCCCTGGATAGCTGCTCCTAAAGCCACGCACTCATCCGGGTTTAAAGTCTTGCTTGGCTCCTGGCCTGTCAGCTGTTTTACTTTCTCCTGAGCAGCCAGCATACGTGTGGAACCGCCGACTAACAGAACCTTGCTTAACTCAGAAGCTGTAAGACCTGCGTCCTTTAATGCGTTCTGAACCGGAATTGCTGTTCTCTCAATTAAATCATGAGTCAGTTCGTCAAATTTAGCTCTGGACAGATTCATATCCAGATGTTTCGGTCCCTCGCTGGTAGCTGTGATGAATGGAAGGTTAATGTTTGTAGTAGTAGCTGTGGAAAGCTCTTTCTTTGCCTTCTCAGCTGCCTCTTTTAATCTCTGAAGAGCCATCTTATCAGCGGAGAGGTCTACGCCCTCTGCCTTCTTGAACTCATCAATCATCCACTGTGTAATGCGGTTATCGAAATCATCTCCGCCTAACCGTGTATCGCCGTTTGTAGAAAGAACCTCGATGACGCCGTCGCCGATTTCAATGATGGAAACATCGAATGTACCGCCGCCCAGGTCGTATACCATAATCTTCTGCTCTTTCTCATTGTCAAGGCCGTATGCCAGAGCTGCTGCTGTCGGCTCATTGATAATACGCTTTACATCAAGACCTGCAATCTTTCCTGCATCCTTGGTTGCCTGACGCTGTGCGTCATTAAAGTAAGCCGGAACTGTAATAACAGCCTCTGTTACCTTCTCGCCCAGATAGGCCTCTGCATCTGCCTTCAGTTTCTGAAGGATCATAGCGGAGATCTCCTGCGGAGAGTACTTCTTGTCATCGATGGATACCTTATAGTCTGTACCCATATGTCTCTTAATGGAAGTGATAGTCTTTTCTGCGTTTGTAACTGCCTGGCGCTTTGCCGGCTCTCCCACTAATCTCTCTCCTGTCTTTGTGAATGCCACTACGGATGGTGTTGTTCTGACACCCTCTGTATTTGCGATTACAACCGGCTTTCCGCCCTCCATAACTGCCACGCAGCTATTAGTTGTACCTAAGTCAATACCAATAATTTTGCTCATAGCTTTTTCCTCCTGATTCACTCTATGTGTCAATCAAAATGTTGCTGTCTAACTTTTAGTTGGCTACCTTTACCATGCTGTGCCTTACTACGCTGTCTCTGTAAAGGTATCCTTTCTGGAATTCTTCGGCTATCACATTCTCTCCGAAGTTCTCGTCCTCAATGTGCATCACCGCGTTGTGGAAATTGGGGTCAAACGGCTGTCCTACTGCCTCAATCGGCTTAACGCCCAGATCCTCTAATGTCTTTAACAGCTGCTTGTATATCATGTTCATGCCCTCAGCGAATGCGTCGCCGCCTTCAGGCACGGCCTTTAAGCCTCTCTCGAAATTGTCAATGACCGGAAGGATTTTCTCAATCACATCCTTGGCTCCAATCTCGTACATAGCAGATTTTTCTTTCTCTGTTCTCTTTCGGAAGTTGTCAAACTCAGCCATATTTCTCTTCAGCTGGTCCGTCAGCTCTTCAATCTGCTGATCCCGCTTATCCTTCTTCTTTGAGAAAAATCCCTTTTTCTCCGGCTGGGAAGCGTCCGGGGCTGCCTCGTTCTCTCCGGCTCTCCCATCTCCCTCTTCCTTCTGCTCCTCGCCGCAGTTTTGGGCAGCGCTGTCTGTACAGGTTCCGGCTTCGTTTTCCATCTCAGCCTCTGTACACTCTCTGTCTTTCATCTCTTCGCTCACTTGACTTCACCTTTCCTTACTCCGTCCGGCGGGTTCTATTCTTTATGAAAGGTAGCTTCCAGCTGGTTCATCAGAGAACGCAGGGTATTTACCACCTTCTCGTAATCCATCCTCTTAGGACCAATAATTCCTATGGTTCCACGAAGTCCGTCACTCAGCACGTAATTGGCTGTTACAACGCTGCAGTCCTTCATGGACTGGACTGGCGTCTCGTCTCCGATGTAAACCTGAATCCCCGTGCTTTCCTGCTCCTGAGGCGTATCGGAAAGCAGATTTCTTAAAAGCTCCTTCTGCTCCAGGGTTCCTAAAAGCTCGCTGGCCTTATGGCCGTCGCTTAACTCCGGATATTTGAAAATATTCGTCGCTCCGCTGGTATAAATCTGTAAATCCTCTTCGTTAGCCTTAATGGCCTCCGCTACCTCGTTTAACACCAGATCCACAATCTGTCTTCTGCTTCCTGCCTGTTCCTTCATCTTTGTGATGACGCCCAAGTTAATCTGATCCACTGTCAGTCCGTTTAAGGCGTTGTTCAGAAGAATATTCAGATTCAGAAGCTCCTCCTCGGAAAGCTCCCCGTCCAGGTCCGCCATGGAATTCTTAATGATGTTTCCTTCCAGTACGGTAACAATCAGAAGCTTCCCTGCTTCCATTCTCGAAAGCTGGATAAACTTGATTTTAGTCTGATGGTAGTGGGGACCGCTTATCATGGTGGCATAATTGGTATTCGCCGCCAGGACACTGGCCATCTGCTTTAAGAGCAGTTCCACCCGGTCTACCTTCTGTATCATCAGTTCCTTGATCTCTGTGACCTCGTCTTCTTTCTCCCTAATGATATGATCCACATAAAACCTGTATCCTTTATCAGAAGGAATCCTTCCAGCAGAGGTATGCGGCTGGATAATGTACCCCAGCTCTTCCAGATCTGACATTTCGTTCCGGATAGTGGCTGAACTCAGGTTCAGGTCTGAATACTTTGAAATGGTTCTGGAACCAACCGGTTCCCCCGTTTCCAAGTAGGTCTGAATAATAGCCTTTAAAATTCTTTCTTTCCTTTCACCCAGCTCCAAGCGCCTCACATCCTTTCCTGTCAGTTTTTTGTTAGCACTCATTATCGTGGAGTGCTAACATCTACAGTTGATACTATATTACTTCTATAGAAGTTTGTCAACTGATTTTGAAAAATTTTTTGAGGTTTTTGCAGGGCTCCCAATATCACAGCGCTTTCATTTCTGTCTCCCTGATCTTTAACTTGACATTTAACATTTTTGTAATATAATAATAAACAGATTTTAATATATAAATCATCTTTATTTAAAAAAATTCTGATTGTGAGGAACTATATGAAGAGAAGACTCTGTAACAAGGTATCTACAGTCCTGTTCTGCACCGCATTTTCACTGGGAGCAGCCTTTACTTCCTTTGCTGATGAGGGGGCAGACGCCGCCGGACCAGCTGCAGAAGTTGCTGCCTTTTCCGAAGCCGACTCCTCGGATTCTATAAAAGAAGAGGATTTCCTGGGAGATTTTGAGATTACCGCCTATTGCGGATGCCAGAAGTGCTCTAAGGGAAACGCTCTCACCTATTCCGGAACTACACCGCAGGAGGGACGCACCATTTCAGCTGATCTGGACGTATTTCCCCTGGGAACCCGCCTTCTCATTGACGGCACAGTCTACACCGTTGAAGACACTGGATCCGGTATAGATGGAAACCACCTGGATATTTACTTTGATTCACACGAAAGAGCTCTTGACTATGGACGTCAGACAGAAGAAGTCTACTCCGCCGAATCATAATATTTTAAAAATCAGGCTGTATCTCTGATGAGGTACAGCCTTTTTCTTCGTCTTTTTCTTGACAAATCTCAGATTCTGTGTATAATACTGTCTTGCAGCCGAAAATGTTACAAATATATTACATTTATTAATTTTCGTAATATTTTTCCTATGTTTTTTAATATCTTGTTTTATATCCAGTCATTCCAGCGTCCGTGCAGAAAGGGCGGCACGATCCCGTGCATGGCTGCTGAAACATTCAGAAAGGATTTCTTATGAGACAGCGAATCAAATTATGTTTTACCGCTCTGTTTTTTATCCTGGCCGTCTCCTTTTCCTCTCTCGCGTCGGAAGGAAGCTCAGGACATCTCGATTTTTTTGACCAGTCCGGTATCTCCGGATGGTTTTATGAGACGGCCCGGCCCGCCGAGGCAGCGTCCTTTTCCATCTGTCTGACCAATGCCGTCACAGGGGAGACGGTTCAGGAAATTCCCATGACCTCCTCTCTTCCGCGCCCGGATCTGGAGGGACGGACAGGAAGCGGAAGCGCCCCCGGATTTTACACCTCCATTGAATGGGATGCCCTGGGCGGCGGCCTCTACACAGCTTCCCTCATAAGCGGCGGCAAAGCGGTAGGCAATTCCCTGTCCCACTATGCAGGAGGCCAGAACGGCCAGAGCGGTCTCCCGGAAGGCGTCTCCTCCGTGCAGAGCCTTGGATCCTTCCGCATTACCGGCTACTGTGCCTGCCGCAAGTGCAGCGCAGGATGGGGAGGGCGGACCAGCTCCGGCGCCATGGCCGTCTCCAGAAGAACCGTAGCCGTCGATCCGAGAGTCATCCCTATGGGAAGCCGCCTCCTCATTAACGGCCAGGTATACGTGGCGGAGGATACGGGAGGAGGCGTAAAGGGAAATCACATTGACATTTACTGCGATTCCCACGCCCAGGCAAAAAGCCTCCCCTTCCAGAGCGCTCAGGTCTTTCTGCTGCGATAAGTGGAAAACCTGCTCCCGTTTTTATTTTTTCCGGAAGGCCTTCTTCCTATTTAAAAGGAAGGGACGCAGGTAGCCTTCTGTGTCAGAAAGAGGAAGAATCTCCGGCTTCAGGCAGATTCCAAGCTCCTTCTCCATATAGGCTCTGCGCTTTTCTATCCTCTCCCAGACCTTTGGGTAAGTCTCCTCCAGCTCTTTTCTGAGGGTTTCATCCGCTATGGCAATTCCGTCCTCCGCGCTGACGCCGCCGTATCCCGGCACAGACGGAATAATATCCATCTGAAACATCATTCCGCTCTCTATCACAGTCTCTGAGCCCCGGTAGAAGGGGGAGGCCATCCACTCCTCATCTGACACATAGTGGCCGGGATTCAGCGTCCAGCCGTATACATCTCTGGGAAGCACCTTCTCAATCAGACCGTACAGGCTTTCGGCAGGAAGCCCCAGCTCCATAGCCTCGTACCACGCGACAGCCGCCCGGTAGTAAGGCTTTGCCACCGCCTCCAGATAATCCCGGACCTGCTCCGGCAAATCCTCCTCCGTTCTGGCAATGTAGCCGGAGCGTGAAGTCAAACCGCCTCGAAAGCCCAGAGTGGACGAAAATTTATCGCCCAGCGAAACCTGCTTATTTCTGGGAGCAATGACAGCATTGGTAAAACGATCTCCTGTGGCGCAGATGGTCTGCACATTGACCGGCTGTCCTCCAGACGCCAGAAACGAGGCCAGCTCGATCTCCGTCTTTCCCTCTTCTATCTGATCCATCATTCTCATCATGCAGCAGGAGGCCAGAGCCGCCCCATACTCATAGTGGGCGATCTCATTGGCGTTATTGTGAATTCTGGCGCCTGTCTTTGGGTGGATAAAAAGTCCTGTGGCATTGACCACAGATCCCGTCTCCCCCACCGCCTTTCTCAAGGCCTCCAGAAGAAAATTCGGCAGATCAAACAGCTGGGTATTGTCCTCCAGGCGGCTGGTGAAAAGCTTCCAGCCGACGGCTCCCACCCGGCTTCCCCGCCTGATTCCCGCATCCTCTATCAGCTGGCAGAGCGTCTTCTGATGCTCCATAGGCTGGTTGGGGAGTGAAAAATACGGAACGTGAACGGTTCCTGCCGGAATTCTGCTGTAGGCCGCCATTTTCATATTTTCATTTCCAAGGAGGAGAACCGCCGTTCCATCCTGGTGAAGGGCCAGGGCGGCTTCCTCAAACCTCGGCTCAAATCCCGTCAGATATCCAAAATTTCCTCCGTGTTCCCGATCTGCATAGATGAGAAGAGAATCCAGGTTCTTTTCTTCCATCTGCTTTAAAATTTTTCTCCGGCGTTCCTCCATGGAGGCGTCCGTCAGGTCTTCTGGCCCCTCCGGAAAAGAGACAGACGGCACCTTGACCTCTGTATATTCAATCTCCGGAAACGTTCTGCTGTATTCCATAATCGGTTCCTTTCCCGCGCGTATTCACTGCGCTCTCTTTTAAATATTCCTATCATACAACAGCCTGTTCTTCTTATCAAGCAGAAACCTCCCGAAGAGAAGCATTCTGCTCTCTGCGGGAGGCTCTGACATAGAAAATACATCTATAAAAGAATATAAAAAGGGAGGGCTTGCTTTTGCTTCCTAGAAGCGGGCCATACAGGAACGAATCATCTCTGCTGTTCCCTCAATGCCGAAGCGGGAGCTTGCGATAATCAGGTCATAATCTACCTTGTCCCCGCACTCTGTCACAGAATAGATGTCTCTCATTCTGCTTCTCTCCTCATCCATAGCTGCGATCTTTTCCTCTGCAGTCTGGCGGTCAATCTTCTCGCTGTCCATCGCCCAGCGGATTTTGCTTTCCATATCTGCCTTCACAAAAACGCTGATATTTTTGTCTCTGCCCTGAAGCACTCCGGCTGCGCAGGTTCCCACGAAAATACAGGATTCCTTATCAGCCAGAAACTTAATGGCTTCTCTGTGCATCTCCTGGATCTTCTTTTCTTCTGATACGCTGTTCTCCGGAACCAGATGATTCTCCTCTGCGATCTGAGTCAGAGCTTTTTTATCATAGAGCGGAATTCCCGTCTTCTTAGACAGCCACTCTGCAATTTTACGTCCGTTGCTTCCATACTCTCTCTCAATACAAACTGTTTTTCTTGACATACCCTAATCCTCCTGAACCCTTGTTATCTCATTTAGGCTGAAACCTTTTCCCGTTCCACGTTCACGGGTTCTCCTTATCTATGCCCTTATTATACGTTATTTTTTTAACGATATCCAATACTTTATTTTTATTGATTCATAACATTCATGTTATAAATTGCCTCATTTCTCTTTCTTTTTCCCAATTTTACAGTATAATATTAAGAGAAAACAGTGAAATCTGCCTCTGATACGGAGAACAAGATTTTCTATTTTTTAACAATTTCTGAAAGGGGATTTTGATTTTATGGAACTGCTTCAGCTTCGATATTTTCTCGTAGCCGCCAAATATGAGCACATGACAAAGGCTGCTGAAGTTCTGCGGATTGCCCAGCCAGCCCTCTCCCAGTCCATCAAGCGGCTGGAACAGGAGTTGGGCATCCCTCTCTTTGACCGCGAAAAGAGGAATATACGCTTAAATGACGCCGGACGCTTTCTGGAGCAGAAGCTGCTGCCGATCATGGCCGCCCTGGAAGAGCTGCCGGCTGAGATCAAAAAGAGGGATCTGATGAACCAGCGCACTATCTATCTGAATCTGCTGGCTGCCACCAGACTGGTGACAGACTGCATTATCGCCTATAAAGAGCTTCACCCGGAGGTCATCTTCCGTCTGGTCCAGGATCCGGCCAGAGAACACGACGATATCTGTATCTCCACAGCATTTCCAGGGGAATTCAAGTATGAGGAAGATCACCTGCTCTTGAGAGAACGCTTTTTTATGGCTGTTCCGGCAGATTCTGCCTACGCTTCCCTGCGTTCTGTCAGCCTGTCCATGCTTCAGGACGAAGGTTTTATCAGCCTCTCCAACAACCGCCCCATCCGGCGTATCTGCGATCGCTTCTGCCTGGAAGCAGGCTTCGCCCCTCACACCGTCTGTGAGACGGACAATCCCGAGTCAGTCCGGAACCTGATCGCAGCAGGCCTTGGCGTGGGCTTCTGGCCGGAGTATTCCTGGGGGCTTCTCTCCTCTCCTCAGATCTGCCTTCTTCCCATCTCGCCGGTGGAATGCTGCAGAGATATCGTGATCCGCTTCCGCCCCAGAAGCGAGGAGATGAAAACGGCCACCGATTTTTTCTGCTTTCTCATGGATTACACCAGGAAAAAAATCGGAGGCTGTGAAAATGATTTTTCTTGTGAAGATGATTTTTCTTGACACATGCTTTCATCTGTGTTAGAACTGAAAGTGAAAAAAGAACATTCGGTAGGTGAGGCTACCACAGGGATAAGGGTTACTGCCGGTTAAAAGTGGAGACACTTCTAATCAGGTTAGCAGTCTGCGTCGCAGTAAGGCGCAGAATAATGTAATTTCAGGCCCTGTGAAGCTAAAGCTTGAACGGATAGTGATACGTGTATGCAGATCCATATCATTCGCTCAGGCTGATGATATGGATTTTTTTGTGCCGGCCAGCCAAGACAGTTCAGCTGGACTGGCGCCGTTTAAAGGAAAGGATGTGAGTGCATGGACGGAGACGGTCACCCTGACACTGTAAATTTGAATACGCAAAGCCGGCGATCCGCCTGTGCAGATCCGTCTGTTCTCTGAGCGCTCCTCATTCAGGCCGGCTTTCTGGCGTATTCTTCCTTTTGCTGAATAGGAGGATACTGACATGAGAAGACATGAATTTATTAATGAAGAGATTGCTCAGGAGATCATCCAGTTTATCCGGGACGGGCAGAACCGCGATACTCTGCTTTCCAGGCTGGATGATTACCACGACTACGATATCGCCCAGGCCTTAGAAGAGCTGACGCCGGAAGAAAGGCGCGAACTCTATGGAAAAATGGGCGCTGAATGGACGGCAGAAATTTTTGCCTACTACGACGAGCCGGAGACGCTTTTAACTGAGCTGGCCCCCAGAGAGGCGGCGGATGTCATCGAGTACATGGACTCCGACGACGCGGCAGAGCTTCTGGAGCAGCTTCCCGCCTCCTTCCACGAAGAAATCGAGGAAAATTTAAGCGAGGAGACCTCCGGAGATATCAGGCTCATCTCCTCCTATGAGGACGATGAAATCGGAAGCCTGATGAGCACCAATTACATTTCCATCTGCCATACCCTGTCCGTCAAGGAGGCCATGAAGGAATTAATCCGGCAGACAGCTGACAATGACAACATTACCACTCTCTACGCAGTAGATGAAAACGAGCGCTTTTACGGAGCCATTGATTTGAAGGATCTGATTCTCGCCAGGGAGTACACGCCTCTGGAGAGCATTATTGTCAATTCCTATCCCTTTGTCCACGATCACGACGATCTGGAAGAGTGTATGGACTGGATCCGCGATTACGAGGAGGACTCTCTTCCTGTTCTCGACAAGGACGACCGGCTGATCGGCGTTATCACGGTTCAGGACGTTGTGGACTATATGGAGGAGGAATCCAAGGAAGTCTACAACAAGCTGGCCGGTATCGCCGAGGGAGACGGCAGCGAGGACATGAAGGAAACTCTGGCCGTCAGCATGAAAAAACGCCTTCCATGGCTGATTGCGCTTCTGTTCCTGGGCATGTTCGTGTCCAGCGTAGTGGGAATGTTCGAGGGAATCGTGTCCAAAGTGGCCATTCTTGTCTGCTTTCAGTCCCTGATTCTCGATATGGCGGGCAATGTGGGAACCCAGTCCCTGGCCGTTACCATCCGCGTTCTCATGGATGAGGAGATCACCTTTAAAACAAGACTGGCTCTCGTCTGGAAGGAAGTCAAAATCGGCATGGCCAATGGAGGCCTGTTAGGAATCGTCTCCTTCCTCTGCATCGGCGTCTATGTGTGGCTGTTCAAGGGCAATTCCATCCTTTACGGCTTCGCGGTTTCCGCCTGCGTGGGCATCTCCCTGGTGCTGGCTATGGCCATCTCCAGCTTTGCCGGAACAGTCATCCCTCTGTTTTTCCATAAAATCAAGGTAGATCCGGCGGTTGCATCCGGTCCGCTGATCACCACGATCAACGATCTGGTGGCAGTTGTCACCTACTACGGCATGGCCTGGCTGATGCTGTTTCACCTGTTCCACCTGGCCTGATCAGGACTCTAAAACATAGTTTTCACAAAAAAAGAAGAGGCAGAACTGTTTTGCTCTGATTTAAAAGCAGAAACAGATTCTCCTCTTCTCTTTATTTTACCTTTTCTTTCAAATCAGGCGCTCAAAGCTCTTTGAGCTCTATCTTCCTATTTCAGCCGCCTGAACCTGTTCTGTCTCAAGTCCAGCCTGCAGTTCTTTCATATGGTGCATTTCCCGCCGGATCAGAAGCATCGTAACGAGAAAGGCCGCAAAGTCTGCCACAGGTCCTGCAAACATGATTCCGTCGATACCGAAAAACAGCGGCAGAATCAAAAGCAGGGGAACCAGGAAAAATACCTGCCTTGTCAGCGACAAAATCACTCCCTTTACCGGCTTTCCAATAGCTGCAAAAAAGTTAGAGGAGAGCAGCTGGACTCCGTTTATGATCACCATAAACAGGAAAATTCTCAGAAAACGGATGGCAAACTCAAAGTAAAGAGGCTCTCCTGTTCCGAAAATAGAAATAATGTGCCTTGGAAACAGCTGAAACAACAGGAATCCGATTCCGGAAACCGCCAGATTCCAGGTGATGGCCAGACGGTAAACACCTCTCACTCTCTCATACTGCTTCGCTCCATAGTTAAAGCCGATAATCGGCTGGGATCCCTGTGAAATGCCGATAATAACAGCCAGCAGAATAGCGTTGGTCTTCATCACAATTCCGCAGCTGGCCAAGGGAATCTCACTTCCGTAGGCTGACTGTGCTCCATAGTAAGTGAGGGAATTGTTTAACACAATCTGTACAAATGTAATGGCAAGCTGGTTCAGGCTGCTGCTCATGCCAAGAGAGGCAATTTTTCCGCACACATGGAGTCTGGGGATAAAATGATGCTGCAGAAGCTTTACATGGCGGAATTTCTTCAGATAGTAAAGCGCCATCAGACAGGAAAACAGCTGGCCTGCCACCGTGGCGATGGCGGCTCCGGCCACTCCCTGATGAAGCACAAAGATAAAAATGGGATCTAAAATCGTATTGATGACCGCTCCGACTAGCATACAGGTCATAGAATATTTCGGGCTTCCATCCGCCCTGGCCAGGTTGCTGAGACCGTTCGTCAGAATCAGAAGCGGCATTCCCGCCGCTGTAATGCGGGTATAGCTCTGAGCATAGGGCATTACATCCTTCGTGGCTCCAAATATAGTCAAAAGGGGCGTGAGAAACGTCTCAATCACTGCCACATACAAGATACCCAGTATCACCATCATGGAGACGGCTGTTCCCACCGTTCTGGCTGCGCTCTCCTCCCGTCCCGCTCCCAGCTCCAGAGAAAACCGGGACGCACTTCCAATTCCGATGAGCAGGGCAATGGCCAGGCAGATGGTTGTCAGCGGATACGAAACGTTCGTAGCCGCATTTCCCAGATATCCCACACCCTGGCCGATAAAAATCTGATCTACAATATTGTAGAGGGAGCTGACCAGCATGGCGATGATGCTGGGAACCGCATATTCCCTCAAAAGCGCAGAAAGCTTTTCATAACCCAGAGGATTTCCCTGTCCCTTCTGTGATACTGCCTGTGTCATTAGTAAGTTCCTTCTTTCTGTTTCATATTTCCGTGTATCTGACGCACGCCTGCCCTTATAAAATCATACATCATTCTGCCTAAGAATTATGCTATTCGTGCAGATCTAACGGCAGTCCGTCCGGATCAAAGAAAAACGTCATCTTCTTCTGTGTGTATTCATCTGTCCAGATTGGTTCGCAGGAAATGCCAAGGGCTTCCAGCTCCCTGGCTGTCTCCTCCACACTCTCCACCCGGAATGCCAGGTGTCTCAGCCCGCAGGCCTCCGGCCTGTTTACGCGCTTCGGAGGATTCTGCTCTCCAAAGAATCTCCAGTTCCACAGCGTCCGCTCCCTCTCCCACCTGTAAATCCAGCTTCCAGTCATTTTTCTCTTCCCTGTAATGCTCTCAAATGACCTGGAAACCCAGCTGATTCACGTAAAAATCCCTGGATTTCTCATAATCTGATACAATAATTGCAGCATGATGAATGGATGATAACTTCATAACTCTACTTCATTTCTTTCTAAACTTAAATATTGTATCATGGGGATTTTGCGGTGTACAGAAATTTTTGAGCAAAAAACAGATGTAAAACGAATGAAAAAACAGCAGAACGCCTATTTTTTCCCGCCCTCTGCTGTCCGCCTGGACAAACCGCAGATGAAATATCCGATGATTGCCCCTGTCACATTGGTTATCACGTCGTCCAGCTGTGAATAGCCTCTGGCTGTCAGATACTGTACTGTTTCAATCCCCGCGCTGCACAGAAACGCAGACAACAGGCATGCCGGGAATCGGAAACTTCTCCTCCTTCTAAACGGGAACAGCAAAGGAAACAGAACTCCAAAAGGAAGAAACAGAAGCACATTTTCCGCCACATAGGAATTTCCCTGAGCGCTGCGGCTGACCGTATCAAACAGGCCCAGGTCAAGGCTTCTGCGGCTTCCAGGCACACGAGGCAGATATACCAGCCATAAAAGCTGTTCCAGATAGGCCGCCCATAAAAAAATAGGAACGATCGGGAGCCTGCGCCGTCTGATCCGCTGAAAGAAAAAGGCCAGAACAGCCGCCCCGCAGCCGGCCGCCAGACTCGCCGGAAGATTCTGGCATGCCTCTTTTAAGTCTTCATAAATATAGGGAAGCATAAGGAATGTTCCTTTCGTTTTTTATGTATTGTCTCTTACATTATAAATGCAGACGGGACATTTTTCTATACGCTGTTATCTGATAAAAAAGAAAAGCCGAAAAATCATAAAATTTTGTATTGAATCTAGGATTCCCCTGCCAAATGTTTGATGAAATCTTTTTTGAATCAGCAGCGTCAGTGTGCAAAGGGCAATAGCGTGTTGTCCCTTGTACACTGACGCTAAGATACTCTTCTTGTAAGAGTTTTCACAGACCCCAATGCTGCAGACGGCATTGGGACAGATATGCACCGGCGGTATAGAATCTTCGCCGACTAATGTTTATTTTTTCAAGATTGACTGGGCTGCAGATACTTCCCTGCTTCTTTTTCGAACACATCTAAGGAATCTGCTTTAGCTGCCAGCTTTAATAAAGCCCTCAAGTCTCCCAATTCCTCCAGCTCTTCCAACCGATCCCTCAGCTGGTCCGGAACTGGCCCCAGCTCTTCCAGAAGTTCTAAAATATTCTCTCGTGTGGCCTCCAAACGTCCTTCCTGCTTTTCATCCTTCAACAACTCTTCCAAAGTCATATAGCGCTCTCCCATTTCCCGGTCTGTCTTAATATCGCGAATGGTTTTCTGGAGCTGGCTTACCAGCCTGTCCTGAAAATCGCCTTCGCTCTCCTTCAGATCAGCCGTCACAAATTTCAGGAATCTGACAAGCTCTGGCGGCACTGCCTCCTCATTCTCTCCCCTGGTACTCAAGAAAATCGTGCAGCTTCCATCGCCATCTGTCTGTGATAATAGCAGCTTCGCTTTCCCAGCGCCGCCTTTTTCTTTACCTGCATTTCCACGTTATAGTGGGTGTGGTTCTCATCCTCCGCATAGAGATCCAGACGAACACCTTTGTACTCTGGATGATAGACAATGCTCTTTTCCCTGCTCACCACTACGCGGGCAATGGGAAAGCCCAGCACCATTTCCAAAAATTCTCTGCAGTTGTCCTCCACACTCATCACTGCACCAAAGAGAAAGTTGTCCTTGATTGTCAGATCCTGCAATGTCTTTCGTTTCTTCACATTTCCTCCTGTTCTGCAGGGGGATCCTATGGGAAGATTATAGCATGAGCTGGCGAAAAGGGCTATGGGGGGAGGCATTTTTTCTTTTAATTTTCCTTTAATTTGATAAGTAAAAATCAAGCCGGACATCGTCCTGAACTTATATCCCCTGAAGGCATCAATACATTTCCAGAGTGTTTCTTGCGAAAAATCTTGACACTATCTGTTTCTTCACACGAATTTTTTCAAATTAGTAACGGTTTGATAGCGCCGCTGTCATTCTACTCCCATTTAATACAAACATATAGGATTCCCCCGTCAAATATCTGATAAAATTTTTTCTGGATCAATTAAGATACTCTTTTTTAAGAGTTTTCACAGACCCAATGCCGCAGACGGCATTGGGACAGATATGCACTGGCGATATAGAATCTTCGCCGACTGATGTTTATTGTCTGCCAGATTGGCTGGACTGCAGATACTTCTCTGCTTCTTTTTTAAAAGCCTGTATCGAATCCGCTCTGGCCGACATTTTATGAAGAGCCTTCAAATCTTCCAGTTCCTCTAATTCCTCCAGCTGATCTCTCAGCTGATCCGGAACTGGCCCCAGCTCTTCCAGAAGCTCTAAAATATTCTCTCGTGTGGCCTCCAGGCGTCCTTCCATTCTTCCTTCCTGCTTTTCATCCTTCAACAGTTCTTCCAAAGTCATATAGCGCTCTCCCATTTCCCGGTCTGTCTTAATATCGCGGATGGTTTTCTGGAGCTGGCTTACCAGCCTGTCCTGAAAATCGCCTTCGCTCTCCTTCAGATCAGCCGTCACAAATTTCAGGAATCTGACAAGCTCTGGCGGCACTGCCTCCTCATTCTCTCCCCTGGTACTCAAGAAAATCGTGCAGCTTCCATCGCCAAGCTTCACATTTTTCTCTTCCCTGCACTCGTTCCGGAAGGTATAGCAGTATAACTTCCGGTCAAAGGGATCGAAATCACAGATAAAAATCACAAAGGTATCCGGCAGCGTTTCATAGTCCTCTCCGCTTTCCAGCGCTTCCATTACCATCTGGCTGTGGTAGTAACGGCTGCGCTTCCCCAGCGCCGCCTTTTTCTTTACCTGCATTTCCACGTTATAGTGGGTGTGGTTCTCATCCTCCGCATAGAGATCCAGACGAACACCTTTGTACTCTGGATGATAGACAATGCTCTTTTCCCTGCTCACCACTACGCGGGCAATGGGAAAGCCCAGCACCATTTCCAAAAATTCTCTGCAGTTGTCCTCCACACTCATCACTGCACCAAAGAGAAAGTTGTCCTTGATTGTCAGATCCTGCAATGTCTTTCGTTTCTTCACATTCCCTCCTGTTCTGCAGGGGGATCCTATGAGAAGATTATAGCATGAGCTGACGAAAAGGGCTATGGGGTTTTGAAGGATTGCGTAAGTTTAAAACTTTCAAAAGTAAATTCCACTGTCCGTTTATGCGGTGGAATTTACTTTTGAAAGTTTTACATCTTCTCTTGCAACTATTTTTAGTTGCATTTTCTCTAATAATCGTGTATACTGGTAGTAACGGAGGGATATGCTATGGGGCAAAAGGAAAAACTCATTCAGCGTCTCAAGTCAAATCCTAAGGACTTCACCTTCGATGACGCTGAAACATTACTCAAATACTTAGATTACATTCGATCGAACAAAGGAAAAACCAGCGGTTCGCGTGTCATGTTCGTAAGCGATGAACATGGAAGCATATTGCTCCATAAACCACATCCGCAAAAAGAATTAAAAGCCTATCAAATCAAACAGCTGATAGAGATTTTAGAACAGGAGGGGTTCATATGAATAACACTATTCAATACAAAGGCTATGTCGGAAGCGTTGAGTTTTCCGAAGAAAATGGCATTTTTTATGGTAAGGTCATGGGGATTCGTTCCCTGATTTCTTATGAGGGTGAAAGTGCCAAAGAACTTCTTGACGATTTTCACGGTGCTGTCGATGATTATCTGGAAACCTGCAAGGCAGAAGGAAAGGAACCTGAAATTGCATTCAAAGGCAGCTTCAACATCCGCCTTTCCCCTGACCTTCATAAAAAGCTGTTCATTTATACAACCGCCCATCAGATGTCCATGAATAAGTACATCGAAGATACTCTGAAAGATTCTCCAGCAGCAAGAGTCATCATATAAAACTTTTCCCGCCCAGTCAAAACGGCTGAGCGGGATTTTGAGGTCTCTGAGAAAAGAGTATATGAAAAAATGGTCTGGCTGAATGTGGAATGTTCTGGTACTTTATGCATCAAATCAATTCCACAAAACCAGCGGTAAGCAAGATTAAGAGATACTCCCACTTCCTCCTCAAGTCTCCGTTCTGACTTGATCCCATAAAGATAACCAATCAGCAGCATTTTTATCAGAACAACGGGAACAATCGTTTTTCTGCCAACAGGAGGGTAATAGGAAACTGCCTTTTCGTATATAAAATCAAAATTTACACAGTGAGGTGATTTTCCGTTACAAACTATATGCTGAGAGTCTCAAGCATTAGCCGCATCCCAATTTTTATGCCTTCCTCAAGCAAAATCAGTCATTATTTTTCCGGCATCTTGATCAGCCCGAAGCGGTTGAATATTCCATAGATATAGGAGACACCCCTAATATCTCCCAGTGCTTTGGGTCTGTCCACGATCTGACCGATACGTCCAATATTCTTATATGCGAGAAGCACAGAACTCCATGCAAGGCTCTTGCTGTTTTCCCTCCTGTCAATCCACAGTTCTTTGGTAAACTTATTTCCTCTGCCCTTTTTTAGCCGATAGGCAAATGGCAGCCCGGATATCGTTTTGAACTCATACCCCCGGAACGCAACGATACAGTTCCAGAGTGTTTCCTCACACGGATTCTTCTTCAAGAGCTTCATCGCTCTGTATCTCCTCTGCCGCTCTGCACCCACGCTGATTTTTTCCTTTTCCTCTACCGGAAAATACACGCCTTTCTCATACGGCAGATATGAGGTGACGGAGGCTCTGGAAAGTTGGAGAGTCTTGGCAGTTGAGAGAATTGCAGTTTTATAATCCTGTGTCTCTCTGTACTCGTTAAATGTTCTTTTAACTTTCTCTGCCACTTCTGATTCATACACGTCGGCAGTGATGAGGAGCTTGCGGACCTTGATGAGGTTGAAAGACAGTTCATCCGCAATGCCCTGTAAGGTCATATCATTTTTATAAAGTTCCACCGCAGCATCCATCTGCTCCTTGAGATTCTTTTCTGCACTGTATCCCGGCTTGGCTGGCTTCCTGCCGCCACCAAGTTTTCTTGTTTTCTTCATCTTACTCATGCAACTCCAGCGGCAGTCCGTCCGGGTCATGGAAGAAAGTCATTTTCTTACCGGTATAATCATCAACCCGAATTGACTCACATTCTATACCTAATTCTCTCAGTTCTTTCACCGTCTGCTCCACACTATCCACGCAAAATGCAAGATGCCGCAGACCGCAGGCTTCCGGTCGGTTCACACGCTTCGGTGGGTTTTCTTCTGCAAAGATCTCCAACTCAGTGTTCTCATTCACTCGCAGATCCAGCTTCCAGTCCTTACGCTCCGGGCGGTAGTTTTCTCTGATGACAGAGAATCCCAATTTGTTCGCATAAAAATCCTTGGCAGCTTCGTAGTCAGATACGATGATTGCAATATGATGTATTTTTGATAAGTTCATTTT
>OBYG01000458.1_pt1 | contig 36835 bp, 30 predicted proteins | sample 1538201 | NCBI WGS metagenome assembly OBYG01 (sample SAMEA2580177, study PRJEB22360) | human gut metagenome | biome: human gut; feature: human-associated habitat; material: faeces | place: Denmark | collected 2008/2010 | reverse complement strand
TAATATGATACTGTAATAAATATTTGTGTCTATTTTTTGATTTCCATGTTCCCATGACGTAAGTATATAACAATTTTTTACTTTGGGCTACCTTAACCCACCGTCTAAAGTCAGTGGGATTGCGGTAGCCTTATTTCAATGATAATCCCTTCTGCTTTTACATTCTCAATTTTTGCACCTGTGAACAAGCAAAGGCTTAAAAATAAGGCGACAGTTGTTATTATGTTTTTCTTCTTCATCTGCTGTACCTCCTGCTATTTGCAAGTTCCTACGAAGTTTCGGTCTGCAAACTTCCCGTTGGAATCACCGCCCTTTTCTTTTTATTTTCTTTATTTTAATTTATGCACAAACAACCCGCTTCGAAGCTTCGGTTCAAACCAGGTGGATTTTGGAGGCATCAGCTTTCCCTCATCTGCAATTCTCATAATGTCTTCCATCTCCACCGGGAACATAACGAACGCCACGCCGCCTGTCTCGTCTGCCATTTCCTGAAGCTGTCGGAGTTTCATATTTCCTCCTGCAAACTGAAGGCGCTTATCTGCTGCCGGCTCTTCAATTCCAAGTACAGGACGCAGCACCTTATCCTGGAGAATGGATACGTCAAGCTGCGCAATCTGGTCTTTATTTTCGTAAATGTCCTTCCAGGCTTTTAGATGATACCACTGGCCTCCTGTATACATACCCATACAGTGTTTCTCTACCGGCTTACAAGGAAATCCCGGCATCAACATCAGTTCAAAATTAAATTTCAAGCTGCCGATAAAGGCTTTTTCTGTAATTCCGTTTAAATCTGTCACAATACGGTGATAAGGAAGAATTGTAAGCTGCTCGCATGGAAATACAACCGAAAGAAAGTAATTAAATTCCTCTTCTCCTGTATAATCCGGATTTTCCTCTCTGTATTTTAATCCTGTCTTTACAGCAGAAGCCGCCCGGTGATGCCCGTCTGCAATATAAAGAGACGGAATCTTTCCAAATTCCTCTTCTGCCATTTTTATTTCTTCTGCCCCATCAACAATCCATACTCTGTGCGTAATCTCATCTTCTGCTGTAAAATCGTAAACTGGTCTGTGGGTCTGTTTCCAGCTTTCAAGAAGCATTTTCAGCTTCTCTGTATAACGGCAGGTAAGAAATACAGGGCTTGTATTTGCACAGCACACTTCCATATGCCGGATTCTATCTCTTTCTTTTTCTGTTCTTGTAAGCTCATGCCGCCTGATTACACCGCTTTGATAATCATCAATAGAACTGCAGCCAACAAAGCCTGTCTGAGACTTTCCTTTTCTGATCAGCTCGTAAATGTAGAAACATCTTTTTTCTTCTTCTATGAGTGTTCCCTCTTCTATCATTTTTTGAAGATTTTCCTCTGCTTTTCTGTACACACACTCATCATACATATCCGTCTCTTTTGGACAGTCAATCTCTGCCCTCTCTACATGCAAAAAAGAATCCGGGTTAGCTTTCCCCAGTGCATACGCCTCTTCACGACTTACTACGTCATATGGAAGAGACGCTACACGAGACGCCTTCTCTGATGTTGGTCTCAGTGCCTGAAATCCACGAAATACTGCCATAATACCCCCTCCTCATCCTTCAAAAACTTCCTTAAATTTCCTTTCAGTATACCACAAATCCGCCCCTACAGCAACGAATTGTTGATGTCCTAATTATTTTTTGAAAAACCTAAAAATTTTTGTATTTTTTATTGCAAAATCCTTTTTTTATGGTATGATAGAGATAAGAAATGATTTTTTTCTGAGAGAAGGAGGTTCCGTTTATCATGACAGAAGGATTAAAATGGATTACCAACGAAGTGCCAAAATCAAAGGATTCTTATCTGGAGCTGATGTCTGAAGAGAACGTAAAAAAAGCAAATGAGTTTCATAAAAGCTTTCCGCAGTACAGCGTCACTCCTCTGAAAAAATTAGGCGCGCTTGCACAGTACCTTGGGGTAAAAGGCATTTTCTGTAAAGACGAATCTTACCGGTTCGGACTGAATGCTTTTAAGGTTCTTGGCGGTTCTTACGCAATGGGGCGTTACATAGCAAAGGAGCTTAAAAAAGACATAAGCGAGCTTCCATATAATGTACTTTCTTCCGATAAACTACGCGAAGAATTCGGTCAGGCAACATTCTTTACTGCAACAGACGGAAATCATGGAAGAGGCGTTGCATGGGCAGCAAACCGTCTGGGACAGAAGGCAGTTGTACGTATGCCGAAAGGCACTACAAAAACACGTTTTGACAACATTGCAAAAGAAGGCGCAATCGTTACCATAGAAGATATGAACTATGATGACTGCGTACGAATGGCGGCTGCGGAAGCGGCAAAAACAGAGCACGGCATTATTGTACAGGATACTGCATGGGAAGGATATGAGGAAATTCCGGCATGGATTATGCAGGGCTACGGCACACTTGTAAGGGAAGCTGACCAGCAGTTAAAGGAAGACGGCGTGGAACGCCCGACTCATGTATTCGTTCAGGCAGGTGTAGGATCACTGGCAGGAGCAGTCGTTGGATATTTTGCAAACAAATACCGGGAAAACCCACCTGTTATGGCTGTATGTGAAGCAAGCGCTGCAGATTGCCTCTACCGCTCTGCTGTTGCTAAAACAGGAGGTCTTGTAAACGTTACAGGTGACCTTCAGACTATCATGGCCGGTCTTGCCTGTGGGGAAGGCAATACCATTGGCTGGGACATTCTGAAAAACCATGTAACTGTATTTGCATCCTGTCCTGACTGGATGAGCGCAAAAGCAACCCGTATTTATGCAAATCCTCTTGAAGGCGACCCGCACATTGTATCTGGAGAATCCGGTTCTGTTCCTCTTGGACTTTGCTACACTGCGCTTCACGATGAAGACGCAAAAGATTTGAAAGAAGCATTAAAACTTGATGAAAATTCTGTTGTTCTTGTTATTTCCACAGAAGGAGATACAGACCCTGTCCGCTATAAAGAAATCGTATGGGACGGTCTTTATGGAACAAACGAATCATTAAGCAAATAATATTCTATATTTTCAGGGAGGTTTTTATTATGGATTACGCAAAAATTAATGAAGCTGCAAAAAATTATGAGGCTGATATGACAAAGTTTCTTCGGGATCTTGTAAAAATCCCGGGAGAAAGCTGCGGTGAAAAAGGTCACATCATGCGCATCAAAGAAGAGATGGAAAAACTGGAATTTGACAAAGTAGAAATCGACCCAATGGGTAATGTTTTAGGATACATGGGAACAGGCAAAACTCTCATCGGATTTGATGCCCATATTGATACCGTAGGAATCGGAAACAGAGACAACTGGAATTTCGACCCATACGAAGGCTTTGAAACAGAGGAAGAAATCGGCGGACGCGGAACTTCCGACCAGATGGGCGGTATTGTTTCTGCTGTATACGGCGCAAAGATTATGAAAGATTTAAACCTTCTCAATAATAAATTCCAGGTTCTTGTAACCGGTACTGTTCAGGAGGAAGACTGTGACGGTCTTTGCTGGCAGTACATTATCAATGAAGATAAAGTTCGCCCGGAATTTGTTGTATCTACAGAGCCGACAGACGGCGGTATCTACAGAGGACAACGCGGACGTATGGAAATCCGCGTGGATGTAAAAGGTGTTTCCTGCCACGGTTCCGCTCCGGAACGCGGTGACAACGCCATCTACAAAATGGCTGACATTCTTCAGGATGTACGCGCATTAAACGAAAATGACGCAGCAGATGACAAAGAAGTAAAAGGTCTTGTAAAAATGCTGGACGAAAAATATAACCCACAGTGGGAAGAGGCACGTTTTCTTGGAAGAGGAACAGTTACTACCTCCGAAATTTTCTATACTTCCCCAAGCCGCTGTGCAGTTGCAGACTCCTGCTCTGTATCTCTTGACAGACGTATGACAGCAGGAGAAACATGGGAAAGCTGCTTAGATGAAATCCGCGCTCTTCCATCTGTAAAGAAATATGGCGATGATGTTACTGTATCCATGTATGAATACTCCCGTCCATCCTGGACAGAGCTTGTATATCCGATTGAGTGCTACTTCCCTACATGGGTAATTCCCAAAGACCATAAAGTTACAAAAGCGCTGGAAGAAGCATACACAGGACTGTACGGAACAGAACGTGTAGGTAATACAGAGACAGAATCTATGAGAAAAGCCCGTCCTCTTACAGATAAATGGACCTTCTCTACAAACGGTGTTTCCATTATGGGAAGAAACGGCATTCCATGTATCGGTTTCGGTCCCGGCGCAGAGGCACAGGCTCATGCTCCAAATGAAAAAACATGGAAAATCGATCTGGTAAGATGCGCTGCTGTTTACGCTGCTCTTCCTGGAGCATACTGTAAATAAAAACAACATATAACTTTCATACCTACACACTTATAAGCTTATAACATCATATTGCACAGAAAGGATATAAAAATATGAAAACATTACAGGATTACATTAACAAGCTGAACAGCCTGAATTTTAAAGAAATGTACAACAACGACTTCTTCTGGACATGGGACAAAACAGACGAGGAACTGGAAGCAGTCTTTACTGTAGCAGATGCTCTTCGCTTCATGAGAGAAAACAACATCTCTACAAAAGTATTTGAAAGCGGTCTTGGTATCTCCATCTTCCGTGACAACTCTACACGTACCCGCTTCTCTTTCGCTTCCGCCTGCAACCTTCTGGGACTTGAAGTACAGGACCTTGACGAAAAGAAATCTCAGATTGCACATGGAGAGACTGTCCGCGAGACAGCAAATATGGTTTCCTTTATGGCAGACGTAATCGGTATCCGCGACGATATGTACATTGGCAAAGGTCACGCTTATCAGAAAGAATTTATGGATGCAGTTACAGAAGGAAATAAAGATGGTATCCTGGAACAGCGTCCTACTCTTGTAAACTTACAGTGTGACGTAGATCACCCAACACAGTGTATGGCAGATATGCTTCACATTATCCATGAATTTGGCGGTGTGGAAAACTTAAAAGGTAAAAAACTTGCCATGACATGGGCTTACTCTCCATCTTACGGCAAACCGCTTTCCGTACCTCAGGGTGTAATCGGTCTTATGACACGTTTTGGCATGGACGTAGTTCTTGCACATCCGGAAGGATACGATGTTATGCCTGAGGTAGAAGAAATCGCAAGAAAGAATGCAGCAGCAAGCGGCGGTTCCTTCACAAAAACAAACAGCATGGAAGAAGCTTTCAAGGATGCAGATATTGTATATCCAAAGAGCTGGGCTCCATTTGCAGCTATGGAAACACGTACCAATCTTTACGGAGAAGGAGATTTCGACGGTATTGATAAACTGGAAAAAGAACTTCTTGCACAGAATGCACAGCATAAAGACTGGGCTTGTACAGAAGAATTAATGAAGACAACAAAAGACGGAAAGGCTCTGTATCTCCACTGTCTCCCTGCTGACATTACAGGCGTAAGCTGCGAGACAGGTGAAGTAGACGCAAGCGTATTTGACCGCTACCGCATTCCGCTTTACAAAGAAGCAAGCTTCAAACCATATATCATTGCTTCTATGATTCTTCTTTCCAAATTCGAAAATCCACAGGAGCTTCTGAAAAAACTGGAAGTAAAAGCTGCTCCGAGAATTTTAAAATAATTTTATCTTAATACTAAGGGGCTGTAGCAATACAGCCCTGCTTTTCTTTGGGAGGTTTTTATTATGTATAAAAGAAAACGAATTGTCATTGCTCTTGGAGGAAACGCACTTGGGGATACGCTTCCGGAACAGATGAAGGCAGTAAAAACAACAGCAAAAGCGCTTTGTGACCTGATCGAAGAAGGTCATCAAGTTGTAGTTGTCCACGGCAATGGTCCACAGGTCGGCATGATCAACAATGCTATGTCTGCTCTTTCCAGAGAAGATGCCTCACAGCCAAACACACCTCTCTCTGTATGTGTTGCCATGAGTCAGGCATATATTGGATACGACTTGCAAAATGCTCTTCGGGAAGAACTTCGCAAACGAGGCTTTATGCGCACTCCTGTTGTCACAGTTGTCACACAGGTTCGCGTAGATCCAGACGACCCGGCATTTGAAAATCCAAGTAAACCAATCGGACATTTTCTTACAAAAGAGGAAGCCGAACATCAGGCCGCCGCTTACGGGCATATTATGAAAGAAGACGCCGGAAGAGGTTATCGCCGCGTGGTTGCTTCGCCAAAACCTGTGGAAATTGTAGAACAGGATGCCATCAACAGCCTTGTAGATGCAAATAAAATCGTTATTTGCTGTGGTGGAGGCGGAATTCCGGTTGTATTAAAAGAAGATCATTTAAAAGGCGCTTCTGCCGTAATCGACAAAGATTTTGCAAGCTGCCTTCTTGCAAAAGAGCTGGACGCAGATATGCTGATTATTCTCACTGCTGTAGAAAAAGTAGCCATCCATTTCGGAAAAGAAGACGAGAAATGGCTTTCCGACCTTACGGTAGAAGAAGCACAGAAATATATTGAAGATGGAGAATTTGCAGCAGGCTCTATGCTTCCGAAAGTACAGGCTGCCGTTGACTTCGCCTCCTCTGCACCTGGAAGAACGGCTATGATCACGCTCCTTGAAAAAGCAAGGGATGGCATCCACGGAAAAACCGGAACAACCATCCACATGTAATTTTTAATCTTGTACTTTATTTTTCAGCTCCGGCATCACCGTTGCAAGCATGGTAAAGAAGCAGGCACATCCACCGATCAAATTGGAAATCGGCTCTGCCCAGAACACCCCGTCTACTCCAAGTCCTGCCACATGAGGCAGGACAAGAGTGAGGGGGACAACAATGATCGCTTTTCGAAGAAGAGAGAAGAACGTTGCCTGCTTTGATTTTCCAAGAGCCACAAATACACTTTGTCCCGTAAACTGAAGTGCCATAAAGCAAAATCCGAAAAAGTAAATATGAAGAGCAGGAACACCTCTTGATACTAGTCCGGAATCCGTATTAAAAATGCGAATGAACACTTCCGGGATCAGTTTTAAAAGTCCCCAGGCTGCAAAGGTGTACGTGATACAGATTACCGTCACAAACCGGATTGCTTTCTTTACACGGTCATATGCCTTTTCCCCGTAATTAAAACTCATAACAGGAGAAGCTCCGTTTGTAAGCCCCATAACCGGCATCGTGCAAATATCTCTCACAGAGCTTAACACTGTCATAACAGCAACATAAATATCCCCTCCAAATGTCTGCAGGGTAGAATTGCATACAATCTGTACAAGACTGTTTGTAAATGCCATAATAAATCCGGAAACACCAAGCCCCAGAATGCTTTTCACTCTTTTCCATTTCAGACAAAAAGCTTCTTTTTTCAGTTTCAGAACTGCCCGCTTTCCAGTAAGGAAGCGAAAAACCCATAAAGCAGAACAAAGCTGAGAAAGAATTGTTGCAAGAGCCGCTCCCTGTACTCCCATATGAAATACAAAAATAAAAACAGGATCCAGAATAATATTTAAGACGGCGCCGATCAATACCGTCAGCATTCCCATATTTCCAAAGCCCTGACTGTTAATAAACGGATTCATGCCAACAGAGATCATAACAAATACAGTTCCCAGAAGATAAATCCTAATATACGAACCTGCATATGGAAAGGTGGCATCACTTGCTCCGAAAAGATATAAAAGAGGCTTATAAAAAAGAAATCCCAAAAGCATAAGGATCAATCCTGTATAAACGAGAAGAATAAAAGAATTTCCCATAATCTTCTCCGCCTCCTCTTTATTTCCCCTCCCTCGCTCCATCGCGCACAAGGGAGAACCGCCATTTCCATAGAGATAAGTAAAGGCAGTGACAAGAGAAATTACCGGGAAACAAAGTCCCACTCCTGTAAGCGCCAGAGTTCCCACCTCAGGGATCCTTCCTATATAAATTCTGTCTACCACATTATATAAAAGATTTAAAAGCTGAGCCAGCGTAAGGGGAACGGCAACCTCCAAAATATTTCGATATACGTTTCCATGCGAAAAATCTGTCTGATGTGCCTTCAATGTCCCTCTCCTCTTTTCTTTATTTCTCTTTCATCCATATAATCTATGTCTTCCAATTCTCTTTCGCCTTTTGTCTGATACACAACAATATCTGTCGGATGCGCATTTAAAATCTGCTTTCCTCCCACATCGCCCGTCAGAGAAAAAAGCTCCTTATAATATTTTTTTGAAAAAACACAGGGATTTCCTTTCTTTTCTCCATTTTGCATACACGCCATGCCTTTTTCCGATTCCCAGAAAATTTCCAGAAGTCCCCTTACACTTTCCCAGGTCAGCCAGGGCTGGTCTGATACTGTAAAAAGACAGGCATCTGTCTCTTTGTTTTCTTTTAAACCAATTTTCAGAGAAGAAGAAATGCCTTCCTCAGGATGAGGATTATAACACACGTTTGCCCCCTTTTTTTCCGCAGCCTCCCCAATTTCCTGATACTGGGTCACAACTGTCACAGGGCAGAACGTTCCTGTTGCTTTTAAAACTTCTTCCTGCACCTTCAAAAGGCAGGAAAGAGTTCTCTCATACATAGGAACTCCATTAATTTCATACAGAAGTTTATTTGCGCCAAAACGGCGGCTGTTTCCAGCCGCCAGCATAATCAATGCTGTATTTTTCTTTTTTTTCCGGAGGCTTCCGCAAAAAAACTGTATCCCCATATCAAAAAGCTCCTCTCTTAGCTTGTCAAGCATTTCCTCTTCTTTTACCGTATCTGTTTTATTTAAATACACGCGGTATTCTCTCTCTTCCACTCCTTTTAAAAGTCCATCTCTGCTGCTAACCGCTTTTATCATATCTTGAGGACAAATAATATCCGTTTCTTTTTTTCCAAGAAACAAAGCCGTTTCCCTCGGACAATAAGCAGCTTCTTTTATGGATTTTCCAAGAGAGTCCAACCCACAAACTGCAATGACAAGATCTGTAAAATCAGGAATAACCGGCTCCCATTCCATCGGAATTTTAAAAGGCTTTTTTCTCGCTCCGTCTGCCTCAATAAGAAGCACATCACACAACTCTGAAAGTTTTTTTAATTTTTCACAAGGGAGAGAGGACAGTTTTTTCTTTTGTATATCTATGGAAGCAGCCAGAACGTATCCGTGCTTGAATATAAGCGCTTCAGCCCCTTCCCCATTGAGGGCAAAGGGACGTTCTTTTTCGATTGCCATATGTGTAGTCGTCGTGACAGCTACTTTTTTTCCCGCCTGTACCAGCTCTTCTGCCAGACGCCAAATAAGACTTGTCTTTCCGCCGCTGCCCACAACTGCAATTATTCTGTGAGATGGCCTAATATGAAGCCCGGAAAGAAATTCAGAAGAAATTGGTCTCATAATGGCAGAACTCCTCCGGAAAGAAGAATCTCCACAACGCTTCCTGCAATGCATCTCGCTTTATCGGAAATGGTATAGCAGTTTTCTTTCTCTTCTTTTCTCGGGTCTATATCTGCAATTTTCATTCCTTTATGAACTTTATAGCCGTCCCTTATAATTCCTCTTAATATCCCGGTAAGAGAAGCAAGTACAGGCACATCTCCCACAGTTGCGATCACCTGTCCTTTTTCTACAAAGTCTGCAATTTTCATTTTATTTAAAATGACACCCTCTGCCGGAGAATGAATGACTCTCTCTCTTCCCACTCCTGCAATCAGCCCGGGAGTTCCCGTATTCGGAAGAGCTTTCCCATCCTCTATGATTTTTCCAAGGTCATGACCGCGCATGGTTTCGACCACAAAATCCACATCATAACCTGCGGCAAATCCGGGACCCAGAGCAATCGTAAGAGGCGCCATCTCCTTTGTTGTTCCAAGATTTCTTTTTGCAAGAATCGCGTCTATCACCGCATCGGGCGCAAACTCTTTTATACACGCCCCTTTCTCATCTGCAAGAAGGGGAATTTCCCCTTCCTGCCATACCTTTTCACATTCTGCCGTAGAAGAAATTTTTCTGCAGAGAATACCCTCCACAAAAGCCTCTCCCTCATAAACGGCTTCACAGAAAGACACTTCTCTTCGAATGGCGCTTGGCGCTTCACTTTCCAATATCAGAACGCGATAACCGCAGCGATACAGTCTGTGAATCACACCGCTTGCCAGATCTCCGCCACCGCGTACGAGAATTCTGTTATTTTTCATTTTCTCTTTGTCTCTCCAACTGTTCATTATTTACTTTTTCTACTGCATTGACAATATTCTGATAACCTGTACATCGACAGAGATTCCCCGCCATATGCTTTTTGATTGCCTCTCTTGTAAGCTTTTCTCCCCGTTCCAGAAGAACCGTTGCGGACATAACAAAACCAGGTGTGCAGAATCCGCACTGAATAGCGCCCTCTTCAATAAAAGCCTCCTGGATTCTTGTAAGCTCGCCGTCTTTTTCAAGTCCTTCCAGTGTACGGATATTTTTGCCTTCTGCCCACACAGCCATATAAATACAGGAATCTATGGTTTCTCCGTCCACAATAACCGTACAGGCACCGCACTCTCCTACTTCACAGCCTTTTTTTACTGAGGTAAGCCCAAGATGATTGCGAAGCATATCAAGAAGCGACTCTCTCACATCCACATACTCGGCTACTTCTTTTCCGTTTACGGTACACTGTACCAATCTTAAATCTTTTTTCATGATGGTTCACCTCCTGCAAGCCGAACAGTTTCTTTTAATGCCCGGGCTGCAATTTCCCCGCCTATCTGAAGACGGAATTCCTTTGACGCTCTCCAGGAATCTCTCGGGTTAATCTCTTCCCGAACAAGAGTTTTTATTTTTTCATAAAGTGCCTCTCCGATTTCCATTCCCTTTAATGCAGCTTCCGTTTTTTTACACCGATAAGGTACAGGCGCTGCCACACCAAAGGTGATCCGCACATCTTCCAGAGTATTTGCTGCCGTATCTACTTTACTTACCACACTGCAGCTCAATGTTGCAATGTCCATTGCATTTCTCATAGAATATTTAATATAATGTCCGTGATAGCCCTGATATTCTTTTCCCGGGATAATAATGTGCGTCAGTACATCGCCACAATGTAAATCTACTTTTCCCGGTCCTAAGTAAAACATATCGATCGGAACGGTACGTCCCCCTTCTCCGTCTGCAATCCGCAGCATGGCATTAAGAGAAAATAAAGTTGGCGCACTATCTGCACTGACGGCCCCGTTACATACATTTCCCCCGATTGTCCCAATATTTCGAACCTGCGGACCGCCTACCTGATCCACTGCCTCTCCGAGAACGGAAATGTGTTCCCGGATCACAGGATCATTTGTAACATGGGAAAAAGTAGTACCTGCACCAATATAAATATCTCCGGAGTCCATAATCGTCACTCCCTGTATTTCCTTTATATCTCTTATGGAAACAAGAGAAGTTCCCGCCATTTTTCCCTCTCTTATTTTGATCAGTACATCGCTTCCCCCGGAAATAATCCTTGCGTCCGGGTGCTCTTTTAAAAGATTTACCGCTTCTTTTATACTCTGTGCATTATAGTAATTTTCAATATCATACATACAAAAACCCCCTTTCTTTTAAATCAGTCCCGCTTCTTTAAAGCCTGAAATCAGTCTCTGCGGTGTGAGAGGATTTTCGTTAAAGGCTACGCCTGTTGCATGAAGCACTGCGTTTCGAATGGCAGGAGCTGCCGGAATTGCCGGAGGCTCTCCAAGCGCCTTATTTCCATAAGGACCCATAGGGTCTTCAAGCTCCACGAAATCCACATCAAGATCCGGTGTATCCATAGTTGTCATAATCTTGTAATCAAGCAGTGTTCCATTTAAAGGTCTTCCTGTTTTTTCATCAAGAAGAAGCTGCTCAGAAAGTCCATATCCCATTCCCATAGACATACCGCCTTCTACCTGCATTCTGGCAAGCTGCGGATTAATAAGCTTTCCGCTGTCATGTACGTTAATAATATCAAGAATCTTTATTTTTCCAAGTTTTAAATCTACTTCAACTTCAACAAAACAGCAGCCTGTTGCAATAGTATTTTTCTTTACCTGAGTAGATACCTCTGCTGTGATCGCAGAAGAGTTTGTAAGGCTGTAATAGCTTTCCATCGCAAGCTCTTCCAGGGAAAGTACTTTCTGCCCATCTGCAAGAATCCATCCGTGATCCAGGCTCAATGTACGCTCCTCCCCTTCCAGAAGAGTTGCAGCATAATCGAGAATCTTATGAAGCATAAGCTCTGCACATTTCTTTACGGCAGTTCCCGTTACAAATGACTGTCTGGAAGCGTAAGCTCCTGTATCAAAAGGTGTTATATCCGTATCCTGCATGGTCTGAATATGTATATCTTCCACATCCATATGAAGGGTCTCCGCTGCCATTTGAGAAAATACCGTATCTGCTCCCTGACCGATCTCCGTTGCCCCAAGAGAAAGCTGCATACTTCCGTCCTGATTCAGAACAAGCCGGGCGCCTGCAATTTCAAGAGAAATGGGCCATACACCTGTCTTATAAGAAAACAGGGACATACCTACTCCTCTTCTTATATCTCCAGTCTGGTTTGCATACGCTTTTCGTTTTTCTTCCCAGTGGATATGTGCCGCTCCCTTTTCCAGACATTCAAAAATTCCGTTTGTGTTTGCTGCAATCGGCTTTAAGTAAGCATCCTGATAGTAGCCCTGTATCAGATTTCTTCTTCTGAACTCTAACGGATCCATGTTCAGCTCTTTTGCAATATCATCCATAAAACACTCTATGGCAAAAGCTGCCTGCGGAATGCCGTAAGCGCGCATGGCGCCTGCTGTAGGGCAATTTGTATATACGGTATATGCCTCACCTTTTATATTGGGGCAGGCATACTGAAGTCTCCATGCTGTAAGACCATTTGCTGCAATTGCATGTCCGTGAGAAGCATACGCTCCCTGATTAGAGATTGCAAGCATATCCTTTGCGATAAGATGCCCGCTTTTATCCACCCCTGCTGTCAAATCATATTCAATAGAATGTCTTGTTCTTGTATTGCAGAAAGTTTCCTCTCTCGTCACATCAAGTTTTACAGGACGTCCGCCTACCAGTGTGGTAAGAAATGCGTTTAAGGGTTCATACAGTACATCCTGCTTGTTTCCAAATCCGCCGCCTATATATGGCTTGATCACGCGAACCTTTCCCCAGGGAATTCCAAGCGCCTGCCCGATCACACGGCGAACAATATGGGGAATCTGTGTAGAAGTGACCACAACAATTCTTCCCTTTTCCATATATGCATAAGATATAGGATTTTCAATATGACAGTGCTGCACAATCGGAGTTTTATAACTCCTTTTTATGACCATATCAGAATCCTTAAGCCCCTGTTCCACATTGCCGATAAAGAAATTAGAGCGTGCCAGAACATTATCTTTCTTATCAAGATGAATGGGATGCTGGCTGCCGTACATGGATTTTCTCGGATGGATTTCCACCGGATATTCCTCATACTCCACTTTAATAAGTTTTAAAGCCCGGGCTGCCGTCACTTCATCCTCCGCAACAACTGCAGCTATGTCGTCCCCATAATACCGCACTCTTCCCGTTAAAAGATTACGGTCCGCTATGTCCTGATGTGCCAGTTCTACTGACCAGGGATGCCCCGGTGTTGGATAACAATGCTCCGGAACATCTTTAAAAGTCACTACCTTCACCACTCCGGGAAGCGCCTCTGCCTCACTTATATCAATTGAAGTGACAATTCCGTTTCCGATTGTCGCATGGTACACCTTTGCCACAAGGCAATTCTTCGGCGCCATATCGTCTGTAAACTGCGCTCTGCCCGTAACCTTTTCATAAGCATCTACTCTTGGAATACTCTTTCCAATCATAATGTCACCTTCTTTGCTTAAATTTTTAAAAGAAGCCGGACAAAGCCCTGGAGGAATCTCTGTTCTCCTCAGGACTTCAGTCCGGCTCTGAACCATGCTGCTCGTTATAGATTCCTGAACATATCTTACTTTTTCTGATAAGGAGTATTGCTCACTGGAAGAGAAGTGCGAAACTCTCCATTCATTTTATAATATGCTCCTGCAATAGCAGGGGCTGTGGGGATAGACGTAATCTCTCCGATTCCAATTGCTCCGCACGCAACCGGAAGCCCTTTCTTCTCCACAATGATACTCTCTACTTCAGGAATTTTATTTGCTTTTGGTAATCCTAGTGTAGCATATTTGGCAGTCGGTTTGCAATCTAAAATTGGATATTTTTCTGTTAATGCAAAGCCATATGACATAATGACTCCGCCTTCAATCTGCCCTTCTACGGAAAGAGGATTTACCGCTTTCCCCACATCATGAGCAGCCACAATTTTTTTAACAGTTCCGTCTTCATTTAAGATGCAGACTTGTGTGGCATAGCCATACGCAACGTGAGAAACCGGGTTTTTCTTATCGCTTCCCATCGGATCGGTTGCTGCAAGATATTCCCCTGTATATTCCTTTCCCTCCAGTTCAGAAAGAGAATGGACTGATAAATCTTCTTTCATTTTTTCACAGGCTCTTTTTACAGCTTCTCCCGTAATCAGCGTCTGTCTTGAACCGGAAGTTGTTCCGGAATCCGGCGCTGTCCAGGTATTCGAAGCATCGTAGTAAATTTCTTCTCGCTTCAAGGATAAAATTTCTGATACCATCTGTACAAGAACGGTTCCAAGCCCCTGACCGATACAGGAAGCTCCTGAATGAATTTCCACACGTCCATTTCTTACAAGAAGACGCGCTCTTCCCCAATCAGGAAGTCCCACACCTACTCCCGCATTCTTCATCGCACATGCAATTCCCGTATACGGACTGCTTTCATATGCATCTTTTACAGCTTCCAAAGTCTCTGCAAGACCTGTAGATTCATCAACAATCTGTCCGTTTGGCAGCTCCTGTCCCGGTCGAATGGCATTTCTGTATCTTATTTCCCAAGGGGAAATCCCCACAATCCCTGCCATTTTTGTGAGAAGCATTTCTATCGCAAAACAAGTCTGCGTCACTCCGAATCCACGGAATGCTCCTGCCGGGGGATTATTTGTATAATAAGCCTTTCCATCAATATCAAAATTCTGATAATTATACGGACCGGAAGCATGGGTACAGGCACGCTGTAAAACAGGTCCTCCAAGGGAAGCATATGCTCCTGTATCTGCAATTACAGTTGCTTTCACTCCCTGTATGATTCCATTTTCATCACAGCCAAGGGTAAATTCCATATCCATAGGATGACGTTTTGGATGAATCAAAATACTCTCAGCTCTTGTAAGCTTCACTTTTACCGGACGCTTTGTAAGATAAGCGATCATAGCCGCATGATGCTGGACGGTTACATCCTCTTTTCCTCCAAAACCACCGCCTACCAGCTTGTTTCTCACCTTTACTTTCTCGGCCGGAAGTCCTAAAAGCGCCATACACTCATGCTGCGTATCATATACTCCCTGATCGGACGAATAAATGATCACGCCGTCTCCATCCGGAACAGCAACGGCACATTCCGGTTCCAAAAAGGCATGTTCCGTCCACGGTGTATGGAATGTATCAGAAATTACATGGGCAGAGTTTCGAATTGCCGCTTCTGCATCTCCTCTGTGCACATGCCAGTGAGAAAGCAGATTGTCCTTCTCCTCTTCGTGAACCTTCGGAGCGTCCTCCACCATTGCCTCATAAGGATTGCGCACAATAGGAAGCTCTTCATATTCTACTTCTATCTGCCGTTGTCCTTCCTCCACTGCTTCCAGATTCTCACCTGCTACAAGAGCAATCGCATCTCCAAGATAATGTGTCAGATGGCCTACAGGAATCAAACCATCCCAGTCCTGTTTTAAGTGTCCTACTTTTATACTTCCCGGAATATCCTCCGCTGTAAATACAGCTACTACTCCCGGCACTTCTTTTGCTTTTTCTGTATGAATTGCTTTCACCCTGGCTCTGGGATACGCTGAACGCAGGGCGCTTCCGTAAATCATACCTTCCATGTGTATGTCGTCCGGGTATTCTCCGTAACCCAAAACTTTTTCTCTGACATCTACTCTTGGAACTCGCTCTCCCAGCTTCCAGGTATATTCTTTTTCTTTTGGAAGGCCTTCTCTTTTATATTTTGCAGCAAGCAAAATACCATCTATAATTTTTTTATATCCTGTACAGCGACATATGTTATTTTTAATGGCATCTGCCGCCTCCGCTCTTCCTGGATTCGGATTTTTATCAATAAGCGCTTTTGCACTTATCACCATTCCGGGAATGCAGAAGCCGCACTGTACGGCTCCCGCTTCTCCAAAGGCGCGGACAAAAATTTCTTTTTCTTCCTCCGGAAGTCCCTCTACAGTCATAATATGCTTTCCTTCCAGTTTGGAAAGTTTTGGCACACATGCCTTTGTTGCCTTTCCATCAATAAGAACATGACATGTTCCGCAGGCGCCTTCGCTGCAGCCGTCCTTTACAGAAGTAAGACCGCACACATCCCGCAGAAACGGAAGGAGTTTCATATCCTGTTCCTCGTAATATTCTTTTCCGTTTACAAAAAAGTGAAACATAAGCCGCCTCCTTTAAAAAGGATTATTTTAAAAGATAATCGTAATCGTCAATCACTGCGCAAATCAGACGGCGAAGTCCCTCATACAGAGGATCTGACGGGTCATCTGCCTTACAGCTTGTTATTTTTCCAAGGAACCGCACTGTACATTCTTTTGTTTCTTTGTTTGTCACAAAGAATCCATCGTTTGTACTGTCCTTCATGTCCTCTTCTGCTGCAAATAAAGTAAATTTATCTTTATATGGTGCGCTTGCGTAAGGACAGAAGCTCTTACAATTTCCGCACTCATTACACATATAATCTACGTGAATAATCTGGTTCATTGCCATTCCCGGAACTTTAATGGAAATATTTGCTCTGTTGGGACATACATCTACACAGTTTTCACAAATCTTGTTGCACACAAGGCAACGCTCTTTTTCTGTTTCTTTCTCGCTCCTCTCTGCAAGAATACCTTTCTTTTCAAAGCAGCTTTCTTCTGTCTCCTGAACTTCTGTGTCTTTTACAACTGCTTCTGCCAAAATGGCTTCTGCTGCAAGCTGCGCATCTCGAATTGCCTCTACGATTGTAGCCGCTCCGCCTGCGCCGTCTCCAATAAGATAAATACCGGAAACACCTGTTTCCATTGTTTTCTGATTATATTTTGCCTTTCCTCTTTCGTTTATTTCAATACCGTTTGCCTGATAAATTTCTGCGTCTGTCTTTTCTCCCACAGCTACGATGACTGTATCTGCCGGAACTTCCTCTGTCTTTCCTGTCTCTGTAACAGAAGCTCTTCCGGAAGCATCTGCCTTTCCAAGTTCCATCACTTTACAGAGAAGCTTTCCGTTTTCCAGACTTACAGGAGAAAGAAGCTCTCTAAATTCCACACCGTCTTCCAGAACTTCTAAAAGCTCATCTTCTGCTGCCGGCATATATCGTTTTGTTCTTCTGTATACAAGGAACACCTTCTCTACACCATTTGTACGAACAGCAGCTCTCGCAGTATCCATAGCCGTATTTCCGCCGCCGATTACAACTACATGCTTTCCAAGGTCTACGTTTCCGTCTTTTTCCTTAAATTCTTTTAAGAAATGAATGGCATTAACGGCTTCGCCTTTTTCCAATTTTAAAGTTCCCGGTTTTCCTGCGCCGATTGCCACAATCACTGCGTCGTATCCTTCTGCTTTCAGGGCATTGTAATCTTTGATTTCTCTGTTAGTCTCAATTTTTACGCCAAGCTTTGTAAGAAGGGATACATCTTTATCAATGGCTTCTTCTGAAATTCTAAATCCTGGAATTACATAACGAATCACGCCGCCAAGTTTTTCTTCTTTTTCAAAAACAGTGACATCCACACCGGCTCTGCCAAGGAAATATGCCGCCGCCATACCGGCAGGACCACCGCCTACAACTGCTGCTTTTTTGCCGTTTGCATTTGCTGCTTTTATTTCATTTATCACTTCTTCATAGCCGTTTTCTGCTGCAACAAGCTTCGTACCTCTTATATTAACCGGCTCTTCATAGAAATTTCTTGTACATTTTGTCATACAGTTATGGGCACATAAAGTTCCTGTAATAAATGGAAGTGCGTTTTTCTCAAGAATGACTCTCAATGCCTCTGCATATTTTCCCTCTCCTGTCAGCTTAATATACGTTGGAATATCCTGATGAATCGGACATCCTTCCATACACGGTGCATAGAAACAGTCAAGAAGAGGCACTTCCCTGTCACTCTTTCTATTTGGAATCGGTTTGATGTTCTTCACATGATGAGGATTTGTTACTGCATCAATAGCAAGCGCATTTAACGCCTCCACATCTATTCCTGTCCACTGAGACACATTTCCATCCATTACCTTTTCTGCCATCTGGGTAAATCTCTGGTATCCGCCCGGTTTTAAAAGAGTAGTTGCAACGGTTACCGGCCATATACCACAGGCTGTAATTTTATCAATATTATAATAATCCGCTCCGCCGGAATATGCGATGCGAAGTTTTCCGTCAAATTCTCTGGAAAGCTTTGCTGCAAGAGAAATAGATAATGGGAAAAGTGCCTTTCCTGACATATACATTTCCTCACTTGGAAGCTCGCTTCTTGTAACATCTACCGGGAATGTATTGGTAATCTTTACGCCAAACGCAAGACCCAGCTCATCTGCAAGCGCCATCAGGCGTTTAAACATAGGGATAGCGTCCTCATACTGAAGGTCATCACGGAAATGGAAGTCTCCAAACACCATGTAATCGTATCCCATATCATCCATTGTTTTTCTTGCAAACTCATATCCAAGAAGAGTCGGATTACATTTGATAAAGGTATTCAGATGTTTCTCTTTGTAAAGATGAGTTGCAATGCTCTCAATTTCATTTGGAGGGCAGCCATGCAGAGTAGATATGGTTGCAGAATTACAGATATTAGAAGGAATCGCTTCAATATCTTCTCTTGTCACCTTCCGGAAAGAATCTACATGATCAAGAAGCCACTGACGGCATTCCTTAAATATTTCCGTATCCTTTGCTTCCATCATATTATTAATAAAATTATCTACTTTCGGCTCTTTAATTCCTGCAAGATCATAACCAACAGAAATATTAAACTGGAAGCCGTCCTGATCTCCAAGACCAAACTCTTTTGCAATTACGTGAAGAGCAAACCATGCTTTAATATACTCGTTCATTGCGTCGGAAACGTAAAGTTCTGTGGACCACTCGCAGTTATAGCATTCATCTTCTGCAAGAATACACGGTTTGTTTACACAGGCTGCAAGCTCCGGTCCGTCCATTTTCTGAACAGTTTTCAGCTCGAAGAAACGTGCGCCTCCATAGTAGGAAGCTACAATATTCTGTACAAGCTGTGTGTGAGGCCCTGCCGCCGGTCCAATGGGATTTTCCAATTTTCTTCCAAATAAATCAAGTTTTTTAGAAGTATCTGCCACATAACCTCTATGTACGCCAAACACAGTATCTCTTTTCTTTTTTTCTTCTAAAATCCATTCCATAATCTGTCCAAAGGACATACAGGACATTCTGTCACTCATAGAAAGACCTCCTTATTTTCCACTGTTAATATCATCTGCAAGCTCTTTTGCCGCCTGACGGCAGTCAGCCATTACTTTCTCTGCATCACATACGAGAATTTCTCTGTCCTTCATAAGCATCTTTCCGTTGCAGACAGTTGTTACTACATTGTTTCCGTTTGTACCGAACATCAGATGTCCATTTACGTTATCTGCTCTCATTGGAGTAAGCGGATCATAATCAAGGACGATCACATCTGCGGCAGCTCCTTTTTTAAGAATACCCAGCGGTTTTTCAAAATATCTTCCTGCAATTTCCCGGTTTCCTTCAAACAGCATTTTCGGCACTTCACCCCATGCTGCGTTCGGGTCGCAAAGATGGTGTTTGTGAAGCACATTTGCTACCTTCCAGGATTCCAGCATATCATGGGTATATCCGTCTGTTCCAAGACCTGTAAGAATTCCCTTATGCACAAGCGCCATAGTAGGAGGACATCCGCAGGCATTTCCCATATTGGATTCCGGATTATGCACTACCATCGTATCTGTGTCTTTAATTAAATCCATTTCATGTTCATTAATATAAATACAATGTCCCAGAAGTGTTTTCGGTCCCAGAATATTCCAGTCGTAAAGACGGTCTACGATCCTCTTTCCATGCTCTTTTAAGCATTGATGAAGATCGTAAATTCCCTCTGCCACATGAATATGGTATCCTACACCTTCCGGCTTTAATTCATTGCAAAGCGCCATAGTTTCATCCGATATGGTAAAAGATGCATGCATACCCATCATACCGGCAACCATATCGTTTTTCTCTTTCTGCACATGCTTAATAAAGTTTACATTTTCCATTACGGATTCTCTTGATTTCTCCATGCCGTCACGGTCAGAAATTTCATAGCAGAGACAGGTACGGATTCCCAAATCTGTAGCTGCCTCTTCTATTGCATGAAGAGAACCTGTAATATGTCCGAAGCTTGCGTGATGGTCAAAAACGGTTGTCACACCATTTCGGATAGAGTCAATATATGTAGCATAAGCGGAAAGCTTTGTCTGCTCCAGTGTAAGATGACGGTCAATTGTCCACCACATACCATCCAGAATATCAAGGAATCCCTGCGGATTATATCCCTTAATGCTTAGACCTCTTGCGAAAGCGCTGTAAATATGCTCATGAGCATTGATAAATGCCGGCATAATCACACCGCCTTTTGTATCTGTAAATTCTGCCTCCGGATATATTTTTTTCACGTCTTCTGTATTTCCTACCATTACAATAGTATTTCCGTCCATTGCAACTGCACCGTTTTCAATAAACGGATTTTCTTCATCACGTGTAATTACCCTTCCGTTTCCAATAATCAGCATATACAAACCTCCTTATTTTTGACAAGATAATACAAAATCGACCATTCTTTTTCTGTGAAAAGCACCAAAACACACTTTGAAATCCGAACATGTTTTGGGGATTTTCTACTATAATACAACTGTACCATACTTCCCAAAATATTTCAATAGAAACGCCAAAAAAATTTTGGTATTGCAAATTTTTTTGGCGTTTGCAGAAATATCTTTGCAGGAAAGGGCTTTCAAAAGAAAAAAAAACAGGCAGCTTCGGTTTTCCAAAAGCTGCCCGCATTTTAAACGGCTTATCTCTTTTCATCAATTATAAAGATTCTCTGATGACGGTGCCGCCAGAACGTCATAAAGCTCTGCCTGCGTTGCATCCATATACGGTTGAAGATATAAAATACCAAGAATATTAAAGGTAAACGCATTCAAAAAAAGCCACGGTAAAAAAGATAAATCCAGAACAAACGCATTTCCTTTCTGCCCATACATCATCTCCCTTGTTCTATCAAATGCTTCCTGTTTTGACATTCCCGGATTCTCGGCAAGGAGATACGGTATCATTTTGTATTCGTAACTTTTGACAATACCGGGAATCACAAACAAAAGCGTCCACAGGAAGATAAATAAATCCCGGAAAAACATTATCTTCACAATATTCCAGTACTGACCGGAACGAAATGGAGCAAGAATTTTTCCAACAGAGGGGGCGGAATAAAGATTCTCTATATAAAATCCTCTGGCACCTACTTCCAGCACGTTTCCCACAAAAATTTTTAAAAGAATAAAAATCGATCCAAGTATTAAAAGCGCACCCAAGGCAAACGCACTGAGCAGCCATACAAAAGGCGCTGCCGAATTCATGGAAAATCTCAGTGTTCCATCATACACCTCCGTGTGCGTCACTGTATTTGCCACACTGCTGCTTCCTCCTCCGCCGCTTCCGATACCTACCGCAATAGCCAGAATTAAACTGACCACAACAGCCGCCCAGTAATTCTTTCGAAACGCCTGTTTTGCCCTGTATTTCAAATCTCTGCAATACCATACTTTCATGCTGTCACTCCTCTCTTAAAATCAGACACCTTCTGCCCTTTTTCCATTCTTCTGTATCAAAGTCCAGTATATATCCCCTGCCGTTTTCTACATGCCACTGATAAAAAGATTGTTCTTCCACTGCGTACGCTTCCATAATATTCATAATCGTTCCTCCGTGTATCACAAATGCAGCGCTGGAAACCCCTGACCGGATACAGGCTGTCATGGCTTTTCGAAAACCGAGAAGATTCCGCCTGCAAAATGACTCCCTGCTCTCTCCTCCCGGAAAAGGAAGCGTGCCGCCGCTTTCGATCCACGCCTGATAATCTGGATTTCCGGCCAACTCTTCATAATTTTTATTTTCAAAATCACCGAAATCGCACTCAGCCAGTTCATCTATCACATGAACCGGATAGTCCGGAAAAAGAATCTCTGCCGTTTCCACACATCTCTTCATAGGGCTCACATAAACAGCCTGCGGGGCAGGATACTTCATCTGTCGCAGAAAAGCCTTTCCCTCCTCGCAGAGAGACTCATCTGTCACACCGATATACCGTTTTTTCTTATTTCCCTCTGTCTGTCCATGACGAATAAGAGAAAGCCTAATCATTTTTTATCACCGTCCCGATCCCACAGATCACTCTTGTTACCTTATGGCTTCCTGATGCAAGCTTTGTACAGATTCGTCCTACCGCCTCTCTGTACTCTCTTTCAAAAGCGTCCACAGGAACAAGGCCGTATCCTACCTCCTCGGACACAACTACTGCACCGGAATTTTTCTTCAGCAGAAGCTCTCCCACATTTCCCGGATTTCTTCCTTCTCGGATTTCTTTTTTTATATACTCCTGAAAATTTAAAATCCCCTCTGCCGAAAGAAGCTCTTCCTCGCACATATCACCAGCCTCTTTCCATATAAGAGAAGGGTATTCTTTCTTCGCATAATCTGTTTTACCCTGAAATGCACCACCGATAATCAGCTCCATTTTGGATTCCTCCTTTATGTATCACTTAGATTTCTTATACTGCAATTACGCACGAAAGTGCAAGGCTCCACGCCATACCAAGCTCACAGAGACAGAGGAAATATCCGGAAAGGTCTCCAGTTGTCCCGCCGAAATATTTCATTGCCATATGATAATACCAGGCAAAAATAAGAAGCGCTGTCACAAAAGTGATGATTCCCTTTAAGGGACTGACAAGAATCATCAGCATAAAAAGCACTACAAGATAAACAATCAGCACGCCCCGTACAAGGCGATTTTCTGATTTTTTGGAAAATTCTGCAACGGTTCCGTCTGTCCTTGCTTTTGGAAACGATACCACGCCGATTCCGGAAAGACATCTTGATACCATAAAACCGAGCGCCATCAGGACTATGCCGTCCGAAAAAGCCATAAACTCGCTGTAAGCCCCAAACCACGCCAGAAAGTAAACGCAGGCTGTAATCACAGCAAAAGCCCCCGCATGAGAATCTTTAAGGATTTCCAGACGTCTCTCCCTCTCTCTCCAGGAACTTAAAGCATCCGCTGTATCAAGGAGTCCGTCCACATGAATTCCTCCTGTAACAAGAACCGGAAGTAATACAAGAACAACGGCCGTAAAATTCTGTCCAAACCCAAAGTATTTTCCTACATAAGCAGCCCCCATGCTCAAAAATCCGATTACAGTTCCCACAAATGGAAAAAAGCAAATCATATATTTCATGTTTTCTTCTGTCCAGTCCGCACGGGGCATGGGAATTTTGGAAAACATGGAGAACGCCACCTTAAAATTATTCCAGAGGCTTTTCATTTTCTTTTCCTCCCTTCACGCATAAAGGGATTCCATAAACGACTTCGTAAACTTCATCTGCCATTTCTCCAAGACATCTGTTAATCTCTCCCAGGTATTTTCTGTAAGTTTCCGTCTCACCTTCGTAGAAAGCCGCCTCTGAAAAAATTTCATTTGTCACAATTACAAGATGACGCACATTTTGGGAAATTTCAGAAATCCCCTCCAGAATCTCTTTTACTGTATCTTCCCCTGCTCCGTCTTTTTGAAACATTTCATTTGCCACAAGATTTGACATACACTCCAGAAGAACCACACTGTCTGAGGGAAGAAGAAGCTCCTTTAAATTTGTGTAGCACTCCACTGTCTCAAAGCCTTTTCCTGCTCTCATATTTCTGTGCCTGTGCACTCTCTTTTTACTTTCCATATCAAAGGGATACATGGTAGCAATGTAAATGCGCCTTGCCTCCCCGAAAGAAAGAATTCTATCTTCTGCAAAAGCTGATTTTCCGCTTCCGCTTCCTCCTGTTACAAGAACAATCATTTTATTTTAACTCCTCATACTGTTCTACATGAATTTCTTCAAAGGTGCTCATGGAGTGATAAACTGCAATTCCAAGGTCTAACAGAGGGAGAAGCGCAATCGCCCCTGTCCCTTCTCCAAGGCACATATCTCCGTGGATCACAGCCTCCTTTTGTAAATACTCCAAAATCAACCGGGCTGCCGGTTCTTTAGAAACATGAGATGCAAGAATATATCCGGACACCTCCGGGCAGATACTAACTGCCACAAGAGCAGCCACACAGGAAATAAATCCATCCATAATTACAGGGATTTTAAGAGCCGCTCCACCTAAAAATACACCTGCCATTCCCGCAATATCAAATCCACCTACTTTGGCAAGTACATCTATTGCATCTTCTCTGTTCGGTTTATGAAGGGCAATGGCATCTTTGATTACCTTTATTTTTCGAGCAAGGCCTTCACTTGTAAGTCCGGCCCCTCTTCCGGTCATAGTCTCCACAGGTTCTTCCATAAGAACAGAAGCTACCGCGCTGCTTGTTGTCGTATTTCCAATCCCCATTTCCCCGGTTGCCAGAATCTGGTATCCTCTGTCCTTTAATTCCTCAGCCATAAAAATGCCTGCTTCTATGGCTTTTATTGCTTCTTCCCTTGTCATGGCAGGCATCTTTGCCATATTCTTTGTACCATGCGTCACCTTTAAATCTGTGCGGACTTTTGTATCTGCTGCCATTCCCACATCAACAGGATACACATCTGCTCCGCAATTTTTTGCCATAATACAGGCTGTTGTCTCTGCTTTCAGGAAATTTTCTGCCACAATGGCCGTAACTTCCTGTCCGCTCTGGGTCACTCCTTCTTCTACTACTCCGTTATCTGCGCACATGACAACAAGAGCTCTTTTCTCAATTTTTACATTTGGAGTTCCTGCAATTCCCGCAAGCTGAACGACAAGATCTTCCAGCTTTCCAAGAGAATGAAGAGGCTTCGCAATACTGTTCCAGTGTGCCACCGCTTCCTCCATTGCCTGTGTGTTGAGAGAGGTTATCTGTTTTTTTGCTTCCTCCAGCGTCATTTTTCCTTCCTCCGTTTTTATTTTCCTGTTGTAAATACAAAAAATTTACTGAATATGTAATTCATCACAAGTACAATGACCTGTGTCAAAAACTTTCCCATCATCTCATTCATATGAAGGATTTCCACAAGAAGCCATACGCCTCCAACTTCCACCACCATACTCACAAGGCGGGCGCTGATGAATTTACAGAAGGGACGGATATGTGCCTTTAAATTTTCACACTTATCCTGAAAAACATATTTTGAATTTACTACATAAGCAAACAAAATTGCCAGAATAATAGAAGCTATATTTGCCGGATTTAAAGGAATTCCCAGTTTTCTGAAAAGAAAAAAAGAAACAAGATTTACAAGAGTAGTGCAGCCACCAAAAAAGATGTACCGTACCACATCATTTTCATAAAGTTTTTTTATCAATGCTTTCATTTTCTTCTCCTATTTTATGTCATGATTTGTCTCATGGGAAACATCTATATCTCCTCTGACAATCTTTGATACAATATATCTAGGTCTTCGTTTTACTTCCTCATAAATCTTTCCTATATAATAGCCTATAATTCCGAGACTCATCATCATAGCACTGCCGATAAGGAGAATCACAATAATAGTCGTAGAATACCCTTCCACTGCGTGTCCTGTAAAATACTGAACAAGCGAATAGATAATAAGAATCATAGAGCAGATAAAACAGATTCCCCCTGCCGCCGTCACAAACTGCAGAGGCATTGTAGTAAACGCCACGATATTCGTAAACGCATATTTAATTAAAGACCAGGCTGACCACTTCGATTCTCCTGCCTCTCTCTCCTGCACCTCAAAATTTACATATGCCGTTTTATATCCAACCCAGGAGGAGGTTGCACGAAAAAACATATTTCTCTCCGGCATGGACAAAATACTGTCTACAACTTTTCTATCCATCATCTTAAAATCTGAGGCATTCTGCATATCCACCTTTGTCGCCTTTGACATAATTCCATAGAAAAATCCCGCACTTTTCTCATGAAGAAAGCTTTCTTTTCCTCTGCTTGATTTTATACCTTCAATAACCTCATATCCTTCCTCCCAAAGCCTGTACATGGAAACAAGGGTTTCCGGCGGGTGCTGCAGATCACAATCCATCACAGCCACAACATCTCCTCCCGCCTGGGCAAGTCCTGCAAAAAGAGCTGCTTCCTTGCCGAAATTTCTGGAAAACTGTACACCCAGAATATTTTTGTCTTCTTTTCCTGCCGCCAGAATTTCCTGCCATGTCTTATCTTTTGATCCGTCATTTACAATGACAAGCTCATAAGGAATCTCTGCCTCTGTCAGGATTTTCCGCAAAACCCGGCATGTTTTTCGAACCATCAGCTCCTCGTTATATGCCGGCAAAACAACTGACAATTTTTTCATAATTTCCTCCATACGTCAATTTTATTATAATGTATCCTTTTTGTAAGTCAATGTTTTTCGCCTGGATATTAAAATAAAAACCAAAATCCCAAGAACAGACAAAAGCTGTCCCGCTGCGGAGTATGGCGTTTTGTAGGTCAGACGTATCTCGTGCTCCCCTTCCGAAAGTTCCAGAGCCATGTACATGGTATTTGCTTTTTTTAGCTCTGCTTCCTTTCCGTCTACATAGGCAGTAAAGCCTGTACTGTAGGGAATAGAAAGAAGCAGCACCTTGTCTTTTGAAAGAGAAACCCGTCCTCTGATTTCATCTATTCTCATTTGAATATCGGTAAAAGGTTCCTCTCCCAGCTTTTTCGTTGCCTCTTCGATCCCTTTCACCGGCTGGCACACTACCCGAAGGTCATCGTATGTATATACTCCCGTGTTTTTAAAGGTGAGGGTAACAGGAAAATTCCCCTGTACTTGATACCCGATATTACAGAGAAAATTATGTTTTCCGCTGTAAGCATTGTATTTATCAGTGAAAATTTTTATATTTTTCTTAACATCGCCGCAGTTTACCTGAATACCGGCTTCCTTGCTTTCTTTCCAATAGCGCCAGTTTCTATCCTCATGAAGGACTTCATTTCTCTCATAAGCCGTCATTTCTTCCCATTTTTTATCGCTTATAAGCTCTCTTGGCGAAAGGGCATCGTAATCCAGATTTTCTGCAATAAGATAGACCTCGCTGTTGTCTGTCCCGTCATAATATATGGTAACTTCTGCATCTTCTTTCGTTACTTTTATTTTTCCATCCTCAACGGTACAACCCTTTCCCGGAGCAATCCGGACAGAAGCTTCTTTATCTGTAAAGGAAACCGCTGTTTTTGGAAGGCTGCTTTCCTCAAGCACAACCCCCTGGAGAAGCGCCTGCTGCTTTTCTGTCACAGACATTTTTTCGTACGCCTCTCTTGTAATCCAGGAATCATACGTATATCCGATAGGAAGAGGATTTTCCATTTCAAATGCCCGGTACGTCTTTTTTTCTTTTTCGCTCTCTCCGCTCTGCCGCTTAATTCCATAAGGCAGATATTCGTAATGAGGATCCCGGATAATAAAGTATTTTACAGATGCAAGACGATCCAGAATGGTTCTTCCGTCCAGATTTTCATAATGCTGTTCCCAAGGAGTGTTTAAATACATCTCATCGAAAAACTGACTGATATTTCCGTTTGCCAAACTGAAGTAATATGCCGTACTTTTCGTTCCCATCATCATGGACGTATTGTCTGTTGGCTGTGCTCCATACTGATCATATCTGTATGCTTCTTCTTTGTATTCTGACGCATCTTTTTCCGCCAGATCCACGCCGGATTCCAGTTTTTCAATTGCCGTTCCTCTATCTGAAAATTCAGACAGATAATCTTTTTCATAAGAATACTGATAAGAAATATTCAGCACAATGCTAACCACGAGAAGACAGGAAAACATCAGGCATAAATTTTTCGCCTTCACAAATATATTTCCATAGGAAACAGCAGTAAAAACAGCAAAAGCAAGCACCATTACTGCCATAATGTTACGCTCTGTCCTGGCTGCAGAAGCAAAAAGCGCTGCCCCACAGTACACAAGCAGCATAATAAAAATCTTTCTCTTTTCTTTTAAAGTCAGGGTAAAAAGCTCCGGATACGCTTTTACAAAAATATAGGCAATCATCATTCCGTACGCCCATATCCACCTGTTTGACACATAGGAAAATCCATTGAGCACGTGTCCTGCAAAGGGAAGAAGAAGAAACAGATTCAGCATAAGGAAACCAAGCTTTAAATCGGTATACTTTTTCTTTTTGGAAAAGAGAGCAAAAACCCCTGCCATGGAAACCGCGGAATATCCGGCAACACCCCACTGAATCATATTTTCTCCTATGAGACAGCCAAGGTATTTTTCATAATAAATCCTGTCATATAATAACGGCACATAATTTTCCGCCTGAAAGCGGTCCGTACCGAAAATTGTCATAATTACAGGCAGGAAAATCGCGGAAGCAATCATAACTGCCACAGCAAAATATCCTGTAAATTTCAAAAACCAACATATTACATCTTTGATGGAACGTTGGGAAAATATTCCAAAATATCGAAATGCCGCATATAAGAACATAAAAATACACAGCATATAGAAAAAATAAAAATTTGACATTGCCCCCACTGCTGTTGCCCATATAAACAGATGAGGCTTTTCTTTCTTATAAATTTTATCTATACCCATAAGAATAAGGGGCAGATAAATCATGGGATTGGAAAAATACGGATGCTTCATGGCAGCATAAATCGTCCATCCTGCAAACACGTAAATCATCGTTCCCATAAAAGCAGCCTGTTTTGAATTTTTATGATAAAAACAGTACAGACTGAAAGAAATTCCGGCAAGGTAAATGCGAAGAAAAATCAAAATTTCGTATAAAATCTCTGTTTTATCAGCCGGAAAAAATACTGAAAGAAGAGTTAGCGGATCGCCAATCACATAATAATGAAGGGTCGTCAAAATATCAGAGCCATATCCAATATGCATATCCCAGGCAGGAAATACAAGCCTGTGTTCTGTAATAAGCGTATTTAAAACTTCCCTGAGATACCTGCCATAATAAGCCAGAGAATTCAAATGCTGCGGAACTCCGTCATGGCTCCACACCAGGGATTTTTCATTCAAATAAAAATACAGAAAAAGAACGGATGCAATAACTGCAAACACAACTGTGTACAAAAGATAAAAGTCTTTTTTCTTACTTTTCATAAAATCTCCATTTATACAGAAAACCCACGGTGCAGATGCACCGTGGGGTGATTTCCTTTACATCAGCGCAATTCCAGATACTTATTCTTCTCCGTAAAGAGTGATAAGTTTCTGCAGATATGCGTATCTGTCTTTTGCTTCAGCCTCATTCTTAGCGAAGAGTCTTTCTGCTTTTTCCGGGTTCTGACGTTTCAGAGAATTGTAACGAACCTCACCGTTTAAGAATTCCTGATAATCTGTCATATCCGGCTCTTTGGAATCAAGAGTGAATTTCTTCTCAGCAGCCGGGTTGAAGCGGAAGTTGTGCCAGTATCCGCACTTAACTGCCAGTTCTTCCTCTGTCTGAGCTTTTGACATACCTTTCTTGATACCGTGGTTGATACATGGAGCGTAAGCGATAATCAGGGATGGTCCCGGATATGCCTCTGCTTCTGCGATTGCTTTTACAGTCTGGTTAAAGTCTGCACCCATAGAAATCTGTGCTACGTATACATAGCCATAGCTCATAGCGATAGAAGCCATATCTTTCTTCTTCACTTCTTTACCGCCAGCAGCAAACTGTGCGATAGCACCTGTTGGTGTAGATTTGGAAGACTGTCCGCCTGTGTTGGAGTAAACTTCTGTATCGAATACCATAACATTGATGTCCTGTCCGCTTGCGAGAACATGGTCAACACCGCCGAATCCGATGTCGTAAGCCCATCCGTCACCACCGAAGATCCACTGGGATTTCTTAGCAAGGAAGTCTTTCTGAGCAAGGATTTCTTTTGCTCTATCGCATCCACAAGCTTCCAGAGCAGCAACCAGCTTATCTGTAGCAGTGCCGTTTGTAATGCCTGTATTGAATGTATCCAGCCATTCCTGACCAGCAGCTTTTACATCTTCGTTTGTTCCGTTTGCAACAACATCCTCAACTTTTGCTTTCAGACCGTCACGGATTGCTTTCTGTGCAAGAAGCATACCATAACCAAACTCAGCATTATCTTCGAATAAGGAGTTAGCCCATGCAGGACCCTGTCCTTTGGCATTTACTGTGTATGGTGTAGACGGTGAGGAGTTACCCCAGATAGAGGAACATCCTGTTGCGTTTGCAATGTACATTCTGTCACCGAAAAGCTGTGTGATCAGTTTTGCGTATGGTGTCTCACCACAACCTGCACAAGCTCCGGAGAACTCAAGGAGAGGCTGTTTGAACTGGCTTCCCTTAACAGTTGTTTCTTTATATTTTGCGATAACATCTTCCTTAACCGGAAGTTTAACTCCGTAATCGAAGAATTTCTGCTCGCCCATGTTTGCTTCCAGATTTTCCATAGCAAGAGCTTTTGCTCCCTTTTTGCCTGGGCAGACATTTGCACAGGAACCACATCCTGTACAGTCAAGAGCGGATACAGTCATTGTGAATTTATAATCAGCCATACCTGTAAGCGGTAATGTCTTCATTCCCTCAGGAGCGTTTGCTGCTTCTTCTGCTGTAAGAGCAACCGGACGAATAACTGCATGCGGGCAGACATAAGCACATCTGTTACACTGGATACAGTTTTCCGGATTCCATACAGGGATATTAACAGCAATACCACGTTTTTCGTATGCGGAAGAACCGGATGGTGTTGTACCATCTACATACTCTTTAAATGCAGATACAGGGAGAGTATTTCCTTCCTGTGCATTTACTTTTGCCTGAATGTTGTTTACGAAATCAACAACATCTTCTCTTCCTTCAGAAGCGTGAGCCATGAAAAGACCTTCGTCTTCTGCATTTTTCCAGCTTTCCGGAACCTGAACTTCAACAACCTGTTTTGCACCAGCGTCGATAGCTGCCCAGTTCTTCTGAACGATGTCATCACCCTTACGTCCGTAAGTAGCTTTTGCAGCAGCTTTCATAAGATCGATTGCCTGCTCTTCCGGAATGATACCTGTAAGTTTGAAGAATGCAGACTGAAGGATTGTGTTGATACGTGTTGGTCCCATACCTGTTTCAATACCAATCTTTACACCGTCGATTGTGTAGAATTTGATATTGTGGTTTGCGATAAACGCTTTTACCTGTCCAGGTAAGTGTTTTTCAAGACCTTCCATATCCCACGGACAGTTAAGAAGGAATGTACCGCCGTCAACAAGTTCCTGAACCATATTGTATTTATTTACATAAGAAGGATTGTGACATGCTACGAAGTCTGCTTTACGAATCAGGTATGTGGATTTAATCGGTTTCTTACCGAAACGTAAGTGGGACATTGTAACACCGCCGGACTTCTTGGAGTCATAATCAAAGTAAGCCTGAGCATACATATCTGTGTTGTCACCAATGATCTTGATGGAGTTCTTGTTCGCACCTACTGTACCGTCAGCACCAAGACCCCAGAACTTACAGTTTGTAGTTCCTTCCGGTGTTGTAACGATAGCGTCACCTGTCTCAAGAGAAAGGTTTGTCACATCATCCACGATACCGATTGTGAATTTTTCTTTTTCTGTATTGTCGTATACAGCAACGATCTGTGCCGGAGTTGTATCTTTGGAACCTAAGCCGTAACGTCCGGAGAAAATCTTAACATCGCTGAATTTGCTCTCTCTTAATGCTGCTACAACATCAAGGTAAAGCGGCTCGCCAAGCGCACCCGGCTCTTTTGTTCTGTCAAGAACAGTAATCTGTTTTACAGATTCCGGAATTGCATTTACAAGAGCATCTGCGCAGAATGGTCTGTACAGACGAACTTTAACAACACCAACTTTTTTGCCTGCTGCTGCAAGGTAGTCGATTGTCTCTTCAATTGTATCGTTTACAGAACCCATAGCAACGATTACGTGTTCTGCGTCCTCAGCACCATAGTAGTTGAACAGTTTGTAATCTGTTCCGATTTTTTCATTTACTTTATCCATGTACTCCTGTACAACTGCCGGAAGAGCGTCGTAATACGGGTTACATGCCTCTCTTGCCTGGAAGAAAATATCCGGGTTCTGAGCGGAACCTCTCTGACATGGGTGATTTGGATTCAGAGCACGGTTACGGAACTCTGCGATTGCGTCCATATCTGCCATATCTTTAAGATCTTCATAATCCCATGTCTCGATTTTCTGGATTTCATGAGAAGTACGGAATCCGTCAAAGAAATTGATAAACGGAACTTTTCCTTTGATTGCTGCAAGATGTGCAACAGGAGTTAAGTCCATAACTTCCTGTACGGAAGATTCACAAAGCATAGCACATCCTGTCTGACGACATGCCATAACGTCAGAATGATCACCAAAAATAGAAAGTGCATGGGAAGCAAGTGCACGAGCGGATACGTTGATAACACCCGGTAACTGCTCACCTGCGATTTTGTAAAGGTTTGGAATCATCAGAAGAAGACCCTGAGAAGCAGTGTAAGTTGTTGTCAGAGCACCTGCTGCCAGAGAACCGTGTACAGCACCTGCTGCACCAGCCTCGGACTGCATCTCTGTAACCTGTACTTCCTGTCCGAAAATGTTCTTTCTTCCCTGGGTTGCCCACTCGTCTGTTGCCTCAGCCATAACAGATGAAGGGGTGATCGGGTAAATTGCAGCTACATCAGAAAAAGCGTATGATGCATGAGCGGCTGCATGGTTACCATCCATGGTTTTCATCTTTCTTGCCATAGTTTTTTCCTCCTTAAAGGTGTGATGAAAAATTATTTCTAGACCACTTACGTGTCTAAAAGTCCATCCATTATTATATCATAAAATTGCATTAATGTCCAACGAGATTCCCTTGTTTTTGTATATTCTTTCATACAAAATTACGGAAGATATAAAAAAAAGGAAAGGCATCTGTCCTCTCCTTTCTATTTTCTGTCAAAAATATCCTGCAGCGTCTTTCTCTTTAAAAGACTCCACAATTCCTTCTGGATCTCAACAAGCTCCTGATGAACAAGACAGGGAGTATCTGTACTGTTTCTCACACACGGATTCCCCTCATTCATACATTCGATAATAAAAAGCTCCGGATCAATGGCTGTATATACATCAAACAAAGTCAGCTCATCCAGTTGTCTGTTCAGAGTATACCCTCCATGAACGCCACGAAATCCCTTCACAATTTTTGCCTTCTGAAGTTTTTTCAGTATTTTGTACGCAAACGGTGCAGTGAGCTCTTCTTTTTCACATATTTCATTTACACTTAAACGCTTCTCACCTGCCAGGGCGCGAATCACTCTCACTGCATAATCGCTCTCTCTTGTAATAAACATTCCGTCTAACCTCTTTCCAACCAGCTTTCTGTGTATTTCTCGCAGATATACAGCAGGCGGGTTTACCCTTATATTATACCATTATTTTCTTTTGTATGCAATTCCTTTATTTTTCCCCGAACACAAGAAGAATTCCCACAAGAAAAATCACAGTACCAAGAATTACGCGAAGCCATTTTCCCACAGATTCTGCTTTGGGGTTTCGGATGATTTTTTCTACATAGCTGTATCCTGTACCTGCCGCAATCAGAAGAATGCTGTGCCCAAGTGCGTAAAGAACCATCAGAAGGATTCCCCACCAGGCATTTTTCCCAAGCTCTGCCACAAGAGCTAAAAGAGCCACCATAACAGGGATTGCACAGTGAGAAGCGAAAAGCCCGCCCAACGCGCCTGTCAGAAAGGCTCCCATATAGCCTTTTCCGGAAATTTCCTCTGTCACATGAACATGAGGAATAATATTAATGACCCCCAGAACCTGAAGAGACATTAAAAGCATTAAAATTCCCATAAGAATGGTCCACCAGTGCCCTGCCTCATGCATATAATGTCCGATCACAGAAGCTACCGATCCAAAAATCCCAAATGTTACAGCCATTCCCAATGCCATAGTAAGAGAAAGGCGAAAAGCTTTTTTCGGTCCCGCTTTTGACGCACCCACACAGGCAAGAAGCATTGGAACTGTCGCAAGTGAACAAGGGGTAAATGAAGTGACAATTCCTGCAAGAAGGCTCAAAAGAGGCGCAGCCCACAGATTATTCCTCATAATTTCTGCCAAAGCATCTAAAATTCCATTCATGCTGTCTCCTCCTCTTTTCTGATTTGTTTTATGATTTCCTCACCGATGTCTTTTGCTGTCCTGCCGTCAGTTTTTACCTGAAAGTCTGCCGCCCGCTCATAGAGCTTCTGCCTTTTATCCATCAGATCCTTAATATAAGATACGTTCATATTTCCCTCAAGAAGAGGACGGTTATGACTATTTTTCACTCTCGCATAAACTGTTTCCGGCTGAGCAGAAAGAAGAATGATCCTTCCCTTTGCCTTCATTTCCCGCACATTCTCCTCTTTTACTGCTGCGCCGCCGCCACATGATACAACAAAAGTCTCCCGGGGATCCAGACTTTTTAAAAGCTCTGTTTCCAATGTGCGAAAATATTCTTCCCCTTCTTTTTCAAATATGGAGGAAATACTTCGACCTTCGTCTTTTTCTATCTGCTCATCCATTTCTATCTGCTTCATTTGATAAGCACTGCTTAAATATTTTGCAACGGTGCTTTTCCCGCTTCCCATAAAGCCAATGAGAAAGATATGATTTTTTCTCACCTATATCACTCCTTTGTCCCAAAATCCGGTAGTGTAGATTATAACAGCCCTCCTTTTTTTTGTAAAGTAGGCTTTTTTTACCGAAAACCGAAAAGAAGTGTAAAATAATTGTTGCAAATTTCCCAGTTTACGGTACAATGGAAATCGGCTATACTTACATTATAATAGGAAATTTTAAAAATCAGTTCACGAAAAAGAGGTATATTATGATTTCAGCAAACAACATCACTTTGCGCGTTGGAAAAAAAGCACTTTTTGAAGACGTAAATATCAAATTCACAGAAGGCAACTGTTACGGTCTTATTGGTGCCAACGGAGCCGGAAAATCTACATTCTTAAAAATCCTTTCCGGTCAGCTTGAACCTACAAAAGGAGATATTGTCATCACTCCGGGACAGCGTCTCTCCTTCCTGCAGCAGGATCACTTCAAATACGACGCATACACAGTTCTTGACACCGTAATTATGGGAAATGCCCGCCTTTATGAAATTATGAAAGAAAAAGAAGACATCTATGCAAAAGAAGACTTCACAGACGAGGACGGAATTCGTGCCAGTGAGCTGGAGGGCGAATTTGCAGAGATGAACGGCTGGGAAGCGGAATCTGATGCGGCCACTCTCTTAAACGGTCTTGGCATTGAGACAGAGTTTCATTATTCCCAGATGGCAGACTTAACAGGAAGCCAGAAGGTGAAGGTACTTCTTGCGCAGGCGCTTTTCGGAAACCCGGACATTCTTCTTCTTGACGAGCCGACCAACCATTTGGACCTTCCTGCAATCGAGTGGCTTGAAGAATTTCTGATCAACTTTGATAATACGGTTATTGTCGTATCCCACGACCGTTACTTCCTGAATAAGGTCTGTACACATACAGCAGATATTGACTACGGCAAAATCCAGCTTTATGCAGGTAACTACGACTTCTGGTTTGAATCCAGCCAGCTCCTCATCAAACAGATGAAAGAAGCCAACAAGAAAAAAGAAGAAAAAATCAAAGAGCTGCAGGAATTCATCTCCCGTTTCAGCGCCAATGCTTCCAAGTCCAAACAGGCAACCTCCCGTAAGCGTGCTCTGGAAAAAATCCAGCTTGACGACATGCGTCCGTCCAGCCGTAAATATCCATACATTGACTTCCGTCCTAACCGCGAAATCGGAAATGAGGTTCTCATGGTGGAAAACCTTTCCAAAACTATTGACGGCGTAAAAGTTCTGGACAATATTTCCTTCACTCTGGGGCATGACGACAAGGTTGCTTTTGTAGGTGCCAACGAGCTTGCTACTACTACTTTCTTCAAAATCCTTACGGGAGAAATGGAACCGGACGAAGGAAATTATAAATGGGGTGTAACCACTTCCCAGGCTTATTTCCCCAAAGACAACACACTGGAATTTGACAACGATCTGACTATCACAGACTGGCTGACACAGTATTCCGAGATTAAAGATGCAACTTATGTCCGCGGTTTCCTCGGACGTATGCTCTTCCCTGGAGAAGATGGAGTAAAACGCGTTCGCGTACTTTCCGGTGGAGAAAAGGTTCGCTGCCTTCTTTCCAAAATGATGATCTCCGGTGCAAATATTCTTATTCTTGATGAGCCGACTAACCATCTGGATATGGAATCTATTACAGCTTTAAATAACGGACTGATCAAATTCCCGGGAGTCATTCTTTTCACCTCCCACGACCATCAGTTTGTGCAGACAACTGCAAACCGCATTATGGAAATTCTGCCAAACGGAACATTAATTGACAAGATCACAACTTACGACGAATATCTCGCAAGCGATGAAATGGCAAAGAAACGCCATGTATTTGAAGTAAACGAAGAAGACGCAGAGGACAACTAAATCTCCTCTTCGTAATAGAAAAAAGGGTTCTATAATAAATGTTGGGGTGCATGAAATTTAACTCATGCACCCTGATGTTT
>OBYG01000454.1_pt1 | contig 37264 bp, 38 predicted proteins | sample 1538201 | NCBI WGS metagenome assembly OBYG01 (sample SAMEA2580177, study PRJEB22360) | human gut metagenome | biome: human gut; feature: human-associated habitat; material: faeces | place: Denmark | collected 2008/2010 | reverse complement strand
AGAATGAATGTACCGCCGATTTCAGAATAGGCGTACCGTTCGAGCAGAATTTGCACAAATAAAATAGGGAAATTATATAAACAACAGTTCCAGGATCTGTAGAGGGATAAAAAAGAAACATGGAAAACATAGCTGAAGAATCTCAACTTTGGAAAGTCGGACAGAGTAATTTAGACGAAATCAAAAGGCCTGCTACATCATTTTTGTATAAAGATGTTCTTTCTTATAGTCAAAAAAACTAGCTGATTGCATAGCAGAGACTGTTACTACCAAAGTATAAGATAAAAATCAGCGTTGCTGAATCCCATTTTCTCCTTCGTTTCAAATGCTTCCTGTTTGATACAGTGTAGTTTGAAGAATGTTCAGCGATTTCTTCAATGGCCGCAGATAATACTTTAATCGTGTTGCGAATTTCTTGTGTTACCTCCATTAAACAAGGTGCTTAGCCGTCAATTTTTTGGTATTTGTCAACAGTTTTTTTGGAAAATTAATAAAAAAGAGAAGACTACGATTTTATCATAATCTTCTCTAAAGGAGGTCATCTGTACCTTAACTTAATGACATTGAGTTAATCAATCCCTCCCAGATTTATATCTGTCAGTATTTAAGCTCTCCTGTGGAAGCTCTAAATTTCAGAGTTGTTCGGACGTGTGTTATCCGGTAGGGCATATCTGGTTCGTTGATCCGGGAGAGCAACATATCTGCCGCAATATACCCCATCTTTGAACTGGGAATATCAATGGTTGTCAGGTGGGGCTCGATGATCCTCGACTCTGTAGAATTATCGAAGCCGGTAACACGGACGTCATCCGGGATATTCACTCCGCATTTTTTGAGAGTGCGAATTAGATTGATGGCGACGAAATCATTGGCACACACAAATACCTCGGGGAGTTGAAGCGTCTGTTTGACGATCTCTTCCAGTGTATTTACGTCAGAGAAGACGGTGCGCCCGATAAACTGAGAAGTATACGGCTCGAGTTTGTTCGCACTGAGAGCATGAATAAAGCCCTGATATCGCTCGGAGAAAGACCGACAGTGCTCCGGATTCCCTGCAAATGCGAAGCGTCGGCAGCCGTTTTGTATCAGTGTGTCCGTAAGAATAAAAACGCTCAGATGATTTTCCATGAGAAGAAAATCTGCATTGATCCGCGTCATGTCAGTGCCTGCTGCCGTATCGATAAAAAGAAGAGGGATATTAAGAGTATTCAGCATCTCGATATATTCCGAGTCAAACAGCTCGAGGCAGATGATGCCTGCAGTTTTTTCTTTATTAAATCCTATCGGAAGGCTTAATGAGGCAATTTCTGTATCCCTTACCGGAAACATGGACAGCCGGTAATTGTTTTTGCTCATCCGCTCCTGAAAAGTGTTCAGCGCATAGGTTCCGAAATGGGAGCCATAAGGCATATTCTGCGTGATCAGCGCAAGCTCTTTTATCTCTCCTTTTTCCGCCGGGGAAGGTTCTGAGATGTAGATGACCCGGCGATATCCCATTTCTGCCGCTTTATCAAGTATCTTCTGACGGGTGTCCTCGGCAAGTGCTCCTTTATTATTCAGTGCTTTAGATACTGTGTTTCTGGAAAGACCTAAAGCGTCTGCAATGGCCTGAACTGTAACTTTCTTTTCCATAGTTATATTCATTCCTTTCGCTTCGCTCAGGCACAAAACGATATAAAATGTTTTTTTCTGAGCTTACTTTTTTCTTTATAATGCTTATTGTAGGGAACTCGGTATACTTCAGATCACAGGGAGGTGAGTGGACCGTTCGTCTTGCCGGATGACCGGATAGTTATATGTGTAGTCCACCCTTTCAAGCACAAATAAGTGTGAATTTGAGCATATTATTTTATCTTTGTATGGACAAACTCGTTTATAGCTTAGGTATTCAGACAATGCCGTCTCCCCCTATAATCTTTAGCGAACATATATGTTCTAAAGGAGTCCCAATGGCTTTAAAAATCGTGTACAAAATCTGCTGTGGCATTGATGTTCGTAAGAGTTTTGTGGTGGCCTGCATTGCTTCTACTGACAGCAAAGGCGTGACCATCTATGAGCGTTATTGATTTTAACCTAAACGAAGGGCTTGTAACATTTATTACATTGGCTGCTCGAACTCAACTGCAAGGATGTCTGTAAGGAATCCACCGGTAAATATAGGATTCCTGTCTACAATGTTTTAGAAAACAAGTGTACGATTGTTCTTCCCCATCCCAAATATGTTAAAGTTATCCGTGGAAAAAACTGACAAGAAAGATGCCGAATAGATTGCTGGTCTGTTCAAGCAGGATCTTGTTGCCGCTATCTTTATGCCACCCGCTGACATCCGGTAGCTCCGTGAACTTATGTGTTACTGTTTCAAATTGATCTGCTTTCAATCAAGTGAAAAGAATCGTATACGAACTGTCTCACGGATTCAAATATCCAGTTGGGAAATGTTGCTTTGGACAGCGTCGGCAAATCTGTTAAGGCCATACTGGATAAACTTTTGGAAAATCCGGCAGATACTTCCTTTGACCTTGAACCTATTGTTTGCAAAAGATTGAAAAAGTAACTTCCTGAATTCCGTGATGCCATTGACGGATATATCACACCGGAACAGGCTGGCGAATTTAAGTTAATTAAAGTTCATTATGAAAACCTGAAATCACGGAAAGCAGAGCTCGAAGAACTAATTCTTGCTCTCGCCGTTCCCTATCAACAGTAACTTCCCATTTTCCAAACCGCTCCTGGTACCAGCACTAACTTTACTGCCATTGGAATCATTTTTGAAATTGGTATCAACATGGAGGCGTTCCATTCAGCAAAACACTTATGCTCATCTGCTGGATTGGCTCCAACCAATAATGAAAGCATAGAGAAGAAATCTGTCTGGGTTTCCAGGAACGGATGCTATATCAAGCCACTGCTGCTGCAGTGGCCAACGCTGTTGTTGCCAGCAAAAAGTATCCTGAGATTCTTAACCGTTATCTCTGTCTCAAAAAGCGTCGCAGTCACAGGAAAGCAATCATTGCTATAGCAAGAATGCTTCTAACTGCAGTATACCCCATGTTGAAGAATGGAAAAAACTATAAATCGGTTCTTTACATTAAAGCGGACAACCTGCCTATTGACCGTGGAATTACAGTAGATCAGGCGATCATCATATCAAGAAATCAAGGTTATAAGATTAATTCAGCAAATGCATAACCTTAACATTTCCAATATTCAATTTTAAAGCAGCCACCGAAAGATAGATTGTTTGTCATGCAATAAAGGGGTTGGATATTCTTTACCTTTCATTTTCAATCTTATACCTCATAACTAGTAATGTTATATTTAATATAATGGAATTATGCGGTATTGTCAAATGTAAAACAACGCACTATAACAATTTGATTTTTCAGATTTGCTATTGTGCATATGTAAACCATAGCAAGGTGCAAATGTGAAATTTAAGTTGACAATTTGCGCAATAAATGATATTCTTACCAAGAAAATAAATAATCATTGCAGAAAATAATTGAATTGAAAAATGTAAAGTGTGCAAATGTAAATATAGGAGGTGGGAGTTTTCTGTAAAAAGGTACGGCGTTGTAGCTAAACATATGCTGTAGGAAAAACTAAAGTATGTATAAAAGAATTGACAGTTGTATGTTTTTTTCTGCTGCCGGATATTCTGCTCATGCTGATTATCAAGTATTGTCCGATGGGCAGCCAATCTGGTTGCTTTGGATGCTTATAATATTATAGAAGGTGTTTTCTAAAACCAATACGTAGGACTGGAGTGTTTTTGAATATTTCTTACATTTCTAGACTTTATGAACTGTTTGATGAATTCGCTGAAACTGAGTATGTTCTGGGGATTATGGGGATTCCCAATACCAATTATCCTTGAGCTTCTGCTGAACCAGATCCGCAGAACAGGGATGTCTGTAATCTCCGAGTTCCAATGGAAAGGTGGCTTGCATAAGCTCTTGTACATATGTCCCCAGACGGGGAAAGGGACTTCTTTTTCTAACGGAATCCCGGCGCCGATATGATGCTGACTGCTGACGAGATTGTAGAGGAGTTTATCCGGGATTCAAAGTTCTTTCATTTCGGTACCTTGTTCATGACTCATGAAGGCGTGCGGGAAGCTACGAAAAAGCACTCAGGCTCGCAGAAGAGTTGAGTTGTATCATATTTTCTTCAATCCGAATCTTTGCACGCCTCTGTGGAACAGCCTGGCCCACTGCCATATCCTGGAGCTCTTGGTCAATGATTTCCAGTGCTCACAGGAAAAGAGAGTTATACGGAAAGCATGGAGTGGTTCTGTGAAGGATATCCGCTTCCGCTGATCCTAGATTCCATGGCTAAAGAAGAAAGTCGTGCTTATTATAACGATATCATAACCGAGGCGACGCCTTCCCTCAAGAAAATAATATTGAAATTACCGGTGCCCGAGGCAACTTATGCAGATATGTGCTCCATTATATCTGTGACTATGGTTTAGAAATATAGCTACATGCTCATACAGTAAAGCGTCCACCATTATAGAGATAATATTATTTGCTGAAGCTGATATGTTAAGTTTTAAAAGTGCAATTGTCCATTAGTCTGCTAACTCATATTATGAATATATTAAGAAAGAGGTGTTGTTTTGTTCGTAGAAAATAAGAAAATATTACCTTTTAGGAAACCAATTATCTCATATTCGCCCAATATGGACAATTTTTTATCTGTATTAGAAAATGATCATAATATAACCTTACCATGGATCTTAGAACACTATATTGATTTAATTATTCGCAAAGATGAGATTAATCCGCCAGTTTTTGAGTTCCTGGATTATAATAAAATTTGGTGGACTTGCCCGTTTGTTCATGTATCAAGAATTGATAGAGAGGCCTTTTCAGTATATGAAGATTTTCAAAAAGCTATAAGGAATCTTTTACAAAAGAACTTTTATATATTTTTTTTAGTAGATACATTTTATGTTGAAGGGTATGTTACATATAAGAAAAACCATTCTATCCATGATATTTTGGTGTATGGTTATGAAGATGAGTATGTTTATGCTAGCGATTATTTCGATTTTCAAAACAAGAGCAATAAGAAAATACTATTTAGTGATTTGATTGAAGGCTATCAAAAGGTGCCGGAAGGTGCAGATTATGGTAGAGGTATAGTGCTGTTTAAAAATAAAGGGCTATCAGATAATATTGCTCTTTATCAATATAAAGAATGTTTAGGTGGAAAGCTTGATGTTGAAGAGAATGGTTACTTTATGGATCGGAATCTAGTTAAAGTAAAACTTGAACGTTTTTTAGAAAGTCAAGATTATATTAACAGTGTTACACCTACACTTTTTGACTATCGATTAGGATACACTGTGGGATTTAAAGCACTAGAAGTAGTAAAGAATGTTATGTCTTATAGAGATGCTGTGACACCAAAAGACATTCATTTGATTTGTTGTCATGCAGAAATGATGTTAGAACGAGTTAGGTATTTGATGCAGTTCGACCAAAATCCTGAATTGGAGGTATTGCAAGAGAAGTTTAGGGATATATTAAAACAATTGGATTTGATTAAAAAAGTCATTATCAAGGAAACTATAAAAGGAACCTGGAGTGCAAAAATTATTATTCCACGGTATGAGAAATTTTTAAATTTATACCGGGAAGCGTTGGTAGCGCTTTTTCATTATTTATAGGTGTATACTTACTTATTATTATATTATAGGAGATAAAGTGATGATAAGGTTTAGAAAAGAGAAGGGATACAGTACTGCTCCTTACAGTGTAAATATTTCGCTTACAGAGAAGTGCCCTTTAAGATGTCCTTTTTGTTTTCATAAATATGAGAACTGTCATGAACTTGATTTTCAAACTGTCTGCAATTATATAGATGAATTAACAGTTTTGGGAACAGCACAAGTACAGTTTAGCGGTGGAGAACCATTATTATATTCTAATCTATTAAAAATAATTTCATACTCACATTTAAGAGGCTTACGTACAGTAATGTCTACATCAGGTATGGGACTGTCCGAAAAAATGGCAGCGGAATTGAAAACATCTGGATTAGATTGCTGTTACATATCATTAAATGGTTCAAGGGAGAAAATCCATCAACTTACAAGAGATGGTTATGAATATGCAATACAGGCATTAGAAATTCTTTCGAAAGTCGGAGTTACAACAGCTATTAATTGGGTAGCGTATCATGAAAACGTAAGGGATCTTCCACGACTTATAGATTTATCAAAATCATTTGGTGTAAAATATATAAGTGTATTACCTATGAAGAAGAACAATGAGGGTATGATATTGAATCAATTGAATAAAAAGGATATTAAAAAGCTTGCTCATTATTGTAGTAATTTTAAAGACTATTTAATTGTAGATAGCTGTTTTAAAGAACTAAATGTTGCTATGCGGAGTGATAAATTGTCAGCAGGAGGATGTAGAGCTGGTATTTTTTATATGGCAATTAGTGCAAATGGAGAATTTATGGGGTGTCCTCATTTGGATGAAGAAGGAGTGAAATGTTCATCAATAGAAGAGTATTGGAATAAAGATGAAAGGCTATACAATCATAGAAAAAAAAGAATATGTAATTGCCTTTGTTAAATTCAGAGTGTCCATAAATCTGAGGGAATGTATGATGATGTACACATTTCTTACAGTTAACTAAAAATTTGCAGTGGTTGCAGAGATTTAAATTAAAGGAGCTTGATAATAAATGGGGAATAAGATTGTTAAACCTTCTTTTTACAATATTCTAATTAAGAAAGAAGATGGAATTGCAATATTTAATACACGAACGGGGAAGATGGCTAGATGTTTCCATGGCGATGCAAAGATTGTTGAGGAGCATTTAAGTCAGAAATATATAGAATGGTCACACGACAATCAATATATAGTTCCCATGTACAAAAATGGTTTGTTAGTGGACTATAATTTAGATGAAATTTCTGAAATGATTGATAAGGAAAAGGATAGCAAGTTTGAAAATTGTTTACGACTTATTTTACTTCCGACAGAACAGTGTAATTTTAGATGTGTATATTGCTATGAAAGATTTAGACGAGAAAAGATGACAGCAAAAACTCAAGCAGCAATTGTAAAATATATAGAAGATAACATTCATAAATATAATGGTCTAATTTTGAACTGGTTTGGTGGTGAACCAACAGAAGCAATGGATGTTATTGAAAATCTTTCTGTAAAATTGATTGATGTTTGTAAAAAAAATAAAAAGGCATATAATGCAGGAATTACAACAAATGGATATAATTTAACGTATGAGATTTTTAAAAAGTTAAAAAAATTACATGTCACAGAATATCAAGTAACCATAGATGGATTGGCAAGTATACATAATGCTCAACGCGTGATGGCAGATGGAGCTCCTACCTTCGATGTAATAATAAATAATCTTTTAGCTATAAAAAACAATTGTAAATCATCTGCGATAACATTTGTTTTAAGAACTAATTTTAGTAAAAATATGCTTAACAATGTAGATGAATTCTGTAAGTTTCTTGACAAATATTTTTCAAATGATAAAAGGTTCAAATATTTTTGGCAAATGGTCGGAGATTATGGTTATGTTAAAACAGAGGAAGTACGCAATATATTTGGACAATCCAAAGATTATAAATGGCTTATCGAGAATTATACAGAGCGCTTTGTGAATGATTATACTCAAGCATTATATGGTCCAGACGGAGGTGTATGTTATGCTTTAAAGAGAAATCAATTACTTATTGATGCTGCTGGAGAAATTAGAAAATGCACATGCGATCTTGAGAGTGAAATGAACCATTTTGGGACTATAGGAGTAAATTTTGATGGCGCAAAACATGAAGATTGGTTAAATAGCAGAGCGATTTCAAGAGATAGTCAATGCTATTTTTGTAAAAAACGGCCATTGTGTCATAACAGACCTTGTTACAAAGCTCAGAATTGCCTTGTGAATTATAGATATCTGGATACTATTCTAGATAAAATGGCTGATAATGAACAATTTTATGAAGTAATAGGTGAAAGATGGGAGTGTAAAAGAAAGTAAATTGTGGAAAAATCGTGGAATAGGAACATAATCAGGCCCACATAATGAACCGTTTTAAAGAATATTCGCATCTGTGTAGAGATACGCACTTGCATATCAAAAAGCAAACGGGCGGGTGTATTTAATACTTATTCAGGAGAAGCCTATTGCAACACGAAACTTGGAGTTGGTTATCACTTTCATTACTATTTGTGCCACCAACAGCAAGGTGGCGGAATGGAGATTAAAATGCTAAATAGACAGGAAATTAAAAATAAACTTTATGAATTACTAGATGAAATAGGTGCTATTGAAACTGATGAAGAGGGAAATCGAACTTTACTTGGGAGTATGGATTCTATACAGTTTATATCTCTTATTGTTGAAATTGAAGAGTGCTTTAATATTGAAATACCGGATGAATATCTTGTAACTGAGCTGTTTGAAAACGATGAACATATGATTGATATTATCGAGCAGTTAATCAAAAAATGATGCTTGCTTTCCTTAAGAAACAAATATATTGAAAAGCTTTAGTGTAGCTTAATCAAGTGTTCATAATCTAATACATAATCTTACTGAATGTATGAAGTATTATATATAAATATATTATAACAGTGAAAAGTTCAAAAGTTGTACTGAGAATATTGTAGAATACATTACCTTTTATCACTAATTCATTTATTGAACGCAGTTCTCAAGGTAAAGATGATTAGTAATATTTTTATCATACGTTTAGAAATATCTTAAAAGATGTCGATAAGAGAGCGTCATTGATATGAAAATTGACGATTATGTCATAAAGAGAAAACCTCAGGTTCATATGGTATAAAGATGATGGAAATAGTTTTTAATTTAGATCAAACATTTGTAGCACAATATTTGGAAAGATAAATTACTATAATATATAAAGATTTTGAATATGAAACAATTTGAAAGGGTATAAACATTGAAATCAGTGGTGACAAAAATATCACTTCTATCCGAGTTAAATATAATCGCTTGACTTACTTACATATTTAGGCGATATGTCAAATATATTGACGAAAGAAAGGAAGTGATTTTTTGTAAAAAGAATCTAAAAGCTTTAATAAAATAAAGTCGATGATTCTGAAATATCTTATGAAAGGAGAAAAGAAATGAAAAAATTATGCAAACCCAAATCCAGAAAGCGCTTAATTCTAATAAGACTTTATGGCGGTGGAGCTACAAATGAAGGATGTAATTGCTGTACTTGGTAATAATAAGCCATAATTGTAAAGGAGAAAACACATGAGAAAAAAATTAATTAAATCCAAAAAGAAAACAGTTTGCCGTGTTAGATTATATGCTACAAACGAAGGCTGCAATTGTTGTACGTGGTAATTAGTATTTTAATTTTATTGTGAAACAAATTATGTCTGATTTCAGTAGTTTTGTTAATACAATGCTGGAATCAGACTATTTAATAATATGATATAAATATCGTAATACACTTATAAATACTTCTAAGTGGGATAATCATTTAATAAATACATAGTTGACGATTACCAATTAATATAATTGTAAAGGTGAATATTCCGGATGGTTTTACATCAGCTGTCCGGTGATATGGAAATCACTTTTTAGATCCGTTTTTGTGCATACCGAATCATAATTTCTGTTGAGACATTGGTAAAGACTGCTACGCACCGCAGATGCGGCAAGGTCTTGACCAATATCCAAACAGAAATGGATAAGTCATCAAGCACAAAATAGGCGATTTCCGAGTACCGGAACTCTGATTTCCAAATTTCCGGAAGTGTGATTTCATCGCACAAGAATATTCAAAAGGGAACATTAATGAGAAAAAATATATTGAACAATATATGGTATGTCTTATTAAAAACATGGATATATGAAAAAAGGGTAATTTTAATTATTGTGTTACAGGCTATAATTGGAATTGTTGTTCCCTTGGCAGGGGCTACACTTCCAGCATTGGTCGTTAATGGTATCAGCAATGATATGTGTTATTCAATTATACTTAAAATAGCGATAGTTCTTGGGTTATTATTAATATGTAATATTACAATGACTTATATATCAAGTATTTATGAAACCTATCTTCTTAATAATAAAATGGGATTTTTATCAGAATTATTTAGAAAAAAGATGGAAGTGGACTATGCGTATATAGAAAGCCCAGAAGGTCAGATTAAATACGAAAATGCATTAATGTCTGTAGTTAATGATAATACTGGAATATCAGGAATGATTTCGTTAATTGGACCGATTATGGGAAATTTACTTGGTCTTATTGCAAATATATTTATTTTATCCAAATTTAATTGGTCTATTGTAATTGTACTTATAGTTACTGCAGTGATTCACCTGTTTATTGCAGCTAAAATTCGTCTTAAGCAAAATGCATTACGTGAGCCTGTTTCTGAATCAACGAAGAAGATAAACTATTTGTTCAATTATGTAACAGATGCTACTAGCATAAGAGAAATAAAAATATTTTCTATGCAGGCATGGTTACAAAACATTATAGATCATATAATTCAAATGCGGATTGGAATAGCTGATAAAAGCGCAAATTATAATTTTTATCTTTCCCTTTCGGACGGTTTTATGCTTGTAATTCGAGATGCATTTGCGTATTTTGTGATAATTCATGCCATTTTTATAAATCAAATAGAGGTTTGGGAATTTATACTTTATTTTGGATTGATAGCATGTGTATCTTCTTATTTTACAGAACTATCAAACAATATAGCATCTCTTGGTCAGAAAAATATGGAAATAATTACATATAGAGAATTTGTAGAGAGAGAATGTTCTGATACTGGTATAGAATTAGATAAAAATGAAGAAATCAAAATTGAATTGAAAGATGTTTCTTTCAAGTTCGATGAAGATGGACCTTATATTTTAAAAAATATTAATTTGACGCTTTGTAATAATGAAAAAATTGCTTTAGTTGGAAAAAATGGCGCAGGAAAGAGCACCTTAGTAAAAATAATTTGTGGATTATATAAACCAACAAAAGGAAAGGTTTTGATCAATGGAATTGATTTAGAAGAGATTAAATTATCTAATTATCAAAAGCTTTTGGCAACAGCATTTCAAGATACATATATACTTCCAATGTCAATAGCAGAAAATATAGCCTTTCGAGAGGCGACTTCTAATGTTGAAGAGATTAAGAGGTGCTTGAAAATGGCTGGATTGGATGGAGAGTTTTTGGATGAAACTAAGCCGCTTACGAAAATGTTATTTCCAGATGGGATAGTACCATCTGGAGGGCAGGAACAAAAAATAATACTTGCACGAGTAGCATTTAAGCTTATATATGGAAACGCACAGCTTCTTATTTTAGATGAACCAACTGCTGCAATGGATGCAATTTCTGAAAAAAATTTTTATGAAAAATATATTAGCTTGGCAAAAAATAAAAGTTGTATTTTAATATCACATCGATTAAAATCAACAAGTTTTTGCGATTCAATTATCGTTATGGAAAATGGAAAGATTATCGAGAAAGGAACGCATGAGAGTCTCATGAATGAAGACACTCATTATAAATCAATGTATCAGATCCAGAGTAGTTATTATCAATAATAGGGAAGAGTATTATATCATGAAAGACGTAAAAAAATATATTGATAATCTAAAACGAATGTTTTTTTATTTATTCAACATGGTTCCGTATCTATTCGTTTTAGTCACAGTTATTGCAGTGCTTGAGGCAGTGCTACCATATGTAAATGTGATTGCTACACAGATGATAATAGATGGGCTTATGGAACAAAAAAGCGCTAGCACTATTGCTTATATTATTATTATTACGCTAGCGATTAATGTATTGTTTAGATTCGTTCTAGGAGGATTTAGGAAGAAACGTGAAATTGCTGAAGTAAAATTGGAATTATATTTTCAAAAGAGGCTAAGTATTCATGAATTGAGATTATCACTGGTTGATATCGAATCAACAAAAGTTCAGTCGTTAAGACGTAACATAGAACAGGCTAAGATGAGAAATGGTGGAATAGATCGGGTAATTAATAATTTTGAAATTATTGTAAAAAATATTTCATCACTAATAGTAGCCGGGATTGTTTTTATGGGTATATTTATAGGACAACATAGCACAAGTAAAAAGTCTTTTGCAACATTATCATTTCCAATTTTAATTTTAGTGGTTACTTTAATTATCTGTACATTTATTACACTTAAATTACAAGCAAAACAGAATATTCTAGTGTCGGAATTAAATGATAAGGCAAATCAGGCAAATGGAAGTGCATTTTCTTATATGCAACTTATTTCCAATTATCATTTTGGTAAAGATATACGAATATTCGATTTAGGAGACTATTTGTGTAGTTTCTTTGATAAACTTTGGAAATCATCTATTGGATACACAATTGTTCAGAGATTAGGAAAAGAAAAGGCTAAAATTCCGTGTATCACAGTACTATGCAATGAGATATTGAACATTTTTATATACATTTTGGCGATATGTGAGGCTTATACAAAAGTAATTACAGTAGGAAATGTGATTGTATATATAAACAGTGTTCAGACATTTATTCAATCTTTGGTTTCAATGATCGGATCGACTGGAGAAATGATTAGTACTGGTGTATTCTTGCAGCCATTTTTGGAACTTCTTGATATGCAAGAAGAAAAAATTAGGCCGGATGCATATGTAGAAATGCCTTCAAGTATTAATGAAATATTATTTGAACATGTTTACTTCAAGTATCCAGGGCAGAAATACTGGGTACTTGAGGATATAAGTTTCACTTTAAAATCAAACCAGAAAATGGCTTTAGTAGGAGAAAATGGTGCAGGGAAGAGCACGCTAATTAAACTAATTTGTCGTTTCTACGAACCGAACCATGGGTGCATAAAAATAAACGGAGTGGATGTTCGAAAGTATGATAAAAAACAATATTGGGAAATGATTAGTGTAGTTTTTCAAGATTTTTCTCTCCCGGCGTTGACACTAGGAAATGTTATTTCAGGAAAGGATGAATATGATATGGAAAAGGAATTGAATATTTTCCATAAGATAGGAATCGACAAATGGATGACAAAGTTGAACGTTTCATTTGATCAATATTTATATAATGACTTTTCTGATACTGGAGTAGAAATATCTGGAGGTGAGAGCCAAAAAATTGCAATAGCACGAGCCGTATATAAAGATGCTCCATTTATTATACTAGATGAACCCACTGCTGCGCTTGATCCGATTGCAGAAGAAGCCATTTTTAATGATTTCCATCAGCTATACAATGAGAAGACATGTATCTTTATTTCACACAGACTATATAGTTGTAAAGTTTGTGATTTTATTTTGGTACTTAGTAAAGGAAGAGCGGTTCAAAAAGGAACACATAAAGATTTATTAAGTTGTTCGGGTGTATACAAACAACTTTGGGATTTACAGGCAAGTATGTATAATGAGATTTGCTAAGAGGAGAACTACGAAGATATGAGTAAACGAGAAGAATTCATAGATAAAACTGATAGACGTAAAATACCTAAATTAAGCTATTCGATTGAATACATATGTGATCGTATAGTAGATTGGTATTACCATGTTGAAACGACTAAAATAGCTAAATTAAGTATACATGATAATAAGATTAATTATATGTACGAGCCTTTTCCATATAGGAAATTGATTCATCTGTTTAAATGCTATCCATTTGAAGAAAATGATGGATTTATAGATATTGGCTGTGGTAAGGGACGCGTTCTAGTTGAAGCATCATTACATGGATGCTGCAATATATATGGCGTTGATCTTAGCGAAGAATTACTTGTATATGCTAGGAAAAATATGAGAGAATGCCAGAAAAAGAATCATAGTATTAAATATCAGTTATTATGCATGAATGCTAAGGACTACGTTTTTTCTCCGGATATAAATAAAGTTTTTTTATATAATCCTTTTAATTTAAAGATATTGATTAGGGTATTAAAAGCATTGATGTATTCGATTGAGACAAATCCTAGAAAGGTTACGCTTTTTCTAGGAGGACCCGAAGGCATACTGAGATATATGAAACATTTAAAGCAATTTAGCCTAATTGCTATTGAGAATAATGTACATATTTATCAGTATACATTAGAAAATAGAGTTGTGAAATAAAACTATATATAAAGAGGGAAAGAGCATTGAAAAAAGTATTAGTAATAGATTCAGGAGTAGCTAAGCATCCTAGATTAAAAGATGTTAAAATTTGTACAACTGGATTTAGAAATCAACATACACTAGATGATATTTATGACAAAGTAGGACATGGAACTGCTGTAGTCAGTCTGATTTCTAAAGGGATAAGTGTCGATGAAATAGAAGTTTATGTTATAAGATTATTTAACGATTTTTTTGAATGTACGATAACAAATCTAATCGAATGCTTAGAATATGTTGTTAAAAATAATATCTATGACGTAATAAACATGAGCTTTGGAATTACAGCCGGTGATGAGTATTATCAGATTGAAAAACTTAGAATTTTATGCGAAAAAATTGAGATGAAAGGAACTATAATTGTATCTGCATTTGATAATGATGGGGCAATTTCTTATCCGGCTTTTTTTAACGAAGTTATTGGTGTGGATACCTCTTATAAAATTAATAAACGAACAGAATTTGAGTATGTTCATAATTCTTGTGTAAATATTTTGGGATATGGGAAAAATCAAAAAGTGGCCTGGAATAATCCGCTTTATACCATTATAGAAGGAAACAGTTTTGCATGTGCAAATGTTACTAATATAATTATAAATATGCTTATCCAAGGGGTAGATAAGAATAAAATTAATGATAAATTGGAAGAACAAGCGGTATGTTTAAATTCATATGAGAGATATATTTTGCCGCCAGATAGACCTAAATGGTTAAAAGGAAAGCGATTTATAACATTCCCATTTAATAAGGAAATACATTCTATATATGCGTATGAAAATCTGCTGGATTTTGAAATTGTTGATGCATACGATTTAAAGTATAAAGCTTTAATTGGTAAAAATATATCAGATGTTATTACATATAAAAATGTCCAGAGCAGAATTATAAAAAACTATGATGATATTAAATGGAATTCCGATGAGTTTGATGGGATTATTGTCGGTCATATTACCGAACTGTCCGCGGTCTGTAAAAGAAATCTTATGGAAGAAATTATTATGAAATGTATTGCCTATAAAAAGAAGATATATGCGTTCGATGATATAAGTAAATATATTTTGAATCATCAAGATAAGGACTATTTCGAATATAATACATATTTTCCACGAATTACATATGAAAACATTCCAAAGGGGCGTTTTGGGAAATTGTTCGATATTCAAATGCCAGTTCTTGCTGTCATAGGAACAAGTTCATCACAAGGGAAATTTACAGTACAATTATTATTACGTCAGAAATTGCAAGATGCAGGTTATCAGGTAGGACAAATTGGAACTGAGCCATCTGCCTTTTGTTTTGATATGGATTTCACATATCCATATGGATACAATTCAACAGTATATACAACAGGATATCATAATATTTTGCTTCTTAATGAGGCAGTTCATGATATTGAAATGAAAGGTAGCGATATCTGTGTCGTAGGAACTCAAACAAATACAGCATTGTATGGTTATTCAAATTTAAAAAATATTCCGTTATTTCAAGCGGATGTTTTGTATGGTACAATGCCAGATGCTTTTTTTTTGGTGGTAAATGCTCATGATGAGATAGATTATATTATTCGTACTATGCGGAGTACAGAAGAATTAATTGAAAGCAAATGCATTGGAATTATTGTATATCCGATTATTCAAAAACAAACAATCGGAACACTTTATAAGAAAGTACATATATCCGACTTAGATTACGAGTCGTTTAAAGATAAACTTTTAAAGAGAATAAATATACCAATTTTTACATTTAATACAGTGATGAATACAGATGTGCTTGTTGAATTGATTACAGACTATTTTTCTGAACCTAAAGGTATTCTAGAATAAAATATAAAGGATATGATTAAATGATTTCAAATATTGATAAAAGTGAAGCGATACCAATGCTATTTATACCTAGTGTAGAGCAAACTGCAATGAAAACATTGAAAAAGGAATATGCACTTTATATTCATATACCATATTGTGAAAAGAAATGTCATTTTTGCTCAATTCCAGTTACAAGGTTTACAGATGAAATGGTCTTAGATAGATATGTGGATGCCCTTTTATATGAGCTAAAATATAAAGAAGAGTTTCTGAAAAAAAACACATTGATAGGAATTCACATTGGGGGTGGAACGCCGTCTGTTCTTTCAGTATTGCAAATCAAAAGACTTTTTGATTTTATTACTGAAATGTTCGGAAAAGAATTACCAGAGGTGGTGTTTGAGGCTAATCCGGCTTCATTAACTAAAGAAAAGATAGATGTTCTTTCACAATATTACAATGTGACTCTTAATCTGGGAGTACAAACATTCAATTCGCAAAGACTACAAGAAATAAATCGAATGAATGATGTTGAAGCTATAAAAGAGTGTCTGCGATATGCAATGCAGAAAGAGAATTTACACGTTGGAATAGATCTTATAGTTGGTTTGCCTAACTCTAAGATTATTGATTTTGATAATGACATAAAAATAGTCAGGGAATTAGGCATCAAGAATATTTTTATATATTCCTACAGATTAGAAGAAAAATCGTTTTTCTATAATTACTTCGATAAAAAAAAATGCTTTCTTCAAAATGATATGATTAGGAAAATGGAGTATGCAGAAGAAAGGATAAAAAATTTTGGATATATAGCAAAGTCTATTTATTACTGGAGTATAGAAAAAGATTCTTTGTATCGTTATACTTCACATCAGATGAATGGTGGCGAATGGGTAGGGATTGGAGATGGCGCATATTCATATCTTGAACATTCGGTTATGCATAATAATTTTATAGGACGCAATTATCAAAAATACTTAAATGAAATAAAACAGAATCAGATATTTGCACAAAATGTAACTTCACAGATGATTTGGGATATTTCATTGATGGTAAAAAAAGATGTTTTTGATACAAAAAGGATTATTCAAAAATATGGAAAAATTGTGGAACCATATTTGCGGAAACTGGGAAAAAGATTAGAAGAAAATGGCTATAGTCAAAACAGAAATAATAAAGTATGTCTGTCGGTAAAAGGTAAAGTATTGCTTGATGATGTAGATAAAATAATTCAGGAGGTCGTCCTAAATTGAACGAAATAAAAACAGATTATGATAGTTTTTTGGCTGAAATATATGATTATTCCCCATATTTTGGTAAAGAAAGAAGAGAAAAAGATTATGCGACACAGTTTTATCTGGATAATCTTCCAGATAAGAATAAGGGGAAAATATTGGAATTAGTAACATGCACAGGGCTTTTAACTATCCCCATGGCAAGAGCGGGTTATAAGATAGACAGTATTGATGTTTCACCAGCAGTTCATGAAATTGTAAGGAGAAAGATGGCCAATGAACCGAAAAAGGTTATCAATAATATTACACTAAAATGTTGTAATGCCTTTGATTATCAAACAGAATACATTTATAGTGCAATAGTAATTCCCGATAGTTTTTTACATGCAGTAGCAGATAAGCAGTTGCAAGAAGAACTGCTTAAGAAATGTTACAAATTATTGGATGATAAAGGTACACTTATAATAGATATATTTGTTCCTTGGGAAGATATCATTTCAAAAGGTGATGTAAAACAATGTACTCGTTTCAGAACTGAGCAAGGTGAATTATATATTGTATATACACATCATTTAATCAATTCTAATAACCAAACTCATAGATTTGATTTTGTTCACGAAGCTTATAAAAGTAAAAAAAAATTTTATCATACAATTGTATATCGTTATATGTATTTATCAGAATTGATAGATTTGCTTCAGAAAACAGGATTTAATATAATAAAAGTTGATGAACATATGAATTATGGAACGAATGTCGCAGTGGTAGCACAGAGAAAAAGCTAAAAATGGATAGAACTGCAGATTGTCGGCTAAACGGCCATCTGGACTATATTTTCATTTTGTAGGATCGAAGACGGAAAACCGGTCCTTTCCACCGTTAGTTGAATATATAGTGAAAATATGTTGCTAATTTCATAAGATGTCATCAGACTGCTCTCATGGTTTACGGTATTCGATTCAGATATGCCTTTACAAAGGCATACTGCCTGTAAAGACTTCTATAAATATCCATGCCTCCGTGTTCTCATCGGTGACCGGATCGATGAGCTGTCGGATCACCAGTCTACTTTAATCTGCTCACCCGGTTTCCGTGGGATGTGTATGGTTGCCCTGCGTTTTTCTTTCTCCTTCTGGATATAATAGCAGAACTGGGAATACATGAGAGGTTCTTCGCTGTTCATACGGCATTCCTCACAGCATTCTACCCATCGGAGCTTTTTATTGGTAAGTAATCATCCGTATCTGTTTTTTCATTTTTTATTCTGCTACAATCTCCTTAAAACTCAGGAGGTATTCTATACACTATGAACAAAGAAGAAAAAGCAAAACTCTGGGCTGACCGTATCCAGCAATACAAAACCAGTGGACAAACGTGTAAACAATGGTGTGCAGAAAACGATATCCCTTTATCTACGATGGGATATTGGACCCGCAGACTTGCTAAAGAAGATCCGGCATCTGAACCTGAACAGGATCTGGTCTTTGCCAGACTGCCATCTGAACGGGAAGCTGCCAGAAAGCTTCTCTCTGAAGAAACTGCACCGGTGCGTATTTTTGTCTCAGACAGTATCCGTATTGAAATATCTGATTCCTGCAGACCGGAACTGATGGAATCCATACTGGGATTCCTGCAGTGCCATGCTTGACCTGGCAGGAGGAACAACGGTATATCTTGCCTGCGGAGTCACTGATCTGAGAAAAAGTTACAATGGTCTGGCTGCCATCATCAAATTAAAATTTCACCTCGACCCATACTCACGCTGCATGTTTGCGTTCTGCAACCGTCGGCGTACTTCTATAAAGATCCTCCAATGGGACGGATCCGGATTCTGGATCCTGATGAAACGGCTCGACCGTAATGCCTTCCACTGGCCGGATACTCCGGACGAACTCCACCAGGTGACTCTGAAAGAGATCCACTGGCTGTGTGACGGACTATCCTTAAATCCCAGAGGTGCATTTGAGGAACACCATCCAAAGATCATTCTGTAAGCATACGACAGCGGAGCTGTCAATCCCGTAAAAATCATGAAAAATACGACATCTTCCTGCATATTTCCTATATCCGGAAACGCAGTTTTCCATAGGAAAACAGCTGGGATCATGGTATACTTTTGATAATGATAAAAGCCGGGAGGACAGGACATGGAACCGATCTTTACAGATAAACAGCTGAATAACATGAGCCGTGAAGATCTGATCTCATTGATGAAGATCGTACAGGAACAGACAAAGAAGAAGGATACGGAGATCCAGCTGCTGAAGGATAAACAGAAGGAACTCGAATTCTTAAATGCCATGCTCTCTGACCGTCTTACCCTTGCACAGAGGAAACAGTTTGGTGCATCCAGTGAAAAGTATGCCGAAGGCTATGAACAGATGAACCTGTTCAATGAGGCAGAAGCCAGTGCGGATGCGGAAACAGAAGAGCTGTTTGAAGAGATCCGGCCATCCTCTTATAAACGTAAAAAGAGAAAAGGAAAGAGGGAAGAAGATCTTTCCAATTTTGAGACTGTTGAGACCAGGACCTATAAACTGGAAGGGGAAGCCTGTTACTGCCCGGAATGCGGAAAAAAATACAGCGTAGTAACAAAGGAAACCGTAAAACGCCTGCGTTTTGTACCTGCAAAGTTTGAGGTTGAAGAAGAGATCACTTATGTATACAGCTGTCCGAAATGCGGGGCCATGAAACGTCCGGAAAAAGAACCTTCCCTGATCCGTGGAAGTATCGCTACGCCTTCCCTTGTCGCCGGTATCATGAACGCTAAATATGTAAATGGGATGCCTCTGGCACGCCAGGAAAGAGAGTTTGCCAGATATGATCTTGATCTTTCCACAAAGACTATGGCAAACTGGATCATAAACTGTGCAGACAGATACCTGAAACCACTGTATCAGCTGATGAAAGAAGAACTTCTGGAAAGCAGATATATCCATTGTGATGAAAGCCGTATCCAGGTACTTGGAGAACCAGAGCAGAAAGGTACGACCCAGAACTGGATGTGGGTATACCTCACGGATGAGTTCAGTGGCTCCCCGCAGATGGTACTCTTCGATTATGAAAGGACCCGTGCGGGATATCATCCTGTAAACTTTTTAGGTAAGCGATGAATAATCCACCGGTTTTTCAGTATCCAAAATTTATGAGATAATCCCTCTAAGGAGTGGTATCTCTATAACTTTTCCAGTTTTTTGCACTTAGGACCATTTCACTTCAGTTCTTCTGGTACCTGTGCTAATCTCACTCCAAATAAAAAACAGGAGTTGAATTTTTATGCCTAAAAAAAATCCAAGACGTACAGATAAAGAATGGTTGGATCTGATCCAGGAATGCCGGTCCAGTGGTCTTTCTGATAAATGCTGGTGTCAGGAACATCATATCCATACAAGCAACTTTTATTACCAGATACGAAGACTTCGACAAAAAGCCTGTGAGATACCGGAACCAGTCCATTCTTCTTTTTCAGGAAAACAGGAAGTTGTACCGCTTTCTTTTGAGGAACCGGCAGTCTGCCCATCCTCAGTGCAGCTCAAAACGGATACCATTCCAGACTCTGTTATAAAGATCACTTATCACAGTTTCCAGATTGAGATCACCAACGCAGCAGACCGTGAGACCATATTTCATACGTTATCAGCGCTGCAGGATTTATGTTAGGTGATCTGTCCGGTGTGTCTAAGATCTTCGTTATCACCGGACGTACAGATATGCGAAAAAGTTTCGACGGGCTTATGGCTATCATACGCGATACTTATGAACTCGATCCGTATGCAAATGCAGTTTATCTTTTCTGTGGAAGGGATAGCCGTAAACTTAAGGCACTCCATTTTGATAAGGATGGTTTTGTGCTGCTCCAGAAAAGGCTTGACGGAAACGGCAGGTTCCAGTGGCCGCGGAATGCTTCGGAAGCCCGTCTTTTGACGCGTCAGGAATTCCGGTGGCTTATGGAAGGTCTTTCCATCGATCAGCCCAAAGCAATCAAAGGCACAGGCAGAAAAAAAGATTTCTGATCCTTTGTGCAAAACAGAGAATTTTAAATTTTCTATATCCGTGACAGCAGGCAGCCGCCAGACACTTATCCACTGCTTTCTTTTTTCCTTTCGAATGCGATGTGGATGAGACTCAAAAAAACATCTGTTTTAAAACAGCAGGTGGATATCTTTCCTAAAAGAATGAGCATACAGGCATATCTTTCATTTTTTTAGGAAAGATATCCACAACTGAGGTACCGTCAGATTGACAGTACCATCTGTCCCGTCTGTTTGCCATATCCCCGTACTTCTTTTATAATAGGGATAAGAAAACAAAGGACGGAAATGCCATGCCTCATGATACAGAAGATATGATCCAGCTTTTATTAAACACGAATAAAGAACAGGAACAGACCATTGTGGATCTCAGAGCTACCATAAAAGAGCTCCGCAGCACTATTGCGAACCTGAACGAGACGATAGATGAACTGAAAAGGAAGATCTTTGGAACATCCAGCGAAAAGACCAGGCGTCCTGATCAGGAGGAAGGAATCCAGGAGGAAGAAACGGTGACCGTTGTAAAAGAACATACACGGACCAGAAGAAAAAAGTCTGTTCGTGCAGATCTGTATGAGGCCCTTCCCATAAAAGAGATCTCCTGCGATGTTCCCCCGGAAGAAAGGATCTGTCCGGACTGTGGTTCCCCGATGGAACACCTGGGGTATAAGTTTGTCCGGGAAGAACTGCGTATCACTCCGGCAAAAGTGGTAAGGGTCCATTACATGCAGGAAACCCTTATGTGTCCTGTATGTCGGCAGGAGGATGAAACAATGATCGTAGAGGCAAAAACACCGACACCGCTTCTTGCCCATAGTCCCGCATCGCCGGATATGGTGGCAATGGTCATGTACCAGAAAAGCTTTCTGCACCTTCCCTTTTACCGTCAGTCAAAAGACTGGATGGAAAAAGGGGTGCCTGTCCCAAGAGAAACTGCAGCGCACTGGTACAATTACTGTTCATTGGAATATCTCTCTCCAGTCTATGAAGTAATGCATCAGGAACTGCTGGCAAGAGAGATCCTCCATGCAGACGAGGTACCCTGTCAGGTGCTTCATGAAGAGGGAAAAACTGCCACTTCAAAATCCTATATGTGGATCTACCTGAGCGGGACTGATGGAAAACCACCGATCATCCTGTATGATTACAGACCCGGACGGAGCGGGGATTATCCGATAGAATTTCTCCATGGTTTCACTGGGATGCTCCAGTGTGATGGGTATAGTGCATACGGCAGGATCGAAGATGTTGTCCTGGTCTGCTGTCTTGCCCACTGCAGGCGTAAGTTCTTTGAAGCAGTCCCAAAAGCACGTCAGAAAAAGCTGAAACTTCTGGACATTAATTCTGAACAGGAACTTGCAGAACCTCCGCAGGGAACTGCAGAAGACAGTTCCCTGCTCCCTGCCGAAAAAGGAGTTGCATTCTGTAACCGTCTTTTCTATATGGAACGTCTCTACAAAGAACTTCCACAGGAAGAACGAAAACAGAAACGCCAGGAAACAGAACCTGCCATCTGGAATGAATTCTGGACATGGTTGGAAACCCTGGAGCCTGCTGGCGGGAGTAAGCTTGAAAAAGCGGTAAACTATGCCTTTAATCATAAAGAGACCCTTATGAATTATCTACTGGATGGAAGATGCGAGATCTCTAATAATGCAGCGGAACGTCGGGCAAAAACCTATGTGACGGGGCGTAAAAACTTTCTGTTTCATGATACTGCTGATGGAGCAACGGCAAGTGCCATTGTATTGAGTCTCATAGAAACAGCGAAAGCCAATAACCTGAACATCTATCATTATCTCTACACCTTGCTGCTGTATATGCCGGACTATAAAAATGAGCCCGCAGGCATAAAACAGCTGCTGCCATGGAGTGACTTTATAAAAGAAAGATGTACCGGGATCATAGATATCGAAAAAGTAAGACCTGAAGAACGTGGGAACCTGAATATTTAAGGTTCCCAGGAAGTCGTGACCGGGTGATTATTCATCGCTTACCTTTTTAGGGAACAGGTTTCATGGGTATCTGACCTGTGATGGATATCAGGCTTATCACAGTTTAGGAGAAGGTATCATAATAAGCGGATGCCTTACCCATGCAAGACGGCGCTTTGATGCAGCCCTCACAGCATTGAAAAAAGACTTCACAAAAGAACAGCTGAAAGAGACAGTTGCATATCAGGCAATGTCAAGGATCGGGATTCTCTATAAGATTGAGGAGATGCTCCATGACAAAACACCGGAAGAAAAATATGAGGAGCGCCAGAAACAGTCCCGTCCGGTTATGGATGCCATGTTTGAATGGCTGCATACGATGGAAGATTCTGTAGACAGGTCTTCCCTTATTGGTGATGCCATTTTGTATACGCTTAATCAGGAAGTATATCTGAGACGGTATCTGGAAGATGGTCATCTCAGCATAGACAACAACAGTGCAGAACGTGCATTGAAAAACTTTGCAGTAGGACGCCGCAACTGGCTGTTTGCCAAAAGTGTACGGGGAGCAGATGCCAGTGCCCTTGTTTACAGCATTACAGAAACGGCACTTCTGAACCATCTGAAACCATACGCATATCTGACTTATATATTGGATGAACTCAGAAAAATGGGGGCTTTTCCTAAAGAGGAAGAATTAAAGAAACTGCTTCCATGGTCAGAGAATCTTCCGGAATACTGCCGTACTAAACTAAAAAAATAATAATAAGCCATCTGATAGAGAATCTGGCAGACAGCCAGGAGCAGTATCAGATGGCTTTTATAAAATGTCAATATACGAATGATTACCTACTTACGACAATTACAAGCTTTGCAATTTCTAGAATTCTGGTTTTCATGTCAGAAGTTAGCTTGTTTGTATTTGGCGTGCCATAGTATTCAATAGTTCCATCTTCTTTTATATCTTTTACTGTTCCTACTTCACAGAAATAATGGAAAATAAGATCAATAGTTTTTCTGATATTAATATGTTCATCCAATCCGTAAGAGTAAAGAAAAAGTACGGTTTTGAATAGATTGCTGGAAGAACCTTTTAAACAAAACTCCTGACCGGATCCTTCAAGACAAGACATATATAGTTGCATATCCAATTCGTAGGTTGGCGGCATTAAGGTATCAGGAATAGTGATGGTTTCTTTGGAAAATATATGTTCTTGAAAATAACTTGGCTTTGGTAAATTATATGCTCTTTCTAAACTTTCTTGCAGAGAATGCTTACATGTGTAATATGGGTTCGGAAGAGAGGAAAAGGATATCTCAATTGGATTTGATAGCATTAAATAAAGAGACAATCCCAGAATCTTATGATAATCCTTTCGGATAGACCCCATAGCACTCAGCAATTCTACGGTACTTCGTAATCTGCGAATCAATTCAAACATCTTGTCTGTATCAATGGGCTCATATTCTAATCCGCTGATATTAAAAAGAAAGCCATTGCGTTTGAAGTATTCAAACAAGGCAGTGGTATCCCCTGTCTTAATTGATATCAATGATCCAAGCAGGTTCTTTTCTATGAGTGCGCCTTTTTCTCCTAAACGAACCAGACCGACTCCGGAAGAAAATGCAAAATGGATTTTTTCTCCGGGAAGTGCCTGTACTTTGATTGTTGTTGCTGGTGGCATACCAGGAGCAAGATTTATTGTATCTGTGGCACAGTCACAGGGATCATTATCAAATCGAAATAAATTATTCTCAAAAAAATTTTCATTATTTTCTATCATTAACGCGTCCTCCGTATGTACTGATTATAAGTAGAGCAGTAACTACAAAGAAAAACAGCTCGAATATAGTAACTGTAAAAATAACTTATAGTAAATATTATCAAAGATTAGATTGAATAACAATATGTGAAAACTGAAAAAGAAGAAACAATAACAGGATATTTGCCGAGTATCAGTTATTTTTTGCCTGATTTAGAATGACGATAAAGAAATACTTCGTCAGGAACTTTTTTCTATAAAAGCTTTCTATAAAAAGCTGTATCCAGCATTATAAAAAAGAAAATATGTTCGATATTTTGTTGCGAAATTTTTGATATCATGGTATACATATATGTATGAAAGAAAATCTTATACATTACCGCACTTGTGTGTGTAATATTAATTACCATATGGTATGGTCAGTGAAATACCGGCGGAAGATATTAAATGCAGAGGTCGAGGCATATCTGCAGGAACTGGTGCAGGAGATCGCAGAAGATAAGGGCTTTACGATTCATCTGTTTGAATGTGGGGAAGGAGACCATGTACACTGTTTTGTGTCAGCCCCTCCGAAATTATCCATAACTGCGATCATGAAATACCTGAAGGGGATCTCCGGCAGGAAACTTTTCGAACGTTTTCCGGAAATAAGAAACCAGCTTTGGAAAGGGGAGCTGTGGAACCATTCCTATTATGTGGAAATGGTCGGATCTGTATCGGAAGAAAATATCCGCAGGTACATCGAACATCAGAGCAAAGCGTACTGATACTATGGAGGAGAGGAAATGCTGCTGTCAAAGAAAACATCCATAAAGGTCAGCCGGGAATATGCGAACCTCATCGGGCATATGTGCTATGCAGCATCCAAGCTCTGGAATGTCTGTAATTACGAGCGTCAGCATTACAAAGAAACAGGGATGGCGCAGTATCCTGACTGGTACTATCAGAAAAAAGCCCATAAAGAGGATCTGTGGTATAAACAGCTCCCGTCCCAGACGGCCCAGGAAGTCTGCAAGCTGCTGGACAAGGCATGGAAGTCTTTTTATGCCCTGAAAAGATCCGGGGGGATCGAGACTCCCAGACCGCCGCGGTTTAAGCAGGAAAGTATCCCCATTACCTATATGCAGATGGGGATCGTGCATGAGCGGGATATGGACAGAGTCCGCCTGTCTCTTCCAAAGACATTAAAAAAATATATGGAAGAAACATATCAGATCCATGAAAACTTTCTTTACCTTGAAAATAAGATTTTCAGGGGCATGGATCAGATCAAACAGCTGCGGATCTATCCGCCGGAGAAGGGAAACTGTAAAATTATTGTTGTTTATGAGGTTTCTGGCCAGGAAGAACTTCCACAGAACGGACATGAACTGTCCATTGATCTGGGACTCCATAATCTTATGACGTGTTATGACTCCGGAAACGGTAAGACGTTTATCCTAGGCAGGAAGTACCTTGCACTGGAAAGATATTTCCATAAAGAGATCGCAAGGGTGCAGGCCCAGTGGTATGGGCAGCAGTCCGGAAAGGGAGTAAAGCACCCGGTCACATCAAAACATATCAGGAAGTTATATAAGAGAAAACAAGACTCAGTAACGGACTATCTGCACAAGATTACAAGATATCTTGCAGAATACTGCCGCGAACAGGGGATCACCTGTGTCGTTACAGGGGATATCCGGAACATCCGGAGAGAAAAAGACCTGGGACACAGGACAAACCAGAAGCTTCACAGCCTGCCGTATAACAGGATCTACATCATGCTGGAATATAAGCTGAAAAGATATGGGATCCGTTTTATAAAACAGGAAGAAAGTTATACCAGCCAGTGCAGTCCGCTGTCACCGGAAGTAGGGAAAAGATATGCAGAGCCGTCCAAACGGAAAGAGAGAGGGTTGTACAGAGATGGAAACAGAACCTATAACGCAGATGCCGTAGGCGCATATAATATCCTGAGAAAATATCACTCCGTATCCGGAGTAAAAAAAGAACTGTCCGTAACCGGACTGAAAACACCGGAAATAATAAAAGTAGCTGTATAGCTCTAAAGAGCAAACAGTAGTGGTGCCATGGATGCATCCTGAAAAAAGGTGGTATCCCGCCTTGATTCAGATGCTCTGGTAACTTAGTTACCGAGTAATTCACTACAGGAATGTTTATATCAATAATCTCAGGAGCAACCCCGCTTAAAAATGAACCTTGGGGGCTTGCTAATAAAATGACTTCTAAGGCACTTGACGCAATCGGGAGCATTGGTGGACCAAGATGCTGTAAAAGAGATTCCTATATAGCCATAATTTCAGCGATAGACTATGTAGCGGAAAATTTCAATATACAAATGGAAAAGTCAGTTATAAAGTGTATCCATTCTGATAAGAACAATCAATGTATTAAGGAGAGGTGCCCATTTCATGAATAAGAAAAAAGTCGCATTTATCTGTGTTCATAATTCATGTCGTAGTCAGATAGCAGAGGCATTGGGAAAACATCTGGCATCAGATATATTTGAAAGCTATTCGGCCGGAACAGAGACAAAGCCTCAGATTAATCAGGATGCCGTTCGTGTCATGAAAGAGATTTATGGAATAGACATGGAAGAAAATGGTCAGTATAGTAAGCTGATTACTGATATCCCAGATGTTGATATCGCAATATCAATGGGCTGTAATGTGGGATGTCCTTTTATTGGAAGAGCATTTGATGATAACTGGGGACTTGATGATCCAACGGGGAAATCAGATGATGATTTTAAGACTGTGATACAGCGGATTGAGGAGAATATCATTGAGCTAAAGAAAAGGTTGAGCGAGAACAAATAGAATACTTGCAGAACAAAATGGCAGCTTATCAGCTTTATGACACAGGACTTACTGTGACAAAGGAAGATAAGCTGCTTTCCTTATCTATCTGCAAGTATTCCAGTAGGATTCCTGTTTTGAGACGAATGTCCGGAAGGTGGGTAACTACTTCCTGTCCTTGCTATTCTCTATCTTCAGCTGGTCAAGCGGATAAAATCATCCGCTTCGCTACGTAGCTTTACACCGAATAACTGCTCCGCAGTTTATCAGAAGGAGCTTGCACTCCTCCTGATACAAGCAAGTCCCCACCCACTGCTTATTGCTTTTCGCAACCCTCGCAGGGGACTTACTTGATTCGGTTAAATAAAGCTGAGAAAAGGAAAGCAAAACAGTGCCAGGCAGAAAAAATGGAAAAGGCATCACTTTTATTAGAAGCACTGCTTGGTGAGAAGACAGCAGAACAAACATTATGGCAGAAGGTGAAGTCATATATATCCAGCGTATTCCAGAAGAAAACTTTCTTTGAGTTAAATAACTTTCAGTTGATGTCAGAGCAGGGATATCCTAAGAATCAGACGATCTGCATTTATATATGGAAAGATAAGAATGAGCAGTTATTCTGGCAGACTGGTATTTATAATCAGAAACTGAAACAATTCTCAGTTCGTTATGGAACAACGGTGTATGCAATTAATGAAGATAAAGTAATTGCCTGGAAAAAGATGAATGCAGATGCTGTAGCGTTAGAGGTAATAGAGCGTAGGAATCAGAAACAGTGATCAAAAGCGAGGGATAAAATGGGAAAAGAACAAATATTTTTGCAGGGACAGGTGATTGTACAGAATAATAAGGATGTTTTATATGAAATATGCACTACAGGGGTTATATCTATGTTATACTTGAGTTGATAGTGAAAGTGAAAAACTTACCAAAAGTTACATAGCAATATGAATGATTCTTAAAGGTTGACGCTTGAGGAGGACTATAGAAATTATGGAAATATCAAAAGCAGATTGGAAGTTATATCGTGAACGTGTTTCAGATTGGCAGGAACATTATATGGAGCAGCTTACCAAGGAATATGTCGAATTGCTTACATCCCCAGGAAACGCTTCGGATCATTTTTGGGAACTTGAAAAGAGAATAAAACAGGATAAGAAACATCCAGGTGTTTTGATTGAACTTCGTAAGTCGACAGCATTATGGGATATTGCGTATTTTGTCAGAGATAAGGTAATAACGATGAATGAGCTTGAAGGATTCAGTGAGGATCTGATTGATGCTGTAAAATTAATCTTGAGCCGATGAGAAAGATTTCCGGTCAGGATAAATAAGAATTAGAAATTAAATACAGGAGAAAATAAATGGTAAAGCAAATTGTAAGAGACATTTTCTTTTTAGGCCAGCCATCCAAGCCAGCCACAAAAGCAGATATCCAGATTGGGAAGGATCTGCAGGACACACTGCAGGCGAACCGGGAACGGTGCGTTGGTATGGCTGCAAATATGATTGGTGTAAGGAAGAATATTATCATTGTGAATATGGGATTTATAGATGTTGTTATGTTTAACCCGGTGATTGTTTCAAAGCATGACATGTATGAGACGGAAGAAGGCTGTCTGTCTCTGGATGGTGTTCGTAAGACGACCAGATATCAGGAAATTGAAGTAGAATATTATGACTTCAACTGGAAAAAACAGCGGCAGAAGCTGTCTGGATGGACGGCACAGATCTGTCAACATGAAATTGATCATTTGTCTGGGAAGATCATATAATCGAATGCGGATTGCGAGGTGGCCGGTATGTTAAAGAATGTACTGATTGTGGTGGATGATATAGAAAAATCCATAGAATTTTATAGGGACTTATTTGGACTGCAAGTGATTTTTAAGAATGAAGGTAATGTGATCTTATCGGAGGGACTTGTTTTGCAGGATGCCGACGTATGGGGGAAAACATTGAATGAGACTTCTACGCCATTCAATAACATGATGGAACTGTATTTCGAGGACTTTGATATAGATGGATTGCTTGCGAAATATGAATCTGGTAAGTATTTCGTCCGATATGCCACAGAATTGACAGAACTTGCAGGTGGCCAGAAACTTGTAAGGCTGTATGATCCCAGTGGTAATCTCATTGAGGTTCGTACTCCATTCAAATGTAATTAAAGTAGGAGAAAATATGCAGATTTTTGTTGATGCAGATGCCTGTCCGGTAGTTGGTATTGTTGAAAAAGTTGCAAAAGAGCATAGTGTTCCGGTAACGTTGTTATGTGATACAAATCATGTGTTGTCTTCTGATTACAGTGAGGTGATTGTAGTTGGAGCCGGTGCAGATGCAGTAGATTATAAACTGATCAGTATTTGTCATAAAGGCGATATTGTTGTGTCACAGGATTATGGAGTGGCGGCAATGGCACTTGGAAAAAATGCGTATGTGATTCACCAATCCGGGAAATGGTATACCAATGAAAATATTGACCAGATGCTTATGGAGCGTCACTTGAACAAGAAAGCACGAAGGGCATCCGGAAAGAATCACCTAAAAGGACCAAGAAAACGAACAGCAGAGGATGATGAGCATTTCAGGGAATCCTTCGAGAAAATGATACATATGGTGATGGATAAGGAGAAATAATCACAAACGGAACACAGGAGAATCGGGAGGTGTAGAATGATGGAAAAGAAAAGAACCTATATTGCAATCGATCTTAAGTCATTCTACGCATCTGTGGAATGTAAAGAGCGAAATAGGGATCCTTTGACGACCAATCTTGTGGTTGCGGATAAAAGCAGAACAGAAAAAACAATCTGTCTTGCGGTATCTCCAGCTTTAAAGTGTTATGGGATACCAGGAAGAGCTCGTTTATTTGAGGTTGTTCAAAAAGTAAAAGAAGCCAATAGTGCCCGCAGGTGGAAAGCACCGAACAGAATATTTATTGGTTCTTCTGATGACAGTACAGAATTAAATATCAATTCTGCACTGGAGATTGATTATATTGTTGCTCCTCCCCGGATGGCTCTCTATCTGGAATACAGCACCAGAATTTACAGCATTTATCTGAAATATATTGCACCGGAAGATATTTTTCCGTATTCGATTGATGAAGTATTTATGGATGTAACGGATTATCTGTATACCTATAATATGACAGCAAGGGAACTTGCAATGACCATGATACAGGATGTGCTGAAAACGACAGGTATAACGGCAACTGCAGGAATCGGAACAAATATGTATCTGTGTAAGATTGCGATGGATATCGTGGCGAAGCATATTAAAGCAGATAAAGGTGGTGTACGAATTGCGGAACTGGATGAAATGTCATACCGAAGGAAACTCTGGAGCCACAGACCTCTTACTGATTTCTGGAGAGTCGGAAAGGGATATGCAAAGAAGTTGGAAGAATATGGCCTTTATACGATGGGTGATATTGCCAGATGTTCCATCGGAAAAGAGAATGAATTATATAACGAAGATTTGCTATATAAACTGTTTGGCGTTAATGCAGAGCTTCTGATCGATCATGCCTGGGGATATGAGCCCTGTACCATGAAAATGGTCAAGGCTTACAAACCGGAAACGAACAGTGTTTGTTCCGGGCAGGTACTTCATTGTCCTTATGACTTTGAAAAAGCAAAATTAGTCGTCAAAGAGATGACGGACCAGATGGTTTTGGATTTGGTGGATAAGAAGCTTGTAACAGACCAGATCGTGTTGACGGTTGGTTATGATATTGAGAATCTGAATAATGCCGACAGGAAAAAGCAGTATCATGGAGAGGTTACGATCGACCGTTATGGAAGAAGAATTCCGAAACACGCACATGGAACGACCAATCTGAAACGGCAGACTTCCTCAACAAAAATGATAACGGATGCAGTAATAGAACTATATGACAGGATTATTGACAGAAACCTGCTTATCAGAAGAATTAATATCACAGCGAACAGACTTGTGGATGAAAATTCTGTAAAGAAAGAAGAAGTGTATGAGCAACTGGATCTTTTTACGGATTATGAGGCGCAAAGGAAAAAGAAGGAAGAGGAAGAAGCTGCGCTGGATCGCGAAAAACGTATGCAGGAAGCAATGCTCAGTATCAAAAAGAAATTTGGGAAAAACGCTGTACTGAAAGGAATAAATCTTCAGGAAGGTGCAACCGCCAAGGACAGAAATGAACAAATTGGCGGACATAAGGCGTAAAGGAGTTGGAAGAGGATGAAAAATAATTCTTATGAAGATATCATCAATTTGCCACATCCGGTCTCTAAGAATCATCCGCAAATGCCACTTCGGGATCGGGCAGCACAATTTGCTCCTTTTGCAGCTCTGACCGGACATGATGCTGCGATAAAAGAAACGGCAAGATTAACCGATGAAAGATTGGAACTGAGCGAGGAAGTGATTGCTCAGCTGAACGAAAAAATCAATATAATCAGAAATAATATCGGTATAGAACAGAATGTATCGATAACTTATTTTATTCCCGATGCAAAAAAAGCCGGCGGATCCTATGTTACGTGCTCTGGTATTGTAAAAAAGGTAGATGAATATGAGCATACCATAATCATGACAGATCAAACGGTCATTCCAATTGAACAGATAAGCGGTATTAAATGTGAAGAGTGGTAAATGTAAAAACAGATACAAAGAATATAGAATGTTTCACTAGTACAGCGAAAATTAAGTTTCTGCTATATTGACGCAGAATTTCACACTCTGATGGGCTGGATTAAGATGCATTATTTTAGAGGATTGCTATAGTTCTGGCAGTAGAGGACACAAGGTTGGAGAAATCAGACCGGGATTCTTTGGCGGAACGAAACCATGTTATAAGAAGAATTGTATTTTGAGAGGAGGTTCTTATAAATGTTGAACATTATTTATGGAGATGTGAAAAACAGTATTTATAATACAAATGTTTATTTTAAAAACAGTTATGAACCAGAATGGATTGATGCAGAACTGGCGAAAAAGATGATTAAAGATATTGATGATTCAGAAGTATTGAGTGGTGAATGCATTAATAGTCCGGTATTGGGACAGATTCCTCCTGAAAGACTGTCAGGAGGAGTGAAAACATTGTTGCTGATTTTAAATGAACCGGATCGGATTTTCAATGCCTCGACCTGTGGCGATAACTGTGCAAAATGGATATTGGAAATTGGCAGAATTAAAGATGTTACCATTAATCTCAGACATATGATGAGTTTTGGAAAAGACACAAAATTTGAGATAAAAGTCCAAAATGGAGGAGAAACGGTCCATTCAATGAAGGAACTTGTTCCTATAGCAAATAAGTATTTAAATGAAATGAAACAGGAGTAGTGATTATGAAAGGTTCACATAGAATCATTGTAGAATCCAGAAAAGTGAAATATGATTTTGTAATTCATAGGAATATTACAATCATTACTGGTGACAGTGGATCAGGTAAGACTGTTTTAATTGATCTTATACATGATTATGGAAGATATGGTGCGGACAGCGGTGTATTTCTTTCCTGTGACTGCCCCTGTAAAGTGATTGATAGTGAGGATTGGGAAAGAAAGATAGAAGAAACAACAGGAAGCATTATTTTTATTGATGAAGGAAATCGCTTCCTAGTTTCAAAGAAGTTTGCACAGCTTGTGCAGGGATCTGATAATTACTTTGTACTGGCTACGAGAGAAAAGCTTCCGGCATTGCCATATAGTGTAAGTGAAATATATGGATTTCGCAAATCTGGAAAATTTCATGATGCGAAACAGAAATATAATGAGATTTATCATTTGTACGGTGAAATATCAGAGGAAAAGAATATCAATCCGAAACTTGTGTAATAACAGAGGATTCCAATTCTGGATTTGAATTTTTTAAAGAAATGTCCAGACAGAAGGGTGTGAACTGTTTTTCTGCTGGTGGGAAGTCAAATATCATCAGACAGTTGGAACAGAGACCGAATGAAGAGGGTACAATTTTGGTCATTGTAGATGGAGCTGCATTTGGTTCAGAGATGAAAGATATCAGTGAATGCATTAAAACACAGGGAAACATTGTACTCTATGCACCAGAATCTTTTGAGTGGTTGTTACTTTCAACAAAGGAAATACCGGAAGTAAAAGTAGAAACAATACTTCAGAATCCGGAAGAATATATAGACAGTAAAGAGTATATCAGTTGGGAACGATATTTTACAGATTTATTGATAGAAAGTACCAGTAAGAATTTTATATGGGCATATTCGAAGAAAAGGCTTACAAAGGCGTACTTTGCTCCAAGAATAGTGAATGCGGTAAAAACAATCATGAAATTGGTAGACTGGGAAAAATCATTCTGAAAAGTCAGAAAAACCCTTTTCTATTATCGTATTACATGGTATACTGAATACCGAAATGAATGATATGCAAAATAGGATTTTATGCGTCAAGTGTTCGGTGAATGGGGAGTTGTCACTGAAACGAAAAGTGCGTCTTACGGTATATTATCCGCACCCGTTGCAAACAATATAAGAGGATATCTCATATTGTGTTAGGGAATGTTTTCGACATACATTCTATCACAATTGGAGATATCCTTTTTAATTTGGTCAAAAGGATAATCTCCATTTCAAAAATACAAAGGAGGTTATTTTTTAATGGTTGACAAAGTGAAAATTGAGCAGGCAGTCCGTCTGCTTCTGGAAGGTATCGGTGAAGATATCACACGGGAAGGTCTGATTGATACTCCTGACAGGATTGCCCGCATGTGTGAAGAAATTTACGGAGGTCTTGGTCATGAAGCGGATCAGCATCTGTTAAAGCAGTTTCCTGTAGAAAATAATGAAATCGTGCTGGAAAAAGACATCACCTTTTACTCCATGTGTGAGCATCATCTGATGCCTTTTTATGGAAAAGCTCATCTTGCATACATCCCCAACGGCAAAGTTACCGGTTTAAGCAAACTGGCACGTACAGTAGAGGTTTATTCCAGAAGGCCACAGATCCAGGAACGGCTTACTGTTCAGATTGCAGATGCTTTGGAGCGTACTCTGGATCCAAAAGGAATTATGGTAATGCTGGAAGCGGAACATACCTGTATGACCATGCGCGGAATAAAAAAACCAGGAAGCAAAACAATCACTACTGTAACCCGTGGTGCGTTTACAGAAGATAAGGAACTGCAGAAAATGTTCCTTTCTATGGTAAAAGGATGAATAACAATTTTTCAGATATGGATCGTGTCAATCGGATCTGGAGGCACCCGGTTTATCAGGAACATTATAAAAAAATACAGGAACTTGAAAGTGAACGGATCTTCTGCCGTCATACCCCTGAACATTTTCTGGATGTTGCACGGTTGATGTACATTTATGCACTGGAGGAACATCTGGAGTTGCCCAAAGAGCTTATCTATGCAGCAGCACTTCTTCATGATATAGGACGTGCACAGCAATATCAGTACAACATTCCCCATGATATTGCAGGAGTAGAAATCGCACGGGAAATTCTGACAGATCTGCACTTTACAGAACAGGAAAAAGAACTGATTCTGTCTTCCATTGGACATCACCGAAAAGGAGATTCCTGCAGTACGCTGGCAGCACTTCTTTATAAAGCGGATAAGCAGTCCAGAAATTGTTTTTTATGTTCCGCTGCTTCCGAATGCTATTGGTCTGATGATAAAAAAAATATGAAAATTGAATACTGATCTTCTTCATAAGCACAAAAGAAAGGATGGGTTCTGCTCATGAAAATTGGAAACCGTTTTTTTGATACTAAGAATCATACTTACATAATGGGAATTTTGAATGTTACCCCTGATTCCTTTTCTGACGGCGGCAAATGGAATCATATGGATGAAGCTTTGAAACATACAGAGGCAATGATTGCTGATGGTGCAGATATTATTGATATCGGAGGCGAATCTACACGTCCCGGTCATACTCCTGTCAGTGCTGACGAGGAAGCACTGAGAGTTCTTCCTGTTATTGAAGCGGTCAAAAAACATTTTGACATTCCTGTTTCTGTAGATACTTTTAAGAGCAGTGTTGCTGAAAGCTCTATCCAGGCAGGAGCTGACCTGGTTAACGATATCTGGGGATTAAAATATGATCCGAAAATGGCAGCTGTGATCGCAAAATATGATGTGGCCTGTTGCCTGATGCACAACAAATCTAATACAGAATATCAAAACTTTCTCATTGATATGCTCGCCGAAACACAGGAATGTGTCAATCTTGCAAGACAGGCTGGCATTAAAGATGAAAAAATCATGCTTGATCCGGGAATTGGTTTTGGAAAAACATTTGAAATGAATCTGGAAGCAATGAATCACCTGGAGCTTTTTCAGAATCTGGGATTTCCGGTTCTCCTTGGTACATCCCGCAAATCCATGATCGGACTGGCACTGGATCTTCCTGTAGATCAGCGCGTGGAGGGGACTTTGGCTACCAGTGTAATTGGCGTAATGAAGGGATGCTCTTTTGTTCGTGTCCACGATGTTAAAGAAAACAAGCGTGTGATCCAGATGACAGAAGCAATCCTGGGACGCAGATAAATTACTGGCACAAAACAGATGGTAAATATAAATAACATACAGAAAGGATTTGCTGTTATGGATGAGACCAGATTAGACAAAATAGAAATTAAAGAGCTGGAGGTTTTTGCAAACCATGGTGTATATCCCGAGGAAAATGTTCTGGGACAGAAATTTGTTATTTCTGCCACGCTTTTTACCAGAACACGTCTGGCGGGATTAACCGATGAGTTGTCTGCTTCCATAAACTATGGCGAAGTCAGCCATATGATCACTGATTTCACCAGAAAACATACTTATAAACTTCTGGAATCTCTTGCAGAGAATCTTGCAGAAATGCTTCTTTGCTCTCTTTCCGGACTTGAAAAAATTACTCTGAAGATTGAAAAGCCCTGGGCACCGGTTGGTCTTCCTTTGAAAACCGTATCTGTGGAAATTACACGGAAATGGCATACTGCTTACATTGCTTTTGGCTCTAATATGGGTGATAAAAAGATGTATATAGACAATGGGATCCGTGGTCTGGCAGAGACAAAAGGATGCCGTATAGAGGCAATTTCCGATTATCTTATTACAGAACCTTACGGAGTTACTGATCAGGATGAATTTTTAAATGGAGTTCTGAAAATGCGGACACTTCTTACTCCTGGAGAATTGCTTGTGAGACTGCATCAGTTAGAACAGGCGGCAAACAGGGAACGTATCATCCACTGGGGACCAAGGACACTGGATCTGGATATCCTGTTTTATGATCAGGAAATTATTGATATGCCAGATCTTCATATTCCTCATATTGATCTGCACAACCGCGATTTCGTTCTTGTACCAATGAATCAGATTGCTCCGTATCTGCGACATCCTGTGTTAAATCAGACCATTTCGCAGCTTCTGGACAGCCTTCTGAACAAATCTGAAAATACTGCAAAATAAAGTGAACAGTAACCAGTAACAATATTTTGTTACTGTTCACACACCACTATCCCGCGAGGTGTTTTGGCATGAATA
>OBYG01000445.1_pt1 | contig 37867 bp, 30 predicted proteins | sample 1538201 | NCBI WGS metagenome assembly OBYG01 (sample SAMEA2580177, study PRJEB22360) | human gut metagenome | biome: human gut; feature: human-associated habitat; material: faeces | place: Denmark | collected 2008/2010 | reverse complement strand
TCATGAATTTCTCGGCTGATGTATATACATTGCCGCGTTTTGATTTCCGATGCTTCCAAGAAAACAGAGAGCGGCTTGCCCCTGCCTTCATCCTTGCGGAAGTCGCTGCCGGTCTTTTCCTGACCGTATCCGTTTGCACACTTTGCTGCATTGGCAGCGGTTCTTTCACTCTTTCCTGTTTGCAGGCACTCAGCCTGACGGTTCTTCTTTGTTCTTTTCATACTTCTTTGTTGTTTTTGGGGTATTTATAAATTATAGGATTCCATGTGCCGTTTGAACGATTCGTCTATCTCGTCTTGGAACAGCGTGAAATGGTGTGTCAGCACGTTGTCAAGAAAAGCCGCGATAGTCACCTCGTTGCCACCGATTACATGAAGCATCTTCTGTATGCGGTCGTGGTACTCCTTGCGGATATAGACCTGCTTGCCGAGTCTTGCCGTGACGTTGGACCCGCATATGAATACGGTGTCATAATCCAATTTTTCCGGCTTGCTGTTCCTGCGCCTGCGTTCCGGCTCCTCTTTGGAGTGCGAGGCAGGTGGAGAAACGGCTTCCTGTATCGCTTCTTTCGGAGGTGGAGAAGTAGCGTTTCCGTCCGTGCTTCTCGCTTCCGGCGGAATGCTTGTATCGTCCAGTCGAAACGAGTTGATTACGGCTTCGCTGTCGATGTCCTCGATTCTTGTTTTCTTTGCCATGCCATTCAGTTTTTGATGATGCCGAGAATCTCATCGACGAGTTTGTCGAGGTTGCTGCCGCGTACCAGTATTTTGTCCGCCGGAAACGCCGTGGAGCGGAATACTGCCTTGCGTTCTGCCGCCGTCTCCTTGCGGAAACGCTTGCTGTCCGGCAGATGTGTTTCCAGAATGGACAGGGCGAACTCGGCACAGACCTTGTCGTATGCTTTGTAAAGTTCCGTCTTTTCGCGCCCGTCCACCATGTTCCACACGAGGTAAATCCCTTTGATACCGGACTTGCCCGTGCTTATCATCTGTTCGTTGATAACGGTGGCGAACTTAATGGAACTCTCCATCACCACACGGTCGGCGATGATGGGCGTGAAGATGTAGTCCATTTTGGAAATGGTCTGCACCACATCGGCATTGTTGATGGTTCCCGGCAAGTCGAAGAACACGAAATCAAGGTCGGGCTGCGCTGCCACCAGATTTTCGGCAGTCTTTACCGCATCTTCCGCACGGCTGCATCTGATGGTGTACGGGTTCTTCTTCAGCCGTTTGAGCTGCTCATACGCCATCACCTTGTAATGCCCGTCCTCCATGACAGCTTTCATGTCGCGCTTGCGCATGTCATGGATACTGTACTGTGGAAAATCGCAGTCCACCACGGCTACGTTGTAGCCTTTCACATAGTGCAGGTAGCTTGCTACAAGCACCGTCAGGGTTGTCTTACCCGCTCCACCTTTCTGCGTGGAGATTGCCACATAAGTTGCTTCTTTCATTTGTTTGATAATTTATTTGGTTATACATCTGTCCGGTGGCGGTAGCGTATTGCCATTAGTACGTACGCACGCGCTCCCATTCATTTATTTATTCACTCCTTAATCCGGCTGTGCCTATGGGTAATCATCGGTTTGTCCAACCGCCCATGCTTTTATCCGTCCGCATGGACGTGTGCTTGGAAAACTGTCTGAATACATACACCTGTTTTCAACCGTTTGGATTGATGCCCGGATTGGTGTCCGAACATCCGGCGGAAGGAGTGTATTTTCAGTCCCACATCCGAATCACGCTGCAAATAAACAAGGATATTTTGGAACTTGTATTACTTCTCCGGCAAGTGGCAGCACGTTGCGTCGGTTGGCACTGATTGTCCGGGTCAAGCCCCTGTCCGATACCGCTTTAAGGGCGTAACTTTGCACCCGAACGGCAGGGTTCGCCGCAGGTGGCGCAGCCCGGAGTTTGAAAGGCATTCCCCCAATCCGTCCCCGACGGATTTTTATGTTCACCTGAACATAGCAAGGTATGTTTTCAGCCGCTCAAAATATTTTGAGCATCCCGGAAAACGCCTTGCCCTTGCAGGGGGCGGGCTTACCCTCCGAAGTCGGGAAGCCTCTCAAACCTACGGTGTCTGTGCCATGAAGCGGCGGCTTATGCCGTCAAACCGCTAAATCCAAAGTAATATGAGTGAAAAAAAAAGAAACAAAGGCGGGAGAAATCCCAAACTCGATCCGGCGGTGTTCAGATACACCGTCCGTTTCAGCGAGGAGGAACACAACCGTTTCCTCTCCATGTTCGAGAAGTCGGGCGTTTACGCCAAGTCGGTTTTCCTGAAGGCGCACTTCTTCGGGCAACCGTTCAAGGTACTGAAAGTGGATAAAACGCTGGTGGATTACTACACCAAGCTATCTGATTTTCATGCGCAATTCCGCGCAATAGGCACGAACTACAACCAAGTCGTGAAGGAACTGAGGCTGCATTTTTCCGAGAAAAAGGCGATGGCGTTGCTCTACAAACTGGAGCAACAGACCGTCGAACTCGTGAAACTGAGCCGCCAGATTGTGGAACTGTCTAAAGAGATGCAGGAAAAATGGTCGCAAAAATCAGCGTAGGAAACTCGTTGTACGGCGCACTTGCCTACAACGGGGAGAAGATCAACAAGGAGGAAGGGCGGCTCCTGACGACCAACCGCATCTACAATGACGGTACGGGAACGGTGGACATCCGCCGGGCGATGGAGGACTTCCTCGCCCTGATGCCCGTGCGGTCGAAGGTGGAGAAGCCGGTGGTGCATATCTCGCTCAACCCGCATCCCGACGATATGCTGACCGACACCGAGCTTCAGGACATCGCGCGGGAGTATCTGGAGAAGATGGGCTTCGGCAACCAGCCCTATATGGTGTACAAGCATGAGGACATAGACCGCCACCACCTGCATATCGTGACGGTGCGGGTGGACGGGGACGGCAGGAGCATAGACACCCGAAACAACTTTTACCGTAGCAAGCAGATAACCCGCGAGCTGGAACGGAAATACGGGCTGCATGACGCGGAACGGAAAAGCCGCCGTACCGATATGCCGCTGCATAAAGTGGATGTTTTGGCGGGCGATGTGAAGAAACAGGCGGGGAATGTGGTAAAGGAACTTAACCGCCGTTACCGTTTCCAGACGATGGGCGAATACCGCGCCCTCCTTTCCTTATATAATATGACGGTGGAGGAAGCGCGGGGCAACGTGCGCGGACGGGAATATAATGGGCTGGTCTATTCCGTTACGGACGACAGTGGCAACAAGGTCGGCAATCCTTTCAAGTCCTCGCTCTTCGGGAAGTCCGTCGGCTATGATGCCGTACAGAGAAAGTTCGCCCGTTCAAAAACGGAAATCAAGGACAGAAAACTCGCCGACATGACGAAGCGCACCGTCCTTTCCGTACTGCAAGGCACGTATGACAAGGAGAGGTTCATTGCCACACTCAAGGAGAAAGGTATTTACACCGTGCTGCGCTATACGGAGGAAGGACGCATCTACGGGACCACGTTCATCGACCACCGAACAGGATGCGTGTTGAACGGCTCACGCATGGGCAGGGAACTGTCCGCCAACGCCTTGCAGGAACACTTCACGCTGCCATACGCCGGACAGCCGCCGGTTCCGCTTTTCATTACCACGGAGGGTCAGGAGGAAACGCAAGCTCCGTCCACTCCCGAATACGGAAGGGACTTGGACTGCATGGGCTTGTTCTCTCCCGAAGGCCCGGCAGTGGACGCCGAGGAGGAAGCCTTCATCCGGGCGATGCAGCGCAGGAAGAAAAAGAAGAAGCGCAAGGGCTTGGGAATGTAATCAGTCAGACAAAGTATCAACAATCAAAACAATTTCAAGGTATGTCACAACAAGAAGACGATTTGAGGGCATTGGCGAAAATCATGGATTTTCTGCGTGCCGTGAGTATTATTTTAGTGGTCATGAACGTGTACTGGTTCTGTTATGAAGCCATACGGCTCTGGGGTGTGGACATCGGTGTGGTGGACAGGATACTGATGAACTTCAACCGCACGGCGGGGCTGTTCCGTTCCATCCTCTACACGAAACTATTTGCCGTCCTCCTGCTTGCCCTGTCCTGTCTGGGGACAAAGGGCGTGAAGGGCGAGAAAATCACGTGGGGGAAAATCTGGGCGGTCCTTGCCGTGGGCTTCGTGCTGTTCTTCCTCAACTGGTGGATACTGGCCCTGCCATTGCCGGTGGAGGCGGTGACGGGACTGTATATCCTGGCCGTTGGTGCGGGCTATGTATTCCTGCTGATGGGCGGTCTGTGGTTGAGCCGCCTGTTGAAGCACAACCTCATGGATGATGTGTTCAACAACGAGAACGAGAGCTTCATGCAGGAAACGCGGCTTATCGAAAGCGAGTATTCGGTCAATCTTCCGACACGGTTTTACTACAAAAAGCGTTGGAACAATGGCTGGATCAATGTCGTGAATCCTTTTAGGGCTTCCATCGTGCTGGGTACTCCGGGCAGCGGTAAATCCTATGCAGTGGTAAATAATTTCATCAAGCAGCAGATAGAAAAGGGCTTCTCGATGTATGTGTACGACTTCAAATTCAGCGACTTGTCCACGATAGCATACAACCATCTGCTGAACCACCCGGAGGGCTACAAGGTGAAACCGAAGTTTTATGTGATAAACTTCGATGACCCGCGACGTTCGCACCGTTGCAATCCCATTCACCCGGACTTCATGGAGGATATTACGGACGCTTATGAGAGTGCGTACACCATTATGCTCAACTTAAATAAAAGTTGGGTGCAAAAGCAGGGCGACTTTTTCGTAGAATCGCCCATCATCCTTTTCGCGGCTATTATCTGGTATCTCAAAATTTTCCAGAACGGCAAGTATTGTACATTCCCCCATGCGATTGAGTTCCTGAACCGCCGCTATGAGGATATTTTCCCGATACTGACCTCTTACCCGGAATTGGAAAACTATCTTTCTCCGTTCATGGACGCATGGCTCGGAGGGGCTGCGGAGCAGTTGATGGGGCAGATAGCAAGCGCGAAAATCCCTTTGTCAAGGATGATTTCCCCGCAGCTCTATTGGGTGATGTCGGACAGCGAGTTCACGCTGGACATCAACAACCCCGAAGAACCGAAAATACTCTGTGTGGGCAACAATCCCGACCGTCAGAATATCTACGGGGCCGCTCTCGGTCTGTATAACTCCCGTATCGTGAAACTCATCAACAAGAAAGGGATGCTGAAGTCGTCGGTCATCATCGACGAGCTGCCCACGATTTATTTCAAGGGGTTGGACAACCTTATCGCCACCGCGCGAAGCAACAAGGTTGCCGTGTGTCTGGGCTTTCAGGATTTCAGCCAGTTGGTGCGCGACTACGGTGATAAAGAAGCGAAGGTCGTGATGAACACCGTCGGCAATATCTTTTCCGGTCAGGTGGTGGGTGAAACCGCCAAGACGCTTTCCGAACGCTTCGGTAAGGTGTTGCAGAAACGGCAGTCCATTTCCATCAACCGGCAGGATGTTTCCACCTCCATCAACACGCAGATGGATTCACTCATCCCGCCGAGCAAGATTTCCGGCTTGACGCAGGGTATGTTTGTCGGTTCGGTATCCGACAACTTCAACGAGCGTATCGAGCAGAAGATTTTCCATTGCGAGATTGTCGTGGATGCCGAGAAGGTGAAGCGCGAGGAGAAAGCCTACAAGAAAATCCCCGTCATTACCGACTTTACGGACGGGGACGGCAACGACCGCATGAAGGAAACGGTTCAGGCGAATTACAGGCGCATCAAGGAGGAAGTGAAGCAGATTGTTCAAGAGGAACTGGAACGTATCGCAAATGATGAAAACTTGAAACACCTGTTGCAGCAGAAATAACAGATTCCTTTATATATGAAAAAGGGGATGTGTCAAAACACCCAAAATATGAAAATTACCCCTGTCACAGATATCTGTAGCAAGGGTAATTTTGTTAAAAAGAGAGTTTTGACACCCTCTTTTTATTCTCAGATTTGAGATGCTTGTTGATGGTGGTAATGGCAAGCATCAGCAAATAATTTTTCAGTTCTGTATCGTCTTTAAGCAGTATGCTGTATTCTTCGGCAAACATTCTCAACAGTCTGGTTCTGAGTTTCGACATTTCTTCACCGAAAGGTATCTGTCGGTTTTCTTGCCAATACTCAATCACTACGGAAGATACCAGCCACTTGAACTCGGATTTCATCTCTTTGCCGAGTTTCTTGAAGCGGATTTGTTCGCTAATTGGCGGCTCGTTGTATGGCATTATGTCTGCCGGGTCATAAACGGATATACTGCCGATACCATAATCCATGATTATCGGTAAATCAGTTTTTACATCATTCTTATGTTTCTTCTTTTTAGCCATACCCGTTATTGTTGCAGGAAACCTTTACCTTTATCAGTAAGATAGTATTTCTGTTGCGGACTCTTGGAGCCTATGGGATAAAGTGAAAGGACCAAACCGGAATTTATTGCCGGATGGATATAGTTCTTTAAGAAATTCCTTTTATCTTTCATTCCCGTTTTCTCCATGATTTCTTTAGCAGAGAGAGTGTTGTTCCCAATAGCAGACAACAGTTTTCCTAACTGTGGGGTTACTGTGGGGTTACTATAGGGTTGCTGTGGGGTTGCTGTGGGGTCTTGTCCTACTGTAGTTCTTGTATAATGAAACACAATCCATACAGCATTGCCGTCGGTATGAAACTCCGGATCCGGAATACCGACACGGCGACATTCGTTTACCATAAGGGCTATGCCACGTCCCCAACTCTCCAATACTGCACTTTTGTACAGCACATTGGCTACTATCAGATTTTGTGGTTCGGAATTGTGGCCACCCAACAGTTTCTCAATGGTAATATCAGGCGGAAATGTTCCGCTGTTTTCAATCTCCACGCGGTCATCATAGATAGCAATCCCGACTGAACTGCCGGGGCGATGGTAAACACGATGTGCAAAAGCATTTATGCAACATTCTCTCAATGCCTTATATGGCACATTCAGTTCCTCTTCTCTGTACAAACCTTCAATTTTACCGGAAAGGGACAAATGCTTGAAGAAAAATGCCATTGCAGCATCCAGCAAGTTGAATATATTGCCTGTCACACGCTGATTATCTAAAAATTCATCTTTTGTCGTTCCTTTGAACCGGGCTAAACGGAGCAGACATTGGGGATAATGGTAGAAGTTCCGTCCGAATAGGACAACGGAAGCATTGTTCAGCTTTCCATCATTCAACAAGTCAAATTTTTCAAGGATGGTTCGGACATCCTCCTGCATAGAACCTTCCGGCAAACGTCCGCCTCTGATTCCTCCACGTACTGCGCCCAAGATTGCCGTTTCGTCAAGGTCGGATATTTTCAAGCTGGGATTTTGCATGGAATCCCAAGCATAGGTTCCGCCTCGCTGCATAACCAACAGGTTGTATATACCCTGCGGCATGGCAGATGTAACGCTCTCTATCCGTTGATAAGCCCTCCCCTTATAGGTGAACGGGCGCATATATCGTTGTTCTTCCGCTGATAAAGCTATAACACTTTTGTTCGTTCCCGGAATGTCTGTATAGGATATATCAATGGTCGCAAACGGCTCGATTCGTCTGATGGTTTCCGCAATATCGCGCTTCGTCTTGTCGCTCACTTCCTGACCGATAATCTTTCCCTTGTCGGTTACACCGAACAGCACCGTGCCGCCCGTACCGTTCAGGAAGGCACAAAGAGTTTCCATTCCACGCTCCAACTGCCCGGTAGTTTCTTTGAACTCAACTGTCCCGCCTTCGGCTCCGGCAATCAGTCCGTTCAATATTTCGAGGTTATCTATTTTCATCCGTCATTGATTAATACTTGCAAAGTTAATGATTTTAATCGGCTTTCCGGCAGATAATAGAGTGATTGTAAATGAAGAAGGATAAGAAACCGTATAATCCGGCCGCTTATCCTTTGTTTGGCATTCGTTTATCTCCTCATCCGCTCCAATTCATCGTCATGTCGCATCTTCGCGTTCAGTTTGTCCTGCATCTTTTCAAGGAAGTAGGTGCGACTGTCGCTTTTCCTGCGTTTGATGTCCGTATAGAAGCGGTAGCAGTCTTTGGACTCCACACCGAAAAAGGAATAGAGGACAGGGGCAAGCTCTTTCAGCGAAGCCTTGCCGCCATTGATGCAGCCGGTGGCGTAGAGGGCATAGATTAGCTCTACCAACTCGACGGCATTACCGGTCCATTGCAGGGCTGGGACTGTGGCTTTGGTTTCGGATGTGGATGTTAGTGGTGGCACGGAGGTAATTGCAGAAGCGGATACTATCTTCTGCATCTTTCGGATGAAGGATAACGCCTTGCGGATATACACAGTGACGACATTCTCCTCCGATACCGACAAGTTCTGTGGATGGTGCTGTAATTCGATTTCGGCAAAAGCCAACGCCACAATAATATGCTTGGCATCATTGCCGCCGTAGCACAGGTTTATTACTTCCTGCACGAATCCGCCGTATGCCGTTTCCGTGCTACCGTTGTCTTTTCCGTTTATCATGGCGAAAAACTGTGTTTCCGCCAGTATGAGATGGTTCATTATCTTTTCTGTTTTGAGGGTTTACACTTGTTTATCAGTGTGCGCACACTGATATATGGTGCAAATCATAGCCCTAAACACGAGAAAAGATTGTGAGAAAATTGTACTACATTGTTTTTCAGAAAGATAAAATTCAAAAATAATTTTATCCTTGATTGCATCCCTTGTGAAATGTGTTCAGATTCTGAACATGTGTTCACTTTCTGAGCACGGAAATCCCGCCAAGATGTTCATAATCTGAACATTTTATGCCCGTGGCTCTTTATGATAGGTAAGCCGGATTACTCCGTCCCTATAAGTTTTGTTCTCCATAAGCCGCCAGTCATTCATAGGTAGTGCTGACTTGAAAAAATGCACTCCGTTTCCGTCGATGGTTGGAACAACGTATAGTATGATTTCATCTATCACGTTCATCCGTAACAGTCCGTTGGCATATTCGGTATTCCCGGCAGTTACTTCCAACAAATGGCAAATGCTTCCACCTTCCTCCCTCCATTCTTGAAGCACGGATACCGAATAGTCGGATGTCAGCTTATACAGGGCATTGGCACGTATTTCATCCATACCGTAATCTTCGGTTTGAAGCAACCGCTTCCGGGGATGCAGTTTCATCGGACAGCCATCTATTGAGATAACGGCAAGTAATTGTATTTTCGCCATAACGTATTTTCTTTCCTTTTTGGCGAGGCAAAAAAGTAGCGTGCAATTCACACTACTTTCAAGCGATGGCTCTGGTAAAGCCTTTACGGAGAGTACGTGAATGCACGCTATGCGTAAGCATAGCATAAGCATCACGCAATCGTCTCCGTAGTTTCAATTTACCAGATTTTCGCTCGAAACGCCTTGCGGTCTTATGTCTATATCATCGGCGAAAAGTTACCCGATCGCCTGCTATTTTCTGAAATACAATTGCAAAGTTAATCAATTATTGCCATTTACAGCCATACTCCGGTCAGTTTTCTTCATTCAATCCATACTCTACCAATTTATTATACAGCGTTGTCCTGCCGATACCCAGTATCTTTGCAGCCATTTTCTTGTTACCGGCTGCTTGTTTCAAAGCACGCAGGATACGTCCTCTTTCTTCATCCCCGCTCTTCAATGTAAAACAAGCGGAAGTAGCGGACGGTTCATTGTCAAGTTCCAAATCGGCTTCGGTTATCATATCGCCTTCTGATTGCAGGACTGCCGTCTGTATCTTCTGTTTCAACTCGCGCACGTTGCCCGGCCACGCATGGGCGAGCAGGGCATTACGGGCAGATGCGGCAAACCCTTTTACTTCACGTTCCAACTCACGGTTTGCCATTTCACGGAAGAACTCGGCCAATGGCATGATGTCTTCCGGGCAGTCGCGCAAGGGCGGCATGGTTATCACATACTCCTGCAAGCGATAGAGCAAATCATGCCGGAACCGCTTTTCCGTTACGGCTTTCTGCAAATCCTCGTTGGTTGCAGCCACTATCCTCACGTTGGCTGTTTTGTCCTCCTTTGCACCGACGGGACGGTAACGGCGTTCCTGTATGGCGCGGAGCAGCATCTGTTGCATCTCCATTGTTAGGTTGCCCACTTCGTCAAGGAACAGCGTGCCGCCATCCGCTTCCAGAAAATACCCCGTCTTGTTTGCTTCGGCACCAGTAAACGCACCCTTGACGTGTCCGAAGAAGGCGGATTGTATCAATGACGGGGACAAGGCTCCGCAGTCCACTGCCACAAAAGGTTTATCGGCAAGTTTGCTTTGTTGGTGTATATGTTGTGCGATATGTTCCTTGCCCGTACCGTTCTCGCCCAGTATCAGCACGCTCATCCGGGTGGTGGCTACAAGGCGCACACGTTTCTTGATTTTCTGATAGGCTTCGCCCTGCCGGACGAATATCGGAATGTTCCATTGTAGTCGCTTTTCATGTTCTTTTTGCAGGGTGCGGATAAGCGGTATCAGTTTATCCTCCAACAACTGTTTCTGTATGTAATCCTTTGAGCCGAGCTTCATACTTTCCACTGCCGTATGCACCTCCCCGTAATTGGTCATAACGATAAACACCTGCTGTTTGTCGTTGGCACGCATCCACCGTAACAACTCTATGCTTTCACCGTCGGGGAGGCGTAGGTCGGCAACGACAATATCATCCACCTCTGACTTTGCCAATAGTTTCTTGGCAGTGGCAAGATTATATGCCGACATAGTATCGAAGCTGTCTTTCTTCAGCAGGTTGCAGACATAATCGTTATAGACGGGGTTGTCCTCAATCACAAATACTTTCATCCGACAACCTCCTTTCCTTTTGCGCAAGTTCTATGATAACTGTTCCCATACGAAGCATGGCATCCACGCATTTCCGCAATTCCATTTCGGAACATTCAGATTCTTGATGCAGCAGTTCATACAGGTTCCACAAGGGTTTGTCAGCACGGATAACAGCCCATGAACTTCGCTGACGGTGCATCCATTCGTCCAATGCCTTGCGGTCATTCCTCTCCATGATTTCCCGGACAGCCTGCATATCCTTTTCTGTTTCGGTTATCAAACGGTCGAGCATCGCCCGTTTGTCACCATATGCAAGCAGAGAGGACAAGTCGGGAAGTTCATCCTTGTCCGTACTTGTCAAAAGGCATTTGTCTGATACAGCAACCAGTTCGGAAATGGAAAATGGCTTGAACAGGCAGGCGGTAAATCCATTTTCCAACAGCTCCTCTTCGCTGCAACTGCCGGAGGCGGTCGCCACGACAATGGGAATCTCTTTCGAGTTGCTGACACTTGACGAGCGTAACAACTCCAACACCTCATAGCCGTTAATCTCCGGCATTTTCATATCGGTTATCATGAGGTCGTATGTGTGCTGCCGCATGGCTTCCATTGCATCGCCAATAGTGGTGAACGTGTCGCAATGCACACCTATACCAGCATACATTTCCTTTGTCATGGATAATACCATCGGATTGTCGTCCAATACGATGACAGAATAAGGTCTTTCTATATGAGCCAGACTTTCTGCGGCTGTCTGTTCTTCAATACCAATATCGGCAGTGTTCATTGGCAACTCCACAGTAAAACGACTGCCTTCTCCTTTTTCGCTTTCCAAGCGTATAGTGCCGCCAAGCATCCCGACTATCTGTTTCACAATGCTTAACCCCAATCCGAAACCGTCTTGCGTGGCGGCGTTGGAAAGCCGCTCGAACGCTCCGAACACTCGCTGTTGTTCTTCCGCACTCATGCCGGTTCCGGTGTCCTCTACTACAAGGGTCAGCCTATTGCCGTCATAGCTTATGACAAGTGAAACGCTTCCGGCATTCGTGAACTTGACGGCATTGCCCAGCAGGTTGTCGCATATCTGTATGATGCGCTCCTTGTCGCCATTCAGGATAATACCCTCCGGGCACTCGATGGTAAGTTTAAGATCTTTTGCTTCTGCTTGTTGCGTAAACTCCGTTTGCAACAGCTCCGCGATGTTTTCCAAACGAAACGGACGGACATTCGCCTGTTCCTTGCCGCTGTCCAAGCGGAAGAAGTCAAGCAGGGAGTTGAGCATGTCGGTCATTCTCTTGGAGGCTTGCAGGATATTGTCCGCATAACCGCTTATCTTTTCTTCTTCGTTGTCCTGCATCAGTTCCGCATATCCATGTATGGCAGTCAGTGGTGTGCGTAGCTCGTGGGTGATGGTGTGCATCGCTTTCTTGCGTGAGGCTATCAACGATTCGTTTTGTTTTACTGACTTTTGCAGTTGCCCGATTAAATCTGTTGTCTTACGTTTGTACTGCTTGATGCGGGTGGCATAGCGGTGAATGATGATGTATGAAATAATGAGCAACAGCAGCATGACACCCGTTATGATACCTACCTGCAAGAACGACTTTTCACGCATAGCGGATATTTCCGCCTCACGTTCCTGCAAGTCAGCCTGCACCTTGTGGTCCATCTGCTGGATAAGGGTTTGCAGTTGGCGGTTCAGTTCCGCATTGCGGCTGGCAAGGCTGTCGGCATATTCCGACAGACGATGGCTTTGGGCACGTTGTTGCGCTATCATATCACGGTTCAGTGTGTAGAGCATCGTGGTGGTCGTCGTCGGAGGTGCTTCCTGTTTCTTGCCGAACAACCCGAGAAAACCTTTCCTCCTCTGTTTCTTCGGCTCTTCCTGCCTGCTCGTTTGCACTATCACCGGCACCTGCTTGGCTATCCGGCGGTTGATGTCCGCCTGTTGTTCCAGAGCCTCCATGATGGCGCACAGCCGCTTTTCCTTGTCCTCCAGCAAGTGGCGCACGCTGTCTATGCGCACCGATTCGTAATGGCTCTTGAAGCGGCAAAGCATACTATCCACCGTCATCCGTTGCCGCCGGTATGCCGCCACATCCTTATCGTCCCATTCCAGCACCGACTCGCCCAAAAGAGACAACTCCACCACACCCACATACGCATCGTGTGTTTCCTTGCGGAAGCGGTTGATTTCACGGTTCTCCCGTTCCAGCAACTCCAAGTCGCGCCATTCTCCGAGCCACGTGCAGATGATGCCGCCCACCAGCAGGACTATCAACAGATAGCCTGCGGCAAGCAGCTTGCGGAAATGCTTGGTAGTGGTAACGAATTGTTCGCTCATTTGCTGTTTGTGTAAATACCGTTATTTAAAATACGCATATAGGTCGTGGAACTTCGCAGGTTCATGGATGAGAATGGCGGCCATGCTGCCTATGACCGCCACCAGAATTATATATCCGAATAGAATTCTACTCCTCAATGAAACAACCATTCTTCCCTTATTTACAATTGTTATAATTATTAAGGCATCTGACCACCGGCGATAGATGGAATTTCTGTTAGTATGGGATTTCTCGGGATTGAGTTAAAAATTCTTTGGCCACGTATGGCTTGACTTGGAGGAGCGTTTTCATTTACATCAAGCCGATAACATCTATCGTTAAATGTTATAATTCCCCAAATACCAATTGTTCCTGGGATTCTCGCCAATCCTTCAGTAGGTTTAAAAAGAACAACATTATCTATTATTCGATTTTTAACCGCCCGATTCCATGATGTTTTAATACTATTGTTAGGCGTTGGAATATGAGCAACATACCTAATGCCATTGTGCCTAAAACTGGCCATATAACACCCCGAAAAACCTGAACTTAAAGTATCTATGCCATTTGAAGCAACGACTGCTATTCTATCCGCAATATATATGACACAGGCATAGTCTAATCTAAGAAAACGATAGTTACGGGTATATCCTTTTATTTGAAATGTCAACTTACTTTGCGTGACAATCGGAGGGGTCAAACCTACATTATAAATATTTTGATAATGAAACCGTGCAATATTTGTCATTACTGCTTGACTGTTTGGCAATCTTAATGCTTGAATCAAATTCATATATTTACTTACTGTTACTTTCGTTTGTTATAGGCTCGATACATGATGCCATTATATCCATCAGTTTAGACAGACCTTCGGTCTGCGGCTGCTGACTGGCTGTCACATGTATCTGGTATTTTGCCGTTTGGTTGGTCATGCGGGTGTTCTCGCGGGCGGTCGTGACTTTGCCGCTGATTTCCGCATTTATAAACCAATGTTTTGCTGAAGCTTTTGCCTCTACTTCTGCGTTGGTAGTGCTTTTTACGTTTGATGTATCGGTAACCTCCATCTGGAAATCGACATCCACGCGATCTATGAGCAGGGAAGGAATAGGCACCAATCCTATAAACGGAGCCTTGACACTTTGTGACATTGTTGTCATTTTTCCATCCTGCTGTATCGGTCTTTCGACATCGAATTCCAATATACGCGCTTTATTGCCGCTTTTACCATCAAATGCAATTTGCTGGTAGAAATTCCATGCTGTCGCTGCCAATTCCTGTTGTGCTTCGGCTGCTGCAATAAGTGGAGCTGCAATAAGTTCCCGCATGGGAAGCCCCTTGAATTTGTCAGTCACGTTTGAATCTGCTTTAAGAACTGGAGAAGTTTCTCTGTTTTGAGTCTCTTCCAATGCAGCGGAGATAATTTCTTTCGCCTGTCCGCTTACATTTTCATTCAAGTTTTCCGCATTTTCTTGTTGCCCTTGGTTCTTTATTTCTTCTGCCATAACATTTGAATTTTAAAATTGTTAGATATTTTTTACAAAATCGTCAATAATTCGGGAAATACTCTCCGGAGTCTCCTGAACCTTAAAATTGACGCAAACCTCCATGACATCATCCGCATCCGGTTTTATGTTGCTCATCTGCATCTGGAGATTGGCTCTGTGCGGACTGGATAACAGCAAGTTGTTTTCCGGGATCTGTGATTCCACGCTTCCGACCTTCGCCTTGAACTTTATCTGCACATTATCCATTGCAAGATAATGATGGGATATCAAGGCTATAAGTGGAATATCAATAGTCTTGTCTCCAACCATGATTTTTTTCGATTGGAACGTATTTGCGTTATTTGCATTTGTTCCTTCAAAAAGTCTGGTCAGATTTTGTATCTGATGATTCTGTAATGTATCTTGTGCACAGTTTACGGCGTACTGCAAACCATTCATAATATCAGAGAATGAATTGGTTTGAACACTGTCCGGCTCATCGTCATTATTTTTCTTGCCTCTGTGAAAAAGTCCCATGTTTTTAATTTAATTACTTGATTTGTTGTCTTTAATGAGCACCAATCTTGACAATGTCCGGCTTACAGCTTCCATATTTACACTGGAGTCTATATTATTATTGACAATGCCTTGATGTCAAAACCTATATGGTGGATTCTCCGTGTGTTCCATCACGTCCTCCTTTCTTTATTGGGGTTATACTTCGGTTCTTTCCGTTGCGGGCGGAACTTTTTCCGCCCGACGTTTACTGCTTCCTCAAGGTAGGCAATGCTCCGTTAAGTTCGTAACGCCACTCTGAGCCTGCGTTCTGCAAGGCGGTGTTCATGGCATCAACGGCTTTCTGCCAGGTAACGTAAGTGCCGTCCACCTTCGTGGCTTCGGGGACGATGTTTTCTTTATTGTAGCCGATGCCTTGTTCATGATTGTTCTTCCAATAGCAGGCGGTCACGGTGGTGTAGTTATTTCCCAAAAAGCCGCCGATATGTACTTTGCCGGTGCTACTACCCGTACTGGTTACGTTGCCCGTGGCATAGCAGGCAAGGAGGCTGATTCCTGCGTTCATTCCCACCAGACTGCCGCCAGCGATATTCTTTTTGGGGTTTATTTCTATGATCACGTTGCCCGTGGCATAGCAAGCGGTCAGGGTGGCACTCGAATTCGTCTGACCTGCCACGCCGCCGACATCGACCGTTCCCTTCACTGTGGCAGAGGAACTGCATCCGGTGATGGAACCGCCTATTTGAACACCCACCACACCGCCGACATACACCGTGCCGCTGACGTTGCCCGACACCGAGCAGTTTTCAATGGTGCCCCAGCTAGATCCTACCACGCCACCAATACTGCCGCCATATATTTGATTGCTTGTTATCTGTACGCCCTCCATCACCACGTTCTTCACCGTACCAGCTCTATTGAGCCAGCCGAACAGACCCGCAAATTCGTCATTTGTCGTAAAGGTCAGCCCCGTAATGGTATGGCCGCCACCATCGAAGGTGCCTTTGTATGAGTTGTCGTAGTCTGTGCCTATCGGCGTCCAGGCTTTGCCGGTGAGGTCAATGTTTTTGTCGAGGGTAATGTTTATGTCGGTCTTACCTCCGTTCACTAATTCGGCTATATTCATCAGACCGTCGGCGTTATAGACCGTGTAGCTGCCGTCGTCCTCTATGATATAGCCTCTTGCCGTAGCGAGGGAGACGGTGTAGGTATATTCACCGCCCGCCTGCCAGTCGGTAGCATTCTTCATCTTATAAACGAAGGTCTTGCCGTTAGTGAAGGTGCAGGTAATGAAGGCCGTGCCAGCTGCCACACTTTGCGGGGCTACGATGGCGGTGTAGGTGTTGCTGCCCTTGTCATACGGGACGATTATATCCGGGTTGCCGCCTTCGGTGGAGAGACCCGTCAGCTGCACGGATGCCAGCCCCTCGGTGTTGTCCGTCAGAACGATGGTCACCCGCGCCGTGCGGTGGGTGAAGCGGAGCGTGGGGCTGCCGTAGGTCACCGTCTGCCCGTCGGCTACGATGAGGTCGCTGCCCTCAAAGTCTTTCTGGGCACTTTGGTTGGCTTTTACCTTTACCGCAGGTGGGGTTGTCTCGCCAGCGGTGTAGGGCCACCACGCCGTGACGGTGATGTCGTTGTGGTTGGTCCAGTAGTACGGGTCGGTGGAGGTCAGCGTGGCGCTGGTGGGGTCGGCGGTGGAGGGCGTCACGTTGTACGTCTTCACCGTGCCGTCCATCAGAACTGCCACGCTCTGCACACCCGTCCAATTGCCATCCGCGGGGGCACGGGTGCCGACGGTGGCTGTCGCGGCGGGATTCAGTCCCGTGGCGGTGAAGACGATGGATGTGCCTTCCGCCCCTTCCGGTAGGAAGCCCGCTTCGTCCTGCGTGCAGGCGGCAAGGGCGAACAGCAGGGCGATGGCTGCGAATATATGGATGTTTGTTCGTTTCATGATGCGTGTTGTTTAGGGGTTGTTATTGTTTCTTTTCAGTACGGGCAGGCCGTCGGTGCCGAGTGCCCACTGGTAGTCGTTGCCGGTGAGGGCGGGGTTCATGCCGTCGACGGCTGTCTGCCATTTCGCGGTCGCACCGTCCACCTTCGTGGCATCTACCGTTCCTCCATGATTACGGAATACTCCTTGCCCGGCATTGCCTCCCCAATAACAGGAAGTTATAGTATTGTAGTTATAACGCACTATTGCTCCAGATTCATACTCTTTCAATGTGCCGTCGAACCAGCAAGCGGTGATACTGCCATAATTTAAATCGGCTATACCACAAGTTCTACCATATGCAGAAATTTTTCCCGTCACAGAGCAGGCAATGATTTGACCCTCATTTTGCTCCACTATTCCAGCTGCTGATCCACTACTGCCATACAGATTCACATCTATGAGTTGTAGGTTCTTTATCACACCACGTACATTTAATAACCCAAAAAGTTCAGTAGTCGCTGCTGAAATGTTTAATCCCGTAATGCGGTGTCCCTGCCCATTAAAGACGCCGGAGTAGCCAGGCCATGTGCCTATCCGTGTCCAATCCTTACCCGTCAGGTCTATGTCGGCGGTGAGGGTGCAATTTATCGATTCGTCCTTTTGTGCGGCTTTGTTCCATGCCAGCAGGCCGTCAGCGTTATAGACCATGTAACTGCCGTCGTTCTGTATAGAATAGCCCAAATCCTCGGCTGCGCCGCTCTCGCCGCCGCCGTCAACCCAGCTGCCGATGGTGCAACCCTCTAACGTCAGGCCGGTGGTGTTCACCTTAACTGTATATTTATAGCGGCTACCCGCTTCTAATACGACGTTGTTCTGCGGACGGAAGTAGAAGGTGCCGCCGCCGAGTTTCACCTTGACGAACGGCTTGCCTGCCGCAACGGTCTGCGGGGCAGTCAGTGCCTCGTAGGTGTTGCCGCTTGCGTTGTAGGTCTTGATGGCGGTCGGGTTGCCGTTATCGGCGGACAGACTCACGAGGCTCACCGTGGCACCGGCGACGCTCGTGAATCCCGTGCCGGGCTTCAGTTCGATTGTCACGCGTGCCGTGCGGTGGGTAAATTCAAGAGTCGGGTTGTTAAATTCCACCTTCCGGTTCTCAGCAGAGATGAAGTCGCTGTTCTGGAAGTCAGCCAGTTTGCTTTGGTCTTCGGCCACCTTCACGGCAGGCATCTGTGTGATGTTGGCATTGTTGAAGGGCCACCATGCCGATACGGTAATCGGGTTGCGGCTGGTCCAGTAGTACGGGTCGTTCTCGCGTGAAAGCGTGGCACTCTTGAAATCGGTAGAAGCCGTTACGGTGTATTCCTTTACCGCATCGCCCAACTTGAGTGCCACGGAAGTGACACCCTGCCAGTCGCCGTCCACAGCGGCACGGGTGGAAGGGGCTGCCAGCGGCGTTGCTTCTACGGACAGTCCGGTGGCACGGATGACGACGGGGTATTCACCTTCGGGCAGACGGTTATCGCCAGCCAGTTCGTCCTGCGTGCAGGCGGCGAGGGCGAACAGCAGTGCGGTGGCTGCGGGGATAAAAATTCTATGTCTCATAATTCTTCAACCTAATCAATTAATTATTAATATCTTACAGGCTAGCATTCACTTCTCCGCCGTCTATATCGTTCCACTTTGCAATGGTGGCTTCGCTGACTTCAAGGACTTTGTTGCGTACCTTGACGGTATAGGTATAGTTGTTGCCCGCCTGCAGTGCGCCTTCGGGCATGGTGAGTGTGGCATGATATTCCTGACCTTTGTAATTCACAACCAACGGCAGGGATGCAACTGTCTGCGGGAAGAGGATGATCGATGACGTGAGATTGCCGTCTGCCAGATTCATGGTCAGTTCTCCGGTCTGTGCCCCGTTGTCTGCGGTGGCAATACCGTCGGCCGTGTTGAACGTACCGGTGAGTAACAATCCGTCCAGCGTGTAACGTTCAGGCTTGACCACGCTGAAATTCACGCCGTCGCCCGCCTCGAAGGTAAGGGTTATCTGGCTCATGCGGTGGTGGAAGGAGTTGTCTTCACCGCCTTTGGCGGTTTTGTCGGTGAAGCTTACTACCGGGTTGTTTTTGTCTCCCGTGGCTCCTGAAGCAAAGAGAAAGTCGATGGCAGGTTGGTTCTGCTGCGCCGTGGCATCGGTCGTGGCTGTGAGGATGCCTCCCACCGCGTTGTACGGATAGTAGGCGCGGAAAGTATGGGTCTTTGTATCTTCGATATAGATAACCTTTCCTTCTGCCTCAAATTTCCCGTTTTTCAGGATGAAAGGCACGTTGCCGTACTGGGAATCGTTGCCGATGTCGGTGATGCCGATACGGTCGCCGGCAGTCCAGGTGGTTCCGCTGGCGCGGGTGGCGGGGGCGATGTCGGCGGTAAACTGGGCGGCCACGGGGTCACCGTTCAGGTTCTCGTTGTCGTTGTTGCAGGCTACCAGTGCGAGGGCGAGCATCGCAAGTGCAAAAAATCTTGTCTTCATTATATTCTGTTATTATATTAGTTAAATTCCATTTCAATAATTGCTGCACCTTAGCAAAATCAAAGCAAGCTTTGCTTCTGCGTTCGGTTTGCTAATTATTTACAAATCGGCATTTACATCATCACCTTTCACTTCTTCCCAGCCGTTGATTTCGACTCCGTCCACTTCCATGCCTTCGGGAGTCTCAACCAGCGTTCCGCCGAGGGTCAGCGATTCGCCCTTTCCGGTGTTGAACCCCTTGAGGGCTTCCGTGATGTCGCTTTTCAGCGTCGTGGGGGGCGGGTTGCCGTCCGCATAGCGGATTTCACCCGTCAGCAGTTGTTCCGTGCCGGTCACACCCAGCAACCGCACCGTGGCTTTCCACTTGCCGGCATCGTCACCTTCGGTTATCTTGGTGAAGGGCAGCACGACGTTTGAAGCGGCTCCGTAGGTATCGGTAGCGAAATCGAGAGTTCTGGCTGCACCCGTCAGATGGGCAACAATCTCCGTGATGCGTCCGGCGGCATCCCCCGTCGGTTTGATGATAAGCGTCAGTTCGCGTACCTGCTGCTTCATTGCGGCGGTCAGCGGATAGTCCTTGTCTTTCTCGATGCTCACCTGTTTCGTATAGGTGAAGAACCATCCCGGGGCATTGTTCACAAAGGCATCCGTTCCTGCCCGGTTTCCCGTGGCTGCGGCAATGGTGGCGGTGGTACCATTTACCATGATTCCTTCAGCAGGGTTCCACACCGCAAGGGTGTAGCTGCCCGGAGCAAACAGATGGTTGGGGGCATGGGTGGCGGAAGTCTCCGTACCCGTATAGTCACCCATTGTAACCGTCCATGTGGTAGGTATGTCGATACCCTCACCGCGTGCCGACCAGTCGGCTGTCACCGCAATCTTCCCATAGTCGGGATGCGGCGTGTCATAAAGCGTGTCCTTCACGCAGGAAGAGAGCAGCACGGCGGCTGCCATTCCTACCATATTTATATATTGTCTTGCTTTCATACTCTATTCCTCCGTATTAGAATAACTTCCATACCAATGTCACACCGGCGTTGATGGGGCCACACCAATTTTTTGTCTCGTTGCCACAGCGCACGCGCACACCATCGATGACTTCATATTTTTCGAAATCGGCATTCAGGTAGCCCAAACCGAGGTTGAAATCAAGATCTAATGCCTTGTTTAGTCGCAGCTGATAGCCGGCGGTGATGCCGCCACCCATCAGGTCGCCCTGCTTGCCTGTTTCGGAAAGCTTGTAGTTGAACTGTCCAGCCTTGAACATCGCGCCCAGATGCCAGGCTTTCTTCTCACCCATATAGTAACGTACTTCCGGAGCCACTTCCCAGAGTGCATAGCGGCGGTCTTTGTCACTCCAGCTCCAAGAAGTCCACGAGCCGTTTACGGCAATGCCCCACGATGGACAGATGCGCCATTCAAGTCCTAAATCTGGTGTCAAGGTAACCCAGCGCAGCAGGTTGGCACGCAGGGAGAGATGATAATCAGTTGTGATTTTGGTTTCCGACAGCGTGTCGGCAAGTGTATTTTGTTGAGCGGTTTTCTCGGCTTCTGCCTTTTCAGCGGCAAGTCGGGCTTCTTCCGCCTTGCGCTGCTCTTCGGCAAGCCGTTCCTGCTCGGCACGCTTCTCGGTTTCTAAGCGTTCGGCTTCCGCCTTGCGTCGTGCTTCTGCTTCCGCATCCGTCACGGCAGTTCCCTTTACCGGTACCGTCAGGCGCACGGTGACAAAATCACCCTCTGTCACATGATTGCGGGTAATGAAGTTTTCTTCCTTGATTTTCGCTCGTGTAATCAGTTCTGATTTCACACGGTTGGCACGAATCTTCGCTGTTGCAAGGTTCTTGACTTCACTGCTCTGCGAATTGCAATATCCGTCAACCAATAGCGGCAGTTTGCCGTCAAGAATTGTTGCTTTGTTGTTTTCGATACATTCCAACAGGCGGGCAAGTTCCGTGTCATTGCCATTCCAAGGCACGTAGAACATGTCCTTCTGCGTAACGAACCGGAAGGTGTAGGTCGTGTCTGCTTTCTGCTGCGCAATGACAGGAAAAGTTAGCGTCATCAGCCACAGAAACAGGGTAAGAAAAGTGATTTTTCTGCTCATATAAACTTGAATTCATTATCTTTGTCATCTCCAAAGGTAATAAATGCCATTCAGCGCCCAAAATATTACAAAAACTTTTTTTGCTAAAACACAGCGTTTTATAAAAATTGTCGTTTGAGCACTTTTCACATTGTCGTCTGAGCACTTATTTTGTCAAATCGGCACTTTTTGAGTTGTCGAATTAGCACTTTTGTGGCTGTCGAATTAGCACTTTTTGTAGTATGAGCACTTTTGGAAAATGGGTTTCTGAGAGCTTTTTCATCGGATTTTTACCACGCAAATCACTTCAGATTTGCTTTTTTCCACTTGGCAGGCGTACATCCTTCCTTCTCGGTAAATAATTTGATAAAGTTACTGCGGGAAAGAAAACCGGAAGACTCAGCCAGCTTCTGTATATTGATCTCCGGATGCTCCTTCAGTATGTTTTTCGCATACTCCAACCGGAGACCGGTTATCCATTCGCGGAATGTCATTTTATACGTAGTCTTGATATAAGCGGAAAGATAGGTACGGTTCGTATGAAGTATTTCGGACAGTTCTTTTATGGTAAGTCCCTGCTGGACATAGCCGTCTGTCTTTATCCAGTTGGCCACTTTCTCTATAATTTCTGTATAGGACACTGGAACTTCTTTCTCAGAAACTATTTTAGGTTCTGTTTCTGTATCTGTCAGAAGTTCTTCTTCAGACTGTATATCTTGCTCAAAAGCATTTTCCACCTGTTCATAGAACAGCAGGTAGTTCTGATAGCTGTAGAAAAGATAGCTGTAGAACGGTATTGACGACAAAATCCAGATAAAAACATATTTGTCTGGCAGAAATGTCAGCAATCCGCATCCGACACCGAAGATAACAGCCCAATAAGTGAATATGGAAAGCCATTCGATATATGTACCTATATCATCCGCCTGAGTTTCATTGAAAATCCGAATGGCTCTACGGTATGCAATTATGACTCTGCGAGCTAAAACGACTCCAAAAACGACTAACCATACAGCTAAAGCAAATAAAGAGAATTTTTGCATGATTCCGCTTGGCAACAGGAACAACACAACTCCGGAAAGAGTTGAAAATATAATCCATAAAATGATATGTGTCCACACACGCCGTTTGGTAATGTAAAAACGATCAAGCAACATTATCAATGCCGAACTGAACAGAGAATAGCACAGGAAGTATGTGGACATGTTCATCAATATGGCAGAATCCGCATTTTTGAATCGGATACCAAAGAAGAAATGTACCGAATAATTTGCCGAAAGCAGCAGCATAGCTATACCCATAATCTGTCGGGAGCGGAGATAATTCTTGAAAATTTTCTTTTCAGGAGTCTTTGCAAACAAAAAATAAAAGCCGAAGAATAACATCAACGGCAGTGCGGTATAAAGTGAAAAACTGTATATAGATGGCTCCATTGTTATGCTTATTTGATTTTGATACAAAGTTACGTCTTTTTCTTCACAAATAGACACATAATCTATGATTTAACGTTATAGATTCGGTCATATTAGATTGAAAAATTATTAGAATTAAAGCCAGTGGTGAAAAATTCAACCACTGGCTTTTTCTGTCAAGACTTCGATATTAAAGTTTTACACCTTTGGATTCCGATAAACCGGGTCTCCCTATAATTAAATGACTGCGTACAAAGTCCACGTGCGGGCTTTCCGGCTGTTGTTCCGTCTGTTTTTTCTCGTTGCCTTGCCGGTTCTCTTCTGTGTTTTCCTGAGCCGGAGCCAGCTCAAGCTGTATCTTGCGGTCCAGTGCGGCGAGTTCGGACTTCAGCTGTTTCAGCTCGTCCTCCTTCTTCCACACCTTGCCCGCTATCTCCTGCAACTGCGGAATCTCCTTTTCCAGCACTTCGTTCTTAGACTTGTACTGGTCGATGATGGTCGGAATCCTCTCCAATGCGTTCAGAAAGTTTCGTGCGGCAGCAATCGGGTCTGCCATCGCCAGATGCCCGTTGTTGTAGGTGTACTTGTAGTTACCCTCCACCACGAAGCGGTTGTCAGTGAACTCCAGACCTTCTTTGAGTGTCCTCTCGCTGACCACCTTTATCGGAAAGCCGTAAAGTTCCCCGACAGCCTTGTACAGTCCACCAGTCGTGGCGTTCTTGGCGATTTCCTGCAAACGCTTACCGATGACCTTCTCATCCGTTGAATCCACGCCGTCCACCTTGACAAGATTAAGGCGGCTGCCTTCCTTATCAGTCTGCACAACGGAAAGAAAACGGTTCCAGTCTTCCGTCATGGCTTCGATGAAAGCCGTGTTGTTGCGCAGTTCTCCCGTCTTGGATTCCAGCTTGAACTCCGAATCGCGCTTGCCCTTGTTGACCGACTTGCGTTCCCCTTCGAGCGAGGCGATACGCTTCTCTAATTTCGCCTTATCCAAAAGGTCGGTATTGCCGGAGAGCAACGCCATATACTCCGAGAAGTTCATACCCGATTTTTCGTCCATTGCTCCCTCGTCGATAGTACGTGCGCCCATCGCTCCACTTTTGAGCTGCGATATGAACGTCTGCTTGCAGTGCAGCAGATTGAACTTGTAGCTGTCCAGCGACTTTTCCACCGCGTAGATGATGATATCCACGTTGTTCTCGGCAAAATGCTTGGCAATCTCGTTCCCGGCTCTAACACCCCGTCCGTCACGCTGTTGCAGGTCGGACGGTCGCCACGGTGTATCAAGGTGATGGATGGCGACGCATCTTTTCTGCGCATTCACGCCCGTTCCGAGCATACTTGTGGAGCCGAACAGCACTCGCACTGTCCCTGCGTTCATGGCATCTATCACCGCCTTACGAGCCTTATCCGTCTTACACTCCTGAATGAAGCGCACCTCACTTGCCGGTATGCCGTAATCCTCCACCAACTTGCGTTTTATCTCGCTGTACACGTTCCATCCTTCCCCCGGCTGGTATGTCCCCAAGTCGGAGAACACGAACTGCGTACCCTTGTGCGTCTCGTACTTGTGGTAATACTCTGCAATCATCTTGGCACAATGGCTTGCCTTGTTGTCGGGATGGTCCTCGTAGTTCGGGTCTATCATGCGCATATCAAGAGCCATCTTTCTCGCGTAGTCGGTGGCGATGAGCATCTTCGCCTTTTCCTCCGTTTCCGACAGGGGTAACCTGCCAAGCAGAGTGGCATCGCCGGTTTTGGCAAACTGCATCAGCTTCTGTATGAAGTCCTCCTGCTCCGGTGTGGGCGGTATGTGGTGCAGTATCTCATTCTTGTTTGGTCTGTCCACACCTACATCCTCCGCCGTGCGGTAGTCGGTAATCTCGTTGTAGAAGGCGGCAAGCTCCGGCACCTTGATGAAATAGCGAAAACGCTCCTTCTGAACGATATTGTTCGTTACGTTGAACTCAAAATCGGTCGTCTTTTTGGCGAAGATGGCAGCCCAAGCATCGAAACAGCGGATGTCCTGCCGTTCCAGTTCGTTGGGGCGCAGGTATTTGAAGAGCAGGTACAGTTCCGTCAGACTGTTGGAAATGGTCGTGCCCGAAAGGAACGTAGCCCCCAAGTCCTTGCCCGTGCGTTCCTGTATGGTACGGATGGCAAAGAGCATATTCAGGGCCTTCTGGCTTCCTTCCGAGTTTCCCAATCCCGCCACACGGTCATGACGGGTGTTGAAAGTCAAGTTCTTGAACTGGTGACTCTCGTCAATGAAGATGTGGTCGATGCCCATCTGCTTGAAGTCCACCACATCATCCGTGCGGGACTTGATGGCGTGTTCCACCTTCTCCAGCTTCGCCACAAGGTTGTGCTTGCGCTTCTCCAGCCCTTTCAGCATCGCCCGCGACACGTTCTTGCCCTGCTGTCGCAAGACTTCGAGATTTTCCTCCACCGTGTCAAGCTCCGCCTGCAGGATGCGCTGCTGCAACTCCGGCGACTGCGGTATCTTCCCGAACTGGTCGTGCGACATGATGACGCAATCATAGTCGTTGTTCTTGATGTTGTTGAAGAAACGCACACGGTTGGCGGTCGAAAAGTCCTTTTCAGAAGCGTAGAGGATGCGGGCGTTAGGATAGGCCGCCTGATAGGTGGCGGCAATCTCCGCCACATTCGCTTTCAGCCCGATAATCATCGGCTTGTGCGCCAAGTTCAGACGCTTCATCTCATGCGCAGCGATACACATTATCAGCGTTTTACCGGTTCCGACCTCGTGGTCACAAATTCCACCGCCATTCTGTTTCAGCATCCAGACACAATCCATTTGTGAGGGATAGATGCTCTTGATGCCCCGGCTTGCCAGCCCCTTCAGGTTGAGGTCGGGGAAAGTCTGGTGTGAGCCGTCATACTTCGGGCGCACGAAACAGTTGAACTTGCGGTTATACATCGTCGTGAGCCGTTCCTTGAACTGCGGCGACTGTTCTTCCAACCATTCGGAGAACCCGTTACGGATTTCGTCTATCTTCGCGTTGGCGAGCTGTATGCCCTCGCTGTCGCGTACCTTGATGTCGTTGCCGTTCTCGTCCTTGCCGATACTTTTCATCATGTCGGGGCAGGTGTTGTGCAGGGCGTGCTTCAACAGGTGCATACCGTCATAGTTCCGGTAATAGCCCTTTACTAAAAACTCGTCCGTGATCTTCATGGTGCGGTAGCCGCACGCCACGGAAAACTCGTCCATGCTTGCGGAGTAGGCTATTTTCACGTCCGTGTCGAAAAGGTGGCTCATGTAGGCGGCATACACACCCGTGGGAATCCAGCGTTCCCCGAAATTGAAGTCGAGGTCTTCAAAGGCGATGCGCTGCGGTTCGGCCTCCTTCAATGCCTCCCACGCCTGTTTCACCTCCGGCATCCGCTCACTTTCGGGATTGTCCTCCATCCAGCCCTCTATGCGTTCCGCCTTCTCTATCACGTTCCCCGCGATGAAGCGGTCTTTGATTTCGTAACCGGTTACGAGCGGGTTGTAGAAGATGCGCCCCTTGAGGGCACCAAGCAGTTCCTCTTCCGTGGTGTCGGTTATCTCCCGCATATAGCCGAGATTGACCGTGCCGAACTTGTTGAGCGATGCGGACAAGGCTTCTTCGGGAGAGCCTGCATTGACACGGCTCTCCACCGAGAAGGAAACGGGACGGTCGAAGATGTCCGCCTTGACAAACTTGCCGTCCTCCGCACGTTCCAGCGAAAGGATGTCGCGCCCTCCGGCATCCATCATCACCAGTTTCACGTTCTGTCTGGCGTTGAGGTTACCGTAACGCATGACAAACTCATCGTAGTAGGTGTTGAGATACCCGCGCTGCGGTTTGTGTTCCGTATGGTTCTCCGTCTCGTGGCTATACAGACGTTCGTAAGCGTCACGGAGCGATATATACAGCATCGCTTTCTCTTTTTGATAGCCACGGAGGTCGAGCGGTTGGAAGGTCGCACCGTAAGGCGTGAGGTCTTTCAGGTAACCGAGATTGCGTGAAGCATCCAGCACCATCGAGCCGTCACGGTGGTGTGGCTCCAGCAGGCCGTTGAACGGACGGGGAGAAAGGTCCATGACTTCCTCCTTCGGCTTTTCCGTTTCAAGTTCCGGGAACAGGGAAGTGGCAACCGTTTCGGAAGTAGGCACAACTTCTGCCAGTGTTTCAGGTTGCTTTATTTCTTCCGTTTGTTCCGGCTTTTTATCCATATTGTCCGAAGAAGGCGCAAAAGCAGGGTTCAACGTGTCTTTGATACCCATCTTTTTCAGTTGTTCCTGCCTGTGCCGTTCTGCCTCAAGCCGTAGGGCCTTGCGCCGTTCCGCTGTCAGGCTCATCATTGTCTCATAGAAGCCGTTAATGGGAGGATTGGTTTCCCAATCCAGAGTGGCGTAAATGTCGTCCGGGTCGTTTGGCTTTTCGGCATTTTCCGGCTTTTCTTCCTTATTACCGTTTACCGGCTTGGCGGCTTCAACGGGTGGAGTAACTTTGACTTGCGGTTTAGGCGTGGACGGCATAGGCTTCGGCTTGCTTTCCTTTTTCGCTGCCTTTTTCTTTTTTACCGGTTCCTCTATGGGCATACCCCAAAGGTCGAGCAGGGTAAGCTGTACGGCTGACGAATGATTGGGTTGGCGCGGCTCAATCTCCGGCTTTTCCTCTATGGGCTGTGCCTGCGGCTTCTCCACTCCCTTGACAGGCTCAATTACAGAAACGGGGGCTATTACAGAAGGTGATACCTTTTCTGTTTTCGGAGCAGGTTGCACTTCCGCAGCCGTGCTTTCCTCCTTTGTCGGATGCAGCCTGTGTCTCTCATACAGTTTCCTGTCAAGTTGTTGCAGTTCTATTTTCAGATGCTCCCGCAAGTCTTCCGCCAGTTGTGCGATGTCCCCACAGTGCAGGAGTTTATAGGCTGGTTTCCCGTACGGGTCGGTACTTCTGATCAAATCCGTGTGTGAAAGCGAGCCGATGCTCCATACATACCCATTTACGGAAGTGCCGATAGGGGTCTGTTCGGTCTGCACGAAGAGTTTTTCGTTGTAATACAGTTCACCGTTCTTTCCGCTGTTCTTTTGCAGGATAATCAGGTCGCTGCCCACCTCCGTTCCCGCGTTATCCGTAAAGAGGTTGTTCGGCAGGCGGGCTACGCCCACCAGATTGGCATGGTTCATCATATACTCGCGTATGGGCGCGTTGGTCGGGGCATCCAGTACCCCCTGCGAGGTGATGAACGCCACGATTCCGCCTTCACGCACCGCGTCAAGGCTTTTCAGGAAAAAGTAATTGTGTATCGTCCGTGCCGCCGAGTGCCTTGCAGGATCCTTGCTGCCCGAAAAATCCGGGTCGAACACCGCTACATCACCAAACGGTATATTGGAGATGGCAAGATCAAAGTGGTTCATGAACGGCTTTTCTATCTTCTCGAAGCCCTGTACCCTTACTTTCTGTCCGGGATGCAGGTGATTCAGTATCTTGCCCGTCATCAGGTCTTTCTCAAAAGCCATGATGTCCGCATCCGGTCTGTTCTCCAGCACGGAGTCCACGAATGCGCCTACACCTGCCGACGGCTCCAGCACCCGGTCGGGACGGATTCCATGTTCATGCAGCACGTCCGCGATGGTTCCGGTTATCTCCGGCGGGGTATAGAAGGCTGTAAGCACGGACTGCTTCATGGCATCCATGTACCGCTTGTACTCCGTATCGTCTTTTGTGTTCTCCCGTAGCAACTTGTGCAGTTCCACGGTAGGGGCAAACAGTTCGAGGTCGGATTTCGCCCAGTGTACGGCATCCGTCAATTCCCTTGCAGGGTTGAGTATGCACTTCAGTCCCCCGAAGCCGCAATAACGCTCCAGCAACAGCCGTTCGCGTGCGGTGGGTGTGCGCTGTTCCCTGTCAAGGACGAATGCCGTCCTTATCGCCTCGATGTTGTCCCGCAGCCTCTGTTTGCGGTTAAACGCCATACTCTTCGATATAGAGGACGACGGCTCCCGTCAGCTCTGTGTAGAGCAGGTCGTATTCGGGCGACAGGGCGAAATTGTCGTCCGAGAGGTCATAGATGGAGAATACGTTTCCGACAAGCGGCAGCAGTTTTCGGGTAAAGGCTTCACGCTCCGCTTCCGGCACTTCACCGGCAAACTCGTTCTCCACGACTTCGCGCAGGATGGCGTACTTGGAGTAGTGAAGCCCCTCCGTAAGCACCTTCATCGCCAGTTCCTGCGCTCCGTCGGCGGGATAGCCTTCGAGCCTTGCCCGTTCATACGCTTCGGCGGCACGGTCGGCGCGTTCACGGATGAAGGTTTCATCGGTCGCCTGTTCAAACTTGTTCGTGGTGAGGTAGTCCAGCAGGTACAGACCGTAATAGGAAAAGTCGGTCCGCCCCTCGTTTTTCTTCTTGTTGTTCATTACTTTGGAATTTAGTGGATAGATAATGATGATAGGGATAATCGTTGGAAAAGGAGAAGAAAAAGGCACCCGGTATCCCTCCGAGTGCCACCACTAAATCCAAAGCATGAGTGTAATCCGGTATCGAAGAACAATTCATTACTCTGAACCAGTGGCAAAGTTAGAGATTATTTTCTTCTTTTCGCAGAGGTCGCTTTACTTTTCCTTTCAGGGAACACGAAAACCGTGTTATAATCCCCGTCAAAGGCGACTACGGCATCGAAGCTCTTGCCCTGCTTGCTCTTGAAGCCTTTGAGCAGCTTCGTGTGTCCGTCGGTGAGCAGGTCTTTGATTTCATCGTCGGAGAGGGTACGGTTTGCCTTCAGGCGGAACACGGGAAGTCCGCACTCCGTGTTGTCGCAACGTACCACCTTGCCGTAGAACTGCATCGTTCCCGTCCCGCACTTGGGGCACTTGCAGCCGGAATCCCTGCGGGCGAACAGTTTGTCGCATGAGAGCAGTTCGGAAGTAATCTCCCGTGTATATGCCTCAATCTCCTTGCGGAAGTCATCGGCGGGCAGTTCCCCGCGCTCGATGCGTGCCAGTTCCTTTTCCCATTCTCCCGTCATGGCGACATCGGCGATGCGCATCGCCTTCACGACCGAGTAGAGGGCAAGCCCCTTTTCGGTGGGAACAAGCGACTTCTTGCAGCGTTCCATATAGCCGCACTTGAAAAGCGTTTCGATAATGGCGGCACGGGTGGCGGGTGTGCCGATGCCGCAGTCCTTCATTGCCTGACGCAATGCGTCGTCCTCGATTTCCTTGCCAGCCGTTTCCATAGCGGACAGCAGGGTAGCTTCGGTATGCAGCGGCTTGGGCTTGGTCTTCCCCTCCGTGATGGAGGCGGCTTTCAGTGCCAGCGTGTCGCCTTCCTTCCAGTCGGGAATGGCGGCAGTTTCCTCCGGCTTATTGTTCTCTTCTCCGTTCTCCTTGCCATAGACGGCACGCCATCCGGCTTGTCTGATGATGCTGCCTTTTGCCACGAACTCCACTCCGGCACACTCCGCCGTAATGGTGGCGGTGTCCTTGACGCATTTTTCGGAGAAAGCCTCGATCATACGCCCGGCTATCATCTGATAGACGGTGTTGTCCTCTTTGGAGAGGAACAGCGGCTTCTCGCCCGTGACGAGCAGGGCATGGTGGTCCGTCACCTTGCCGCCGTCCACGCTGCGGCGTGTCGGTACGGCTTTCGGCTGCACCTTCTCCTTCCATTCGGGCAGGTTGCCGATGAAGGCAAGCAGCTTGGGGATTTCCGCGAACACGTCTTCGGGAATGTAGCGGCTTCCGGTTCTCGGATAGGTGATGAGCTTCTTTTCGTAGAGCTTCTGCGCGATTTCGAGTGTCTGCTCCGCCGTGAAGCCGTGCTTGGCGTTGGCCTCCTTCTGGAGCGTGGTCAGGTCGTACAGGAGCGGAGTGTCCTCTGTCTTCTCCTTGCGTTCCGCTTTCGTGACGGTGGCTGTACCTGCTTCCTTTACCTTATTATATAGGGCTGTGGCAGGCTCTTTTTCCTTCCATTTCTCGGTGGACGAGAATTTCACGGTATCACCGTCGCCTCCGTCAGCGGCGATATGGAGCTGCCAGAACGGTTCCACCGTGAAACGGCGGTTCTTCCAGTAGCGTGCGCACACCATCGCCAGCGTGGGGGTCTGCACCCGTCCGACGGAGTATGTGCCGTGTCCGGCGGCGATGGAGAGTGCCTGCGTGCCGTTGATGCCCACGAGCCAGTCGGATTCGCTCCGCGCTTTGGCGGCGAGATAGAGGTTGTCGTATCTGCTGCCTGCTTCGAGGTTGCGCAGTCCCTCGCGGATAGCCTTGTCGGTAAGCGAGCTTATCCAAAGGCGCACAAAGGGGGTGGTGCATCCGATGTAATGGTAGAGGTAGCGGAAGATAAGTTCACCCTCACGCCCGGCATCGGTCGTCACGATGATCTGTTCGCTGCCGTTGAACAGACGGGTTATAATTTTTATCTGCGCGACCACGCCGCTGTCGGGCTTGTAGCCCTTCTCCGTCTTGACCTGACGGGGGATGAGCGTGAAGGATTCGGGGATGACGGGCAGGTTGTCACGGACAAAGCCGCGTATGCCGTAGCCGTCGGGCATGGCAAGCTGGACGAGGTGGCCGAATGCCCATGTCACGGCGTAGCCGCCTCCCTCGAAATATCCTTCCTCTCTCTTTGTCGCGCCCACGATACGGGCGATCTCACGTGCCACAGACGGCTTTTCTGCAATGATTGTCTTCATATTTTTCTGTCGTTTTGAATTTTACAAATGTTACTTCGGATTTAGTGGCGGACACCGGATTACATCTTCATGCCCTTATTGTTTTTCTTTTGCGGCTTCTCCTGCTGCTGTTGCTGTGCGGTGTCCTTCGGGGCGGTCTGTCCCTTCCGCAACGGCTCCTTCAGGTTCTTGGTAGCCTCGTTGGTCTTGCCCTCGCTGTTCACCGCCACCTGCGTGCGGCTCTCGTTGGAAGGCGCGACCTTCTGCGCGTTGTCGGGGTTGGTGTCGTAGCGGTACGGGCGTCCCTTCTCCGGGTTGAACCTGATGTACATCGTGGCGTGGAAGCCCTGCTTGTCGGTCACGTTCTCCAGTTTCACGGCTTTGCCAGCCACGTAGTCGGCTTTCTGCTGCTCGGTGAAGTCCACGCCGCTCCATTTGCTGATGGGGCGGATGCTGCCGTCGGCGTTCGTCCACGTGTTGCGGCGTTGCTCCTTGTTCGTGTTGGCTGTGTTTTCCGTACCCTGCGCCTGTCCCTGTGCGGGGGTGTTCTTGGCTTCCTGTGCTTGTGCGGCACGTGGCGACCTGCCGGTTCCCGGCACGAACTCCACGCCGCGCTGCTCCACGTTCACTTGCAGGGTGGTGACGAACTTCCTGCCGTCCTTGCGCTCGATGAGTTTGTCGCGCACAGGCAGCCCGGCACGCAGCATGTCCTGCTCCTGCTTGGTGATTTCCGTCTTGCCGATGCGCTCCGGTATGCGCACCTTGTTTGCCGGGACATCCGTGATTTCGTTCGTCTTGCGGTCGATGCTGACGAACGAGGGGATGATCTCGCCCGTTTCCCTGTCCACGAGGTCCACGACCCTGCCGAGGTTGCCCGTTTCGCGCAGGTGCTTCCGGTCGTCGTCGGAGAACTTGTGTTCCTTGTACTCGTCGAGTTTCTGCTCCTTGCGGATGAAGTGCGGCACAAGGCTGACGTTGCCCTCGCCGTCCTTCTTGAAGGAGAGGCGGGCATCCAGCTCGAAAGCCTCTCCGCCGAAATTGGGCGACACCCTCACCAAGTCGGACTTGCCGTAGTTGAGCATCCTGTCAAGGTCGCCCGACTTTTCAAGGTCGTCGCGCTTCACGCTCCATTTCTCCTCCAACTCCTGCCAGTTGATCTTGCTCTCGTCGATGGGTTGGTAGCCCCAGTTGCTCTGCGCCTGCTGCGGGCTTTCCTGATTCTGTTCGTTTTTCTGTTCCATTTCTTCCTGTTTTTTAGGTTCGTCATCTTGTTTCTGTTCCGGTTGTTCCTGCTTTTCGGCGGACTGCTCCTCCTGTACTTTCTTTTCGTAGCCGGAGGTGTCCACCTTGTGGGGCGCAAGCATCTCCTTGTTGCCCTCGGGGTCTTTCAGCAAGTCCTTGATAACTTCCAGCAGCTTGTCGGCTTGGTCCGCCGCGACACGGTAGAAACCGAAGCGGCTGGGTTCCTTGCACTGCCGGAAGAAGTTCTTGAAGAAGTTGTCCAGCACGTCTCCGTGCCTGTCGAATTGCAGGAAACTCTGCGCGTTCTCCGCCTTTGCGGGGGTACGCTTGGGTGAGCCGTCGGCGTTAAGCCCGGCTACCACGCTGATCTCGCCCGTCTTCTCGTCGCGGACTATCAGCACGTCTTTTTCTGTTGTTTTCTTTGCCATTTGAAAAATGTTTTAATGGGTTATTTGTTAAAGAAATTATGGATACGCGCCTTGTAGAAGGCTATATCTTCCTTGCGGAAATCCTTTACGTGTTCGGAGAGGAATGTCAGTACGTCCTCCTCGCTGTAATAGGTCTTTTTGCCGAGCGTCTTGTACGGCAATGCACCGATGCTGCGGTAGCGCTGCAGGGTACGCTTGCTTATCTGGAGCAGCATGCAGAGGTCTTGGTTGTCGAACATCCTGATACTTTCCATCGGGTTCGGGGCTTTGCCGGACGGTCGCAGGGAGAGCAACAGCTCGTCCTGACGGTCGAGCCGTTCCATCAGCTTCTGCATCCAGTCCTCAAAATTGTTTCGTGTAAGCAGTTCCATATCTTATGTCCTCCTTCCTTTGGGTTTGCCGCCGCCCGTGCGCAGCGTGTGGTTGCGTTTCAGTTCCGTCAGTGTCGCTGCATCTTCTGCCACGGTGCAGTCTGCGAGCAGGCGGTCTATTTCCGACCGGCGGTAGCGGCATTTGCCGCGCAGCACGATATAGCCGATGCGCTGTTCGCTGCGCATACGTTGGAGGGTACGGGTACTCACGTTCAGCAGGTGCGCCGCCTCGCGGGTGGTGAGCAGCATGTCGGAAGACTCTCCCTTCCTCTCACCGGAAACGGCACGCACATAGACCGCTATCTCGGCTATCTGTTCCGTCAGGGCGGTGAAGGCGGAACTTTCAATCGTTATCACTTTCATATTTTATCCTTTCTTTTGTTTCTCTGCGGCAAAATTCGGCAATAAACAAAAGGGGCTTTAACAACTCATTACGTGACTCACGTAAGATTTTCTTTGAAAGTGACTCCGTAACCCGGACAACCGGCGCAACAAGCTGCCGTATAGCGGAAAACGGCACGCATTCAAGGCGGCTGTGTTACCTTTGCGGTAAATCATTAAATGTTTTGGTATATGGAAATCGTATCTATCGAGAAAAAGACCTTCGAGATGATGCTGGCGTCATTCAACGCCCTCTCGGAGAAAGTCGCCGCCCTCAGGCGCAAAAGCGACGGCGGGCGGCTGGAAAGGTGGCTCACGGGCGAGGAGGTCTGCGGGCAGTTGAGAATCAGCCCGCGCACGTTGCAGTCATTGCGTGACAGGCGGCTTATCGGCTACTCGCAGATAAACCGCAGGTTCTATTACAGGCCGGAGGAGGTCAGGCGGCTGATTCCGCTTATCGGCACGATCTATCCCGATGGAAAATGACTCTGTTTTTATTAACCACTTAATCCGATGTTATGATGAACGAGAACAACGAGGTTTTCACAATGGAGGACGAGCCGGTTGCCACCGCGATACAGAATATGCTCAAAGGCTCCAAATGGCTCTCCGCATTTTTGGAAAGTTACCGTCCGCCACTGGACGGGGAACATTACCTGACGGACAAGGAGGTGGCGGAAATGCTCCGGGTAAGCCGCCGCACCTTGCAGGAGTATCGCAACAACAGGATGCTGCCCTTTATCCTTCTGGCAGGTAAGGTGCTTTATCCCGAATCGGGACTGCGTGAACTGTTGGAGGCGAATTACCTCAAGCCGCAGGAATAAGGCGGTTGCATGAAAAAAAGGAAACGGACGGCACCCGATGGCGTTGTCCGTTTCCTTTTTCGTTGTCTGTATGCGTGTTCAGCAATATCCGGTTTTCCCGTTCTGTATGAACATCACGTATGCCTGCCTCTTTTCCTTTGAGAGTGCCTTTTCCACCAGCCACATGCGGAACACGTGTGTATAGTAGGTATTCAGCCGGAAGGCTACTGGAATGATGATTTCAAGCGAGTAAACATCCGCGTACAGGCCGTTTTCAAGCTGTATGTAGCGGCATACCTCGTAGTCGTTCAGCACGTCCGACTTGCGGACGGCTTTGATGGCGGCGTTCACTGCCGGGACGGTGGCATGGAACTCTTCGGCGATTTCCCCGGCGGTCATCCATACCTCGTTACCGGTTACGCTGACCGTCTTGTCCTCTATAATGATTATGTCACGTTTCATGGCGTCTCTGTTTTAGATGGTACATCCTGCAAATTCCTCTATTTGGTTCAATCTTGCGGCAAGGTTCTCCATGTCTTGGTTGAGCTTCTCTTTGGTTATCTTCGCGTATATCTGCGTTGTCTTTATACTCTTGTGTCCCAGCATGGAACTGACTGTTTCGATGGGTACACCGTTGGAGAGGAACACCGTCGTGGCTGCCGTATGGCGGCTCTGATGCCACGTGATATGCTTGGTGATGCCGCAACGCTTGGCGACGGCACGGATTCCGGCAAGGCACGTGTTGTAGTGGGGAACAGGGAAAATCCTGCCGTTTTCGCACAGCCCGCGGTATTTGTCGATGATTTGTTTCGCAATGTCAAGCAGGCGGATGTTAGACACCACGCCCGTCTTCTGGCGGTTGATGTTTATCCACTCGTGTTCATCGAAGTAGGTGCGGATGTTCTCTTCCGTCAAATTGCGCATATCGGCGAATGACAAGCCCGTGAAGGCGCAGAACAGGTAGAGGTCGCGGTATAGTTCCTGTTTGGCGTTCTTCAGTTTACCTTCCATCAGCAGGCGGATTTCGTCTTTGGTCAGGAAACTGCGTGTCGTTTCCTCCTTCTTGATTTCATACTCCCTGAACGGGTCGCGTGTGAGCCATTCGTTGTTGATGGCGATAAACACCATCGTCCGAAGTGGGCATACATACAGCCACACGGTATTGGTGCAGCAGTGTTTGTCCGTGCGCAGAAACATCTCGAAGTCGGAAATGAAAGCGGGGGTAAGCTCTTTCAACGCGATGTCCTTCACGTGGTAACGGATGTTGAGAAACTCTTGCAGGTGCTTGTAAACGGTCTTGTACTTCAAAAGCGTGCCTTTGGCTTTCATGCCTGCTTCCACCTGCTTGGCATAGTCCTCGTTGTGTTGCTGGAACACCTGCATCAGCGTGTGATAGCGGTGTTCCAGTCCGAGAAAGGCGTTCTTCACCTTCTCTGCCGTGACGAAATTGTCACGCTCCATGATTTCCTGATAGTGCTTGTTGATGCGCACCCGCATCTTGTCAAGCATGCGGTTCGTTTCGAGTGCCGCCGTGCTTCTGCCCGTGACACGTCCCCCTTTGGTGTCCCACAACTTGGGATCGATGGTCAGTTTGCAACTGAATTGCGTCTGGCTGCCGTCCACCGTGATGCGTCCCATGACGGGAACCGTCCCGTCTTTTTTCACTACCTGACGTTTGAGGTAGTAAATAACTGAAAATGTACTCTTCATCGTCCTTAATTTTTTTTGTTCAAAATTAGTTGGTGAAGAGCCCTCCTCTGATACGCAAATTGCGGAAGAACGGCGCAATCTTTTTTCGTTACCGGATTTTTTGCGTGAGTTGTCAGTAACTCACTAATCCTTAAAGCCTTGTTTCGTTATTCGTGTCCATTTCGTCACCTATTGGGCGTGGTTACGAACAAGTAACGTAGCTCCGTCTTGATTTGGCTTCGGCGTGGATTGTAATGGCTCTCGGAATAATTGGCAGCGTAAATGAAACCCCTGTAAATCAAATCCATTACCATATTCTTCCGCATTTCACTTTTTTGTAGTAACTTTGTTTGCCTAAAAATAATATCAATACTCAAAAAATGGAGAAAAGATGCTTAATAGCCCCAACAGAAGAAGAAATATTTGAAAGAGAACCCTTACTGAAGTTTTCTTTTTTTCTTTCGGAGCGAAATAATTGGATAAATTCAACAGGGATTGAAATTTTATCAAATTTGGATAAGGGCTTTTCTGATTTAAAAATAAATTCTGAATATATTGGGAAGGCTTCTTTCCTCTCTTGGTTCTGGACTTTAGGAGTATATGAGATTATACGTACAATTACTCAAGCCCAAGACTGTTTTTCTATTCAATTTATAGAAGCAATAAAGAAATTGAAAAAAGAAATTGAATTAGTTAGAATGCCCAGTGCGAAAATGGAAAAGAAAAAAAACGGAAAAAGAAAAATACCTGTAAATTCTAATAGATGCCATGACTACTGGGATATTGAAAAGAAGGATTTACTCATAGGAGAACCAGACAATCCTTTTTCTGTCAGACTTTTAATTAAACATTATGATAGTGTCTTTTCTTCTTTAAGAAAAGAAGATATCGTCAAAAGGCATGAAGAAAGTGATTTGTACTTATGCTATTAAGGAGCTTTTATAAGATGCCCTATATATCTGTTTTCTTGACTTTTAGCTAAACTGTATATAGGTGATTCTTTAGTCAGGTAGTCTTTTTAATGTCATTAGGTATATGTGGCATATTATAAAGTAGGTGCTATATAACTCTTCCTAACGTGGAAATATTCAGAAAATCGGAATCGGGGAAAATGTGAGGCTGTGGTTCTGCGCCAAAATAAAAGCCGCAAGAAGGTTGTGTAAATTAAACTGTGTCATGCTCTATTCTCATTCAATCTCATCGGTCG
>OBYG01000429.1_pt1 | contig 39538 bp, 35 predicted proteins | sample 1538201 | NCBI WGS metagenome assembly OBYG01 (sample SAMEA2580177, study PRJEB22360) | human gut metagenome | biome: human gut; feature: human-associated habitat; material: faeces | place: Denmark | collected 2008/2010 | reverse complement strand
ATTCTTGAGTCACATATGCAAAGAGGAATTGTCTAACTTAATTTGACAATTAATAATTTAAAAAAATAGTTAAAAAAACAATAGAACCCTATTGAGTGCCAAAAAAGAATTTTTACAATATAGATGGTATAGACGTCAGTTAATCAGGTACATATTTTTGCTCCTTAAACAAAAAATGAGGAGAATGGGACAATAGTCCTTTCTCCAAAAATATTATCCAAAATTCTTCTCATATCTTCTTTATCCATATCCATAATCGTTTGACTAATTAATCTATAATTCTCATCAAAGTATTTCATACGAGATTTTCTTTCAACTTTATGTAAAACATCTTTTAACTGTTTCTTTGTAATTGGATTAATCTTCTTAGCAAAACGTTGATGAAAAATCGCCTTAATATCAAAATATACACCTAATTCATCCGTAGCTAAATCAGGATATCTCTTTTCCAAATTGTCATATATCATAAATATTTCATTTTGAGAATTTTCTGACGGAAGATCGTAAAATAAATCTCTAAACTTCTTTCTTATACTTTGAGAAATCTTTGGCTCAACGTAAGAAGAAACAAATTCAAACAAAGAAATCTGTAGGTTATCAAGAACGCCTATTAGTTCATTGACCGTCAATTCTTTTTTTCCATTTTCGATTCGTGAATATGCAGCTGCTCCCATCACGTTTTTTCTTGAATCTTTTTGCTTCAATCCAGAATCAATTCTCACTTCTCTAACTAACTCATTAATCGCTTTTTCTTTTATATATATTCTCCTCCTTTTAATTAGAATATAGTAAATGTAAAAATAAAAATCAACTGAATTAAATACATTATTTTTGCCGAACACTACAATTCAATAACGTAAAAAGAAAGGGCTTTCCAAAACATTAGTAATATCCTATAATTATAATGTAGCAATATTTGATTGGAGGATATGTATTATGAAACGTATTTTTATTAGCTTTGCTATAGAGGACTCTCACTTAAGAGATTTTTTAGTTGGACAAGCAAAAAATACAAACAGTCCTTTTGAATTCGTTGACATGTCGGTAAAGGAACCATGGAGTAATTCATGGAAAACAAGATGTAGAACAAAAATTAAGGGTTGTGATGGAGTAATAGCTATCGTTACTAAAAATTCGATGATGGCTGATGGTGAACGCTGGGAGCTAGAATGTGCATCTCAAGAAAAGATTCCATGTTTAGGTATTTGGGGAAATAACAATCATTTAGGTGTTAAAATTCCTCCAGAGCTTCCTAGTTATAAAATGAGGGATTGGACATGGGTAAATATCTCATCATGGATTAATAATTTATAGGAGAATCACAGATGAAAAAAGCATTAGTAATTGGCATTGATGACTACCCTTCTGTTCCACTTAATGGATGCGTTAACGATGCTAACTCAATGACAGAACTATTACAAACAAACGGAGATGGTTCGCCAAATTTTGAAGTTTCACAACTCAATAACATTAGTACAAAAGCAGAATTACTTGATTCTTTAGAAAAGCTATTTGATGGATCTGCTGATATTGCATTATTTTATTTTTCTGGTCATGGAAGTGATGAAGGATCAGGTTATTTGGTAACACCTGACTTTAAACGTCGTGATTTAGGTGTCCCAATGACAGAAATATTGAGATTGGCTAACCATTCAAATTGCGGAAACAAAATTATTATTTTAGATTGTTGTTTTTCTGGTAAAGTAGGTGAATCTGGAGTCATTCAAGGTACAGAAGCGTTTCTCGGAGAAGGTGTAACGATAATGTCAGCAAGCATGCGTAATGAAGTATCTATGGAAGCATCGGGACATGGTGTATTTACAAATTTATTATTACAAGGCTTGCGAGGTAGCGCCTCAGATATAACTGGAAAAATAACACCAGCCAGCTTATACTCATTCATAGATCAGTCTTTGGGTGCTTGGGAACAACGTCCAGTATTTAAAACTAATATTTCAAGTTTTTTACCTATACGTTCTATTGAACCAAGAGTATCAAAGAAAACTTTGCGACAATTGTCACAATTCTTCCCAAATCCTAGTGATGAGTTTCGCTTAGATCCATCTTTTGAATTTACAAATGATCCATCTCAAGTACATCAAGTAATTAAACCCTATGCAGATGAAAATAATGTTTCTAAATTTAAAACTCTGCAATTATATGAGAGTGTTGGTTTAATCGAACCTGTTGATACTAATCATATGTATTTTGCTGCAATGGAAAGCAAATCGTGTAAACTAACAGCTTTGGGTTTACATTACTGGAGACTATCAAAAGATAGAAGATTTTAGATTTATTAATAGTCTTTTTAAAGGAGGTATATTTTGTTTAACCCAACTATAGACAAGTACTTAGAACTAACACCAGAACAGTTTGAACGCTACTCTCTAGATATTTTAGCTGAACAGACAAAAAATCTTGAGAACTTGATAATAGAGCATGATAAAATTATCAAAACCTTTGATGGAAACTATCAGATTGATGGGTATATTGAATTTTCATTAATGGGCGTAACATATAAAACTCTAGTTGAATGTAAACATTATAAAACAGCGATAAATAGAGAAAAAGTTCAGATATTACATTCAAAAATAAGTTCGATAGGTGCCCATAAGGGTATATTAATTTCTACCTCTAATTTTCAAAGTGGAGCTATTGGATATGCAAAACAACATGGAATTGCTTTAATTCAGCTTACAGATGCAATGAATGATTATCAGGCACGTTCTATGCAAGGGGTAATTGTTGCTTATGGATGTAAGCCTTATAACTACGGAAAGCCTTATTCAGGTGTATTAATAAGCGGAAATGGCAAAGGAACTTTTACTTGTTCTTATTTGAGTCAATCTAATACTGCACTAGAAGAGTTTATAAAAAAATAATGTTTCATCTCAATGATGCATATATCAATAAGTTATATCCTCGAAAAATTACTCAAGAAAAGAATCTGCTAAATTCGGCAGATTCTTTTCTTACTTATAAAGAGTATTTTTTTCTGATTTCCATTATTTTATTTTTCTGTTCAATGTTTGTTATTGATGAAATTTCATAGTGGTTTAACAAACTCTCTATTCCTTCTTTTTTAAAACTATATTTTAATGCTGAATAAGTTACTATTTCTACTTCTATGTTTGTAAGAAAACACTCGATACCTTTAGGTGTTAGGTTAAATAACATTTTTTGATAAAATGGTTTTGCATTTACTGCCACACCATAAGAATTACCTAAATAACAAGAAATGTTTGTGGATACATATTCTTCTATTATTATTTCAGGAATTGGAGATATTTGTGTTGATATCTCATATAAACGTTCTGCAAATGGACGTTCATTATAAAAATTATTAAAACCCCAATGCGTTTGTTGCAAATTATAAATAGCTTTTTTAAAAATTGCTATTTTTTCAGTATCCTTTAAATTACTTAAAAGACCCAAATTTTCAAAAAATAAACGAGAATTTGTAGCACTACTCGCATCTCCCTTAATCAAAATCTCATTATGTTTTTCAATCAATGTTGTTTTCATTTTATTGCTTAAAATAGGTTGAAGTAATTTTGCTAATTCTAATGAGTTAGATCGCGTATGACTTGCAATCGAAGCATCTATAAATTTAGAATACAAAATTTGAATAATCAATTCTTTCTGAGATTCAAAAGTATTTAAAATCATTTCGGATAACGTTATTAGACTCTCTTCACTCGAATCTTGATTTTCTATAACGGTTAAAACCTTTTTTATGTCTACCCCAACTATCTCATGTACATCAGATAACCCATACTTACAGCATCTACTAATAAAAGTAATCAACTCTCTATCATCAATCTCTATTTCTGTAGGATGTGCTACTGATGCATTGTTTCTAATTTCTCTACATTAGTTTAGATAAAAATTTCCTTCCTCATTAATAATATTGAGCTGATAACATAGTTCTATTAATTCTGAATCTGTTATTTTATCCAAAAAATTATCATCTTTTTTTGCCCCAGAAATATTCTTAATCATTTCCAATCCAAAAGAACTAACTTTATTTCTCAATTCTTTGATCACACTATTCCATATGTATACTATTGCACCGTCAAACAATCCTACTGATATAGCCACACATGATTTTGCTACGAACTTATCTATAAGTCTAGCAGGAATTAAATTCAATTCTCGGGGTAACAAAGATAACGCTATATTTATATCTTCATTGGATGGAAGTATATCCCGAGAAATAGATAGCGATGTTGTTATTTGTGAAACAATATCCTCACTATTTTGAGTTAGATTTCCAGCATCAATAACAAGTGAACCATTTGAAACAGCAACTAAATTATTCTTATTCATGAACTAATTAATCTCCTTTTTTATAATATTTATAAGTTATAAACTAATATTATTTTAACTAAATATTAAAAAAAAACAAATCAAGCTACAAATTTTTTCCATAGATATAGTAGGAGCAACCAATTTAAAATAAATTATTTTAAACCGTACATTCAAAAATCAATAACTGATAACACATGTGCTAACAATCATTACTTTTTGAACTTACTTACTATGTAAAAAAATATTAAAAATCGGCATTCTCAATACATTTCAACAGAAACTACTACCCGAAACCATAATCTCTGTATATTTCACTTATAACTACAACTAAAACATGTAGTACCTTCGAGTTGCCAAAAGAACATTATTCAATTTAAGTAGTGCTATTTAATTATGTAGTCTTCTCTTTCAAAATAGGGACGACTTTTAGGGACGACCCTTAAACATTCCATAAAATTTTATAAAATTTATTACAACTATCAAAAGTATCAATTACTTATATATCAACACTACCGACCTCCACAAAAACCATCAATAAAATTCCGGTTCTTGAGACGGGGGTTCGATTCCCTCAGGGCGCGTTATTTAAATATGTTGATTTATCAACGTTTCTGGACACTCTTTATTCATCTAAAGAGTGTTTTTTTCTTGTTTAGGAATGATTTTTCTATCCGTATTTTTTTCAAATGTTGCTTGTGGCAAGCTCAATCGCACTTAACGCGACAACATTTGTTCTGCTTCAGCTACAAATCCAATAAGGTTAAAATTCCTCCGTTCCTATTGTAACGCATAACGTTTCCTTTTTCTATCTGCTAAACAAAGTATTACGACAAGCAAACACTTGCTTCTCTCTTAAAGATCCTTTTCTGATTATATAGTAAATTGCTTTTAATTTGTTAATTATTTTACCTAAAACTTAATACCCTAATTAAATAAAGAACCTGATAATTGGCGGGAACAGAACTGTTCAGCTCCGACCTCTAAAATACTTAATTAGAAATATGCTACCAGCAATCATACCAATTATGATTACTAGCCAAAATAATCCACTTACAAGTAACAGCTCAGTTAAGGTCGTCTTCAGATTCTCCTCCTTTAAATGGCCTCTGCTTTGTTTTGCTATGTAATTAATGGCGAGATCAGACAACAGCTATCAAAAAAACGGACCAACACGTGGTCCGTTTTCATTCATTATTAAGCTTTTACGATGTTCGTTGCTTGTAAGCCGCGCGGACCTTCTTCAGTATCAAAAGTTACTGCTTGGCCTTCGTCTAAAGTTTTAAATCCATCTGATTGAATAGCTGAAAAATGTGCAAATACATCATTGCCATCTTCACCTGTAATAAATCCAAAACCTTTGTCTGCGTTAAACCATTTTACTGTACCGTTGTTCATATATATTTCCTCCTAGTGCATAAAAATATGCAAGTTATTGCAAAAAATGTTGAGTGGCAAAAGGAGAAGTATAGTTTTTAAATATATAACTCAAATTACTTATCAAAATTGATTACTTAATTACTATAACACATTTATTAGGAATAAACAATGCCCACGACTTTTCCTTGGACTTTCTAAAATAATCAAAGATGCGCTTGACAAAGCCCTAGCAAAAGACACTCCTATTCTTTCTATTTCCAGTTAGTTTTGTTTAACTTTAAATAATCGCTACACGCCAAATAATCAAATAGCGGAGCTAATCCTGGTGAAAAATTTACTTCCTCAAATCGCTTAATAAATTGTACGCCTTTAATTTTATTTGGTTCGTTCAGGGTAACTTTTCCTTGGGCTTGTTTGGCAAAATAAAAATGTCCTTGCCAAACGATTGAATCAAAAACGAGTGGTCCAGTAAAAATTTCTTCAAGTTCAGTAATTTCTACTGCTAATTCTTCTTTCATTTCACGAATCGCACATTCCAGCGCTGATTCACCAAGTTCTTGTTTTCCGCCAGGGAAATTCCATGTGTCTGGCCGATCTTTTAAGATAAGAATTTCATCAGATTGATTTTTAAGAAGTACTCGCGAAAATTCTTTTTTCATTTCGTTTAACCCTTTTCTTCATTTTTTATTGAGAAGCCACACTTGGCAGCATAAAAATATAATGCAAAATACGATCCGCATACGATGGATTTTTTTCAAAGTCATTGACTTCTTCATTGACTAACTCCAAATCATCGGTAATCACTCCAGCAACGTCCATAAAGAGCATTTTACTCAATACCTCTGAGTCATTAACTGTCCAAGCATAAACTGCTTTTTTCTGTTGGTCAGCTTTTAAAATGAAGGTATCGTTCAACGTGGTAGCTTCCATTGTATACAAATCAGCTTGTGTTTCTGGAAAAGTGAAATTATAGGGCAAAATAAAACTTACTTTTACTTTTGATTTGGCTTTTTTAAACGCTTTGATCACATTGTAGTCGAGAGATTGAACCTGATGGTTATTCTTTATCAAAGGACGTTCATATTTTTCAATAAAGTTAGATAGCGCACCTTGACTATCTTGTTTAGACGTTTTAATTTCTACTAGTAATTTTTGTTTGGCTTGGTTTGCTTTCGCTAAATAATCATCAAAACTGGCAATTGGTGCTTCTTGGCCATTTTCTTTAACGGTCATTTTTGTTAATTCAGCCAACGTAAATTCTTGCGGCGTGCCATCAACGTCGGCGAGTTCTTGAAGGTTTGCATCATGCATCACAACAAATTGATGGTCTTTGGTTTCTTGAACATCAATTTCAATATAATCTGGTTTAAATTTAATGGTTCTTTCCATAGCAGGAATGGTATTTTGTACGCCATTACTATTGGTGACCCCTCGATGCGAAATAATCAAAGGTTTTGATTCTAATAGCCCTGTTAAGTAAACAGCATTGAAAATTATATAGCCGCCAAAAATGGTGAATAGTCCTAGGCCCATCCCGATAGTCACTAATTTATTACGTTTCGTTTCTTTGTCAAAGGCAACTTTTGTCGTCGTTTCTGCTTGAACATTTAATTGTGTGTATAAGAAATTAATCAGTAATACTGAAAGCCAAGCATTAGAGACAAACTGTAAAAATTGGACAACCGTTAAATTTAAAATACCACCTAGCAAACTAATGGTATCGCTCAAGGTATCTAACTTCAACTGTAGAAGATAAAGTAACACATAAATAACATACGTTGAAACAAATACCGCGATCGTCACAAATGCAATATTACGAATAATGAACCATAATCGTTTGTTTGTCATTGACCAACTAGCCTTAACTGCCTCGCCCGCTTTTTTTCTCTCCAGAATCATTAATGGAAGCGTGTAAATGAAACGAATAGCTAAATACCAGACTAATAACCCAAAGGCCAGTAACCCAACCAAGTAAGGAATTCGTTGGGACAAAAATTCAACAATAAAATCTGGAATCACAAATTTCGTCAATAGATTACTTTGGAAAATCAGGTTACCAAAAGGGACAATGACAACAAAATAACCGAAAAAGAATAACCACGAACGGGCACCTTGCTTTTTAAGAACCTTAAAAGATGCCTTGGTAACTCCTTTAAAATGAAAACGATGGTCTTGCCGTATTTGAAAAATCCCTAATAATAAAAAGGTAAACTGATAAAAAACTGCACCTAAAAAAAGTAACAACAAGAGAATTAATAACACCAGAGCAAGCGGCTTTTCTAACAGTAAATTCAGGTTATTAAACGAAAGATAAGGAATACCTTGAGTTTTTAGTGCGTTGGAAGTAGCCCAACTAAAAGCCCCACCCACCAATAATAATAAGACATTTAAAGTAAAAAATAACCATAAGTACTGCAAGATGTCTTTAAAAAATTGCCTTGTTCCATTTTTAAATGTTTGCCAAGCAGACATACAAACTCCTCCATTCTAAAAGTATCTGATTAAAGTTCTTCCATACGAATCCTAAATAAAACAACGGCAATCCAAATTGAAATAAATGATGGCAAAATAACAATAATGATTGCGACTGGCTCATCAATAGTCCCTTGTAACGTATTTTTTACTTCTGAAGAAACAATAAACTGATCAAAAATCACTTGATAAATAGTAACATAAATCAATACCCATTGAATATAATATTCAATTATTTTCATTAAAGCGATGGGTAAAACAATTTTTTTCGTCGTTAAATTCAATAAAAAATATAACAAAAGACTCGTACTGATGATAACGACTATCCCTAAAAGAAATAACGACTCTAACCGCTGCCCTATTACGTTTGCAACGCCCATTGTTAATAATAAATACATAGCTATCGAAATTAAGATGCTCACACTTAGCATAACAGAAAACAAAAGTAATGCCTTAAGAAAAAGCCACTTATCAACACTCTTATTTCCAATCAATAAACCTAAAAGAATCACCGACAAAAGTAAAATCAATTCAATCATTCGTTCCTCCTCCCAAAACAAATGAAAACAGATTCATATGTTTGCGTTTATTTTATCAAACCAAAATGGATTTGTAAAATATTTCACATGTTATTTAATAAACGACTATTACTAGAAAAAAGACAAGCCAAGTTTCCTTTATTTAGGAAACTTGGCTTGTCTTTTTATTCTTTTTACTTCGTTATTTTTTGATAGTTTACGAATAATTGATTCGCATCTCCTTCTCCATCAATTTTCTTGAGATGGCCGTTATCTATTTTAAACATAGATGGCACATGTAAAACTTTATTTTCTCGGATAAATGTTGACCATTCCTTCATGGTCTCTTTGTTGGTTAATTCTACATAGTAAACCTGTTTAGGTGCTTGTAATAGTTTCTCGAAATTCTGACAATCTGAACAGTTTTTCTTTTTTAAAACAACATAAAATGTTTCGCCAGAGTGTTTTTTTTCTTGATACTCATTGAAACTTAATTCCTTTTTATGCGGAATAAATGTAAAACCTACCAACAAACTAAGTAACAAAATTAACAGACTGAACGAAATTTTTTTATTCATGTTTTTTCTTCCTTTTTAGTTTGTTTAATTTTTTCTTTTTTTATTTTTTGTTATGCCAAAGCTAATAGCCACTATAAGGACAATTAAACCTGCGATCATGTAAAGTGGATTTACTGTTGTATTAGTCATTGGTAAATGAATTCCTTTACTTGCTGATTTTCCAAAATTGACTGGGTTCGTTGGTGCTTGATGATTTGTAGGCGTCAACGGTTTTTTCGGTTTTAGCGGTTGTTTAGGTTCAGGTTTTTTTGGATCTTCTGGTGTTGGTGCAGGCGGTGTCACTGTTGGTTTGTTGGAATGCAACACGTCACCTTCATTGCCAAAGTTTAAGTCGGCTTGGTTGGGAATCCCACCTTGTTCAATATAAGGCGCTAATTCTTCATCGGTTGCGCCGTCTTTAATTTTAGTGGTAATAGTCATTGTGTACGTATGTCCAGCTAAGTATGAGTAGCTGTCTGCTTGTTTGTTCATTTCAAAAGTTACTTTGTTATTTTCTTGTGTTACTTTGCCGTTAGCTGTAACATCTTTACCATTTTCATCTGTGACAACGACTTTTTGGATATCTAATAATTGGTTAATATCATCTACTAAACTGGCTTGTTGCCAAGTACTTGTTTCATTGCCAAAGGCTGTTTTGACATGCCAATCGAAACTATCTTCACGATTGGTTAAATCTAAGTGCTCTTGATTTTCGATATCTTTTGTAATCGTTGGATCTTCTGGCGTCACGTCACACGCATGCGCATTGTCATTTTTAGGAATCATCGCTTCTGGAAATTCCTTAGCAATTGTTCCTTGATTCATTGTCCCACTACTTACAAGGGTTGCTGCATCGATCGCTGTATTTTCTTTGACTTCGTAGTGAATCGTGATGTTTCCTACGTAACCTTCTGTACTAGTTGCTGAAATGGTTTGTCCGTTAATTTGAACAGGCACATCATTTCCAGCATCGTCCGTAGCGGTCGCCGATTGAATATCAAATTGATTGGCAATCGTTAATGAAGCTGTTGCTGGTGTCGATTGCGCCAGACGATCTTTGACAATTTGTTTTAATTGGGTTGTAAAATCATCAATAGATTGGCTTGTAATAAAATCTTCTGGTGTGCTAGACCCTTGTTGCAACTCTTGTTTTACAAAAGGACCCACTTCTGTTTTATATTTATCAAAGTATGAATTCACTGAACTTAAAGATTCAACACTTTCCCAATACGCATTAATCATTTCATAGCCTTGGTTAGTAATTTCTTGGTTTAACGCTAAAACTTCTGCTGCTGCACCTTGATAGTCATTACTATACTCAACCGAAACTTGAAAAGGATGTCTTGGATCTGGATATTCATTGATTGAATCATTGGTGTTGGTTTTATGCAAGTAACCATCTAAACGTGTATTAGCGACCCCATCTGTCACTAATAAGAAATATGTTTTTCGATTCGTTAAATCTCCGTGTGTTTGATTGTACGTATCTAAAGCAAGTTTCAATCCTGAGGCAGTTGGTGTACCACCATACGTCCGAACATCTCCAAATCCAGAGACAAATTGGCTTTTATCATGGGTTAATTGAGTATCAACACGCACATTCATATCATAATCAGCTGAATTAATTTTTACTTTTCCATCAGGAAATATAAATTGTTTTCCGCCACGATACGAAGCCAGCATCACACGGTCTTGATCAGATAATCCTTGAACCACTTCATCAATCGCTTGCCTTACATGTGGAAAATTATCTGAAAAACTACCACTGGCATCTTCAACAACCACTAAATCAACCGGTTCCGTTTCACCCGCTTGAACTGGGAAAGCAGCTTGTCCTTCCAATATCCGTTTACAGTCAGCCAAACTGTCGTCTTTCACTTTCACCGTATTGGTCATTCCTTCTGTATCTCCTGCTTTAACCACTCCTTCGGCTAAAGCCAATGTGGGACTGAAATTTCCCACAACTGTTCCAGCGACAATCACCATTGTCGATAATAATTTCGTTGCTTTCTTAAACATTTTAATCCTCCCTATTTTCTTTCGCTAGTGTTTGGGACACTTGCTTCTCTTTACTTCAACTACAGCTCCTTAAATCTTTCATCAAGTCGATGTGTCTCCTTGCTTTTGTGACACATCTCTTACTCAATTTCTGATTCTATCACCTTTAAAGGCTAAAACTTGGCAGTATTCGGCTCTTGAAAACGTAAAATTTGTCTTTTAAAAATTAATGAAAAGACTATCCACTGACAAAGTTGGTTTTCACTTACTTTTTGCTACTTGTTTCCTTTTAATGGTCTTTTTTACACAAAAAAAGTAAAAGAACCTTTACAGTCCTTTTACTTAATTGTTAGATGCTATTCATAATTTTCTTAGTTTTGTTCTATAAGCTGAATAGTTTAGCCCGTTTATTTCAACAATATTTGACGTTAGTCAGCCGTTTCGTTATAGTTAAAGAAAAGGCTTTTTGGTAGGAGTGAATACGATGAATGAGTGGCCCCATCAGTTAATGACGCTTTTAACCCCACTTTTTGAGCTATGTATTTTAGGACTGAATGTTTTTTCGATTATTGTTTTAGTTTGGGGTGTTTGTTTAGCAGGAAAAGATTTCATTAAAAGTGAACGACAAAATCAAAGCCGCTTTACCTTAACCAAAATGAATACGTTCATCAAAAACTTCCTTGGTAGCTACATTCTGTTAAGTTTAGAAATTTTAATTGCTGCTGATATTATTGAATCCATTGTCAAACCAACTTTTCAAGATATTTTGAAATTGGCAACCTTGGTGATCATCCGTACAGTTATTTCTTATTTCTTACATAAAGAAATTGAAGATACTATGACCGATATGGAACAACAAGAAAAAGAACCAGATACCCAAAAAAATTAGCGGATACGCTGGTTCTTTTTTTATTTAATCGCTTTAAAATAATGAAGTGGTTCGTTAGACAAACGCTGCATTTTACGTTTTTTATCTTCAATAATTGCTAAAATCTCGTCTGAAAAATTTTCCAAAATAACACGGCCGCCTTTATAGGTGTGACCACCCATTTCAGCAACTTCGCTGGCCGTCAAAATGACTTTACGATGCGCAATTTTTTTGAAAAATTCTTCAATTAAGTACGTCGGTAAGTAAAAATTATTTTGAGCAGAAAATGATTCCAAATAAATAAAATCATCGATGCTGATGAAACAATCATCCATCGATAAGTATTCAATTGATCTGTCTATATATAATTCACGCTTTTGTAAAATTTCTTTGACTTTTTTATTTAATAAATTCAATGATTCAATTTCTTTAACCAAATGTTCTAGTTCACGATAACGTACTTCTTTTCGCTCTTTGTAAGATGAATGTAAGGCGGCACTTGCTGTGACTATTAGCGCACCGACGATTACACCGACCATTCCGGCGATAAAAACAAACATATTTTTCCCCTCGCTCTTTTCTAATTTTCCATTTTAGTATAACATAATCCAAAAGTTTCGGATAAAAAATGACACAAAATTTTTCAAGCGACTTCGTTGACCTTTATTGACCAAAGAGGTATACTTTTCATAGGCATTCAAAGTGCTTTGTGATAGAATGACTTTAAAAGTTTCTTTATATAGGAGGATTTACTTATGAATTTAATTCCAACAGTTATTGAACAATCATCTCGCGGTGAACGTGCTTATGACATTTATTCTCGTTTATTAAAAGACCGCATCATTATGCTAAGCGGCCCTATCGATGATAACGTGGCAAACTCAGTGATTGCACAGTTATTATTCTTAGATGCCCAAGATTCAGAAAAAGACATTTACTTGTACATTAACTCTCCTGGTGGTAGCGTTTCTGCAGGCTTAGCGATTTTCGATACCATGAATTTCGTTAAAGCGGATGTCCAAACTATCGTATTAGGAATGGCGGCTTCAATGGGTAGCTTCTTATTAACAGCTGGTCAAAAAGGCAAACGTTTCGCTTTACCAAATGCGGAAATCATGATTCACCAACCACTTGGTGGCGCTCAAGGGCAAGCAACAGAAATTGAAATTGCTGCTCGTCACATTTTAGACACTCGTCAACGTTTAAATTCAATTTTAGCTGAACGAACTGGCCAACCAATTGAAGTGATTGAACGTGATACCGATCGTGATAACTATATGACTGCCGAACAAGCAAAAGAATATGGGTTAATCGATGAAGTAATGGAAAATAGTAGCGCCTTAAATTAAAAATAAAAAAATGGAAACAGCGACAGTCGCTGTTTCCATTTTTTTTATTTTTCAATGTATCCACGTAATTCTTCTTCAGTGACACTTTCGTCAAAGATATGCTCACCAATGATGATCGTTGGTACAAATTGAATGTGCGCCGCATTGGCTTCAGCAATCACTGCGGAAACAAGCGTTGCATCTCTTTGTTCTTTTAAGCCCAGATTTTTTTCAGCATACGTCGCTACTTCTCCTAAGGTTAAGTTTCCCCATTCATCTTGCGTAGCAAACATTTTATGCAATGCTGACAGCGCTTGTTCAGGCGCTGAATAGTCAATGTAGTGATGCATCACATTGCCGCGTTGTAAACTTTCTTTTTCTTTATCAAACAACTTAATGATACGTTCAACTTTACCACTTTTGACAGATTGTGCTAACAGTTCCTCAGACTCTTCAAACCATTTTCTGCAATAAGGACAGCGAACATTGATAAATTCTATCATTTTGACAGGGGCATTGCGCTCACCAATGTGAAGCCCTGTTTCTGTGTTAACTTTTGTTGCATCAATTACTGAAATATCCATAAAAAAACCTCATCCTTTCAAACCTTTATTTCTCTTTTAGTATACCGTTTTTCAATAAAAAAATCATAAGACACGAATTCAAATTTTCTGAATTCGTGCCTCTGTTCACTTTTTTAACGATTAATCGAACGAGCCATTCTAGCAACAGTATGTCTTTTCCCACGTATCGCATCAGAAAGCTCTTTAATATTTTCAATACCAACTAAGCCCATATTGGCATCGCCAATATGTTGAATATCTACGCCTAAAATTTTATTTCTAATGCCGATTGCTTGGATAACTTCAGGTTGAGCACTTTCTTGTGAAGTTCCAATGGCACTCATAACTAATTTTCCTTTTGAATGTGCAAAATCCACAACTTCTTTGACTTGTTGATCATCGATGCCCCAAACCGTGCCGACTGCTGGGACTAAGACAATATCAGCGCCCGCTTCAATAAATTGGTCAGCTGATTTTAAACTGACCACTGGTTCATCTACGCCTGAACTGTGCATTTTTCCGGCAATAATGATGCCATCAAAATGTTTTTTGGCTAAGGCCACGTTCTTAGCAATCAAGTCGTTGGTCACGCCAGTTCCTGGATTACCTGTCAATAAGATAAAATCCAAACCCAGTTCATTGGCTTTTTTGAAAGTAGCTGCTGATGCTTTTCTACCTGGTTCGATCGAAACTCTCGTTGAAGCTAAGTTTAAATTTTCATCAACAGGTTCGACATTCATGCCAATCGGTAAACCGACTAGTTCTTTCAAACGATGAACAACCTCATCATTAGGGACACATGTTTCCGCAGTATATTGCCCTTCATAAGCGGCTACTACAATCGGTTTATTAACATCGAAAACATTCAATAAAATCATGTCTGCGCCATATGCTTTTGACATTTCCGCACAAGTGATATCACCTGCTACGGATGGATGAACTACCACATTTTCCGATAAAATTACGCGCCCTTCGCTCGCTTTAATACTCTGAAACAGCTCTTCTTTTGACATCCGTTTGATTTCTGATGCATTTGCACTAATTAATCGTTGAACCATTTTGACCCCTCCAATAGTTTTTAATGTTTTAGTTAAAAACAGCAATAAGTAATCGCTTGCATTTTATTACATGCAACATTCGTGCCAACGTCGTTTCTTTAAACCACAGGTCAACACTACATTTCAGTGCTACACACTTTTTACACACTTTAATTTTTTTTACACGCTTAAAGAAAAAGTGAAGGATAGCACTTCAAACGGAAATGTTATTCTTCACTTCTGGAGCAGAAAAGTTACGCACTTTTTTCTCGTAATTTTTCTGCAAATTCATTAATTTTTCGAATACGATGATTAATACCTGACTTAGAAATAGCTCCTGAAGGAATCATTTCCCCTAGTTCTTTGAGACTAACTTCCGGATACTCTAACCGTAATTCTGCGATTTCCTGAAGTTTCTCCGGTAATGACGTCAGCCCTACTGTACTTTCAATAAATTGAATATTTTCAATTTGTTTTGAAGCCGCATCAATGGTTTTATTTAAATTCGCTGTTTCGCAATTCACTAAACGATTTACTGAATTCCGCATATCACGGACAATCCGGACATCTTCAAATTTCAACATAGAGTTCGTAGCACCAATTAATGTTAAAAAGTCGGCGATTTTTTCAGCACCTTTTAAATAACAAATATACCTGTTTCGGCGTCCCAATGTTCGAGCGTTTAAGTCATAGTAATTCAACATCTTACAAATATCATTATTGTGTTCTTCATAAATTGAAAAAATTTCTAAATGATAGCGACTTGTTTCCGGATTATTAACTGAGCCAGAAGCCATAAAGGCCCCGCGTAAATAGGAACGCATTTTTTGCGCGTTACCCATGATTTCATTTGACACATTGCCATTAAAAACGACCCCATCCATAATATCCAAATCAGCTAGAATTTTTTGTGTATCTTGTTTTAGACGCACAATGTAAACATTATTTTTCTTTAGTTTCATTTTTTTACGAACTAATAATTCTGCTTGTGCATGGTAATGATCTTTCAGCAATGAATACATTCGACGAGCAATTGCAGCATTTTCCGTTTGTACATTCAAGACAAACTGTTGATTAACTAAGCTAAGTGAGCCGTTCATCCGAATTAATGCTGCTAATTCTGCTTTCGCGTGTTCTCGATGGACTTCTAAACCAGTTAACTCTTTTTTGACATCCGAGGCAAAAGACATCTAAGCTCCTCCTCTCTTGATTCTTTTGATTAATTAATATTTCGTTCCAAATACGATACGGAAAAGTTCTTCAACAACTTTTTCCCCATCATGAAAAACTCCGCCATCTCTTAATTCTAAAAAGTCTGTCGAAATGACTCGGCATCCTTCTTCACGTAATCCTTGAAAATCATGCTTTACTTGAACTAAATATTCATCATAAATTTCAGGATCCATGTAATTTTCTGGTACTTTTTCTGTGTTAACCAGCACTGTATCAACAAACTGCGCTTGTAGATGTTCGTTTAAGACACGAACATGATCGGCATCCGTAAAATGTTCCGTTTCCCCTTTTTGGGTCATGATGTTACAAATATAGACTACTTCGGCTGCCGTTTGTTTGATGGCTTCACCAATTTCTGTAATAACTAAATTAGGTAAAATACTTGTAAAAAGACTCCCTGGTCCTAACACGACCATGTCTGCTTCTTCAATTGCTTTGACGACTTTGCGCGCAGCTCTTGGCTGTTCTTCTCCGTGTGTATTTGTCACAAACACATGGTCAATCGTCTTGCGATCCAGTGCAATTTTTGATTCTCCCACCGCCACTGAGCCATCTTTAAATACGGCATGTAACGTTAATGGCCGTTCTGATGATGGATAAATCCGTCCATCAACATGCATCATTTTTGAAAGCAATTGAATGGCTTCATACGTACTTCCTCTCATTTCCGATACAGCAGCAATGATTAAATTACCGATTGCATGATTGGCAAAATGACTATCTGATTTATCAAAACGATATTGAAAAATATCTTCATATAATTGTGGCATATCTGACAATGCCACTAAAACATTTCTTAAATCTCCCGGAGGTGTCATGTTATTAATAGAGGAACGAAGCTCGCCACTACTACCGCCATCATCAGCGACCGTTACGACGGCAGTAATATCAACACTTTGATTTCTTAAACTTTTCAAAATTACTGGTAAGCCTGTTCCACCACCAACAACCACGATCTTCGGTTTACGAATTCGATAGGTTTTCATTAAGAGCGATTAACCGTTTCTTTTCTTTTTAAGCGGTCGCGGTGGGTAATATTAACATGGTAATCTTCCTCTTTTAATTCAGCGCCAACACGTTCTGTCAATGCAACAGAGCGATGTTGTCCGCCAGTACAGCCAATTGCAATGGTGACGCTACTTTTACCTTCTTTTTTATATCCAGGTAAGACTGTTCGCAGTAAATCGATAAATTTGGTATAAAATTCATCTGTTTCTGGGAAGCCCATCACATAATCATAAACAGGTTGATCCATTCCAGTTAACGGCCGTAGTTCATCAATATAATGGGGATTAGGTAAAAAGCGAACATCCATGACGATATCTGCATCAATCGGCAAACCATATTTAAAGCCGAAGGACACCATTTCCACTCGAAATTCGTGTGTCTCTCTCGTTGCTAGTTCTTTATTCAAACGTTCCCGCAATTGACGAGGGGACAAGTCCGTAGTGTCAATGACCAACTGAGCATCCGCCTTGATTTCTTCCAGCATTGCACGTTCTTTACGAATACCTTCTGTCACTAAACCATCCATCGCCATTGGATGCGCACGCCGTGTCTCTTTATAACGAGAAACCAACTCTTCATCGGTGGCATCTAAAAATAAAATCGTTGTATCAATAAAATTAGTATTTTCAAGTTCGACTAACATATCCTGAATTTCTCTAAAGAAGGTCCGTGAACGTAAATCGATCACTAACGCAATCTTGGTAACTTTTCCAGATTCTTTAATTAATTCCCAAAATTTTGGGATTAAGCTTGGTGGTAAATTGTCGATACAGAAATAGCCCATGTCTTCAAAGCTTTGAACAGCGACTGTTTTTCCAGCGCCACTCATTCCTGTAATAATAACCAGTTGTAAATTTTCTGGCATATTCAACACTCCCTTCACTTGCATCACTATATTATAACACCCCGGGCGTATCAAAGAAAGCTTTTCAATCATTCTTATAAAGATTTCTATTCTTTCATAGAAAAACAGCATTGACATTTTTGTCAACGCTGTTTTAATTGCTGAATTATACTATATAACTGTGTGTTATTTTAATACAAACTCAATTTCTGTTTTATCAGTAAAATTAGCTTCAAACTCAAATTGTTTTACTTGTTCATTCACGGCTAACTTTTTCGTAATGTGTTCTTTAATTTGTTCATTTGTAGCTGTTTTGATTGACAATCCATCTAAAAGAGTCATGATTTTGTCTTGTGCTGCCTTACCTTCTAATTCTAAATCAGCAGATTCATCTTCATACGTTGCTTCAATTGTTCCGTTCGATTTTATTTCATAGGTGAACTCAATTTCATTTTTGTCGTATTCGATTTCTACATCAATCTCTTGAAGACTGGCAACAGTCGGTGTCGGTGTAGTTAGTTCATTGTCTGCTGTTTCATGGTCCCCACCAACTTCAGGAGTTACAGTTTCCCACTTAAAGGTACCAATTTTAGCTGTTGCTAGATAGGGATTATTAATGGTAATGACTTTCAATTGAAGGTCTGAATGGTTGGCGATATCTGTTAAAATCCCCAGAGCCTGATATGTATTTTGTGTAAAACGTGTCGCAATATTTTGCGCATCAATTGTGGAATAGCCTAATGTTTCCCAGGTGATTTGTTGCTTTAATTCCTGATGAACGGCTTGTACTGTCGCCGGCTCCAATTGAATGCCCGTTGCTTCTTTTAAGTCTTTCTTGGTAAAACTCATTACTTTTTCATGGTCTGATTGTGAAATTAAAGTAGCTGCTTCCATTGTGTTACTATGTACAAAAGGTGTGATTCCGATAGCTAAGACCATTCCTGCTGTTAATAAACTTGTTGTTATTTTTTTGTTTTTCATTTAAGACTTCCCTTCGTGTTCATTGTTATTTTGTTAACAAACATAGTATATCTTTTAATTACACATTAAATCAACATTTATTTTTAATTTTTATTAAAAAATATTTGTTATTTTATAATAAAAGAACCTTGTTTCCCATAAAAACAAGGTTCTTTATCTAATCATTAATGTTTATTTCAGAACACGTTTTAAATAATATCCTGTGTAACTGTCTTTGACTTTAGCAACTTCTTCTGGTGTTCCTGTCGCCACGATCGTCCCACCACCGTCGCCACCTTCTGGCCCTAGATCAATCACATGATCCGCAGATTTGATGACATCCAAGTTATGTTCAATCACTAAAACGGTATTGCCCGCTTCCACTAAACGCTCTAATACTAGAAGCAATCGCGCAATATCATCGGTATGCAAGCCGGTTGTTGGTTCATCCAGAATATAAAAGTTTTTCCCATTAGAATTTTTATGAAGTTCACTCGCTAGCTTCATCCGCTGTGCTTCTCCACCAGATAAAGTAGTTGCTGGCTGCCCCAATGTCACATAGCCTAAGCCTACATCCACAATTGTTTGCAATTTACGATGAATTTTAGGGATATGTTTGAAAAATTCTACGGCATCTTCCACCGTCATATCTAAAATATCAGAAATGTTTTTGCCTTTATAATGAACTTCTAACGTCTCAGAATTATAACGTTTGCCATGACAAACTTCGCAAGGCACATAGACATCAGGTAAAAAGTGCATTTCAATTTTGATGATACCATCCCCGCGACAAGCTTCACAACGGCCACCTTTGACGTTAAAACTAAAGCGGCCTTTTTTATAGCCACGAACCTTGGCTTCATTTGTTTGGGCAAACAAATCGCGAATGTCATCAAAAACACTAGTATAAGTCGCTGGATTACTTCTTGGTGTTCGACCAATTGGACTTTGGTCAATGTCAACAATCTTTTCAATGGCTTCATAACCAGTGATGCTTTTGTGTTTCCCAGGTTTATTGGAATTACGATTTAATTTTTGGGCCAGCGCTTTTTTCAAAATTTGATTGACTAAAGTACTTTTCCCTGAACCTGAAACGCCTGTGACAGCAACAAATTCACCCAGCGGAAATTCAACACTGACATTTTTTAAATTATTTTCACTGGCACCAGTGACTTTGATCGCTTTGCCATTACCTTTGCGACGTTCTTTTGGTACAGGAATCACTTTTTTCCCAGAAAGATATTGTCCAGTCAATGAATGCGGATTTTTAGCAACCTCTTCCGGCGTACCAGCGGCTACAATTTCACCGCCCAGATGTCCAGCGCCAGGTCCCACATCAATCAAGTAATCCGAAGCTATCATTGTATCTTCATCATGTTCCACCACAATTAATGTATTGCCTAAGTCCCGCATTTTTTTCAATGAGTCAATCAAGCGGTCGTTATCTCGTTGATGCAAACCAATTGATGGTTCATCTAAAATGTAAAGAACGCCTGATAAGTTTGATCCAATTTGTGTTGCTAAGCGAATTCTTTGTGCTTCTCCGCCAGAAAGTGTGCCGGCAGCTCGACTTAAGGTTAAGTAATCTAACCCGACATTTTTTAAGAAGGTTAACCGATCTTCGACTTCTTTTAAAATTGGCCGAGCAATCGTTGTTTCTTGTTCAGATAAAGACACACCTTCAAAAAATTGGACCGCATTTTTTATTGCTAATTCACTGACTTCACCAATGTGCGTGCCATTGATTTTTACAGCTAAAGCTTGCGGATTCAAACGATACCCTTGACAGCTTCGACAAGTCAATTCTGTCATGTATAACCGCATTTGATCTCGTGTAAAATCGCTATTTGTTTCATGATAACGTCGTTTAATATTTTTTAAAATCCCTTCAAATGGTACTTCCACATCACGAACACCACCAAAGTCATTTTCATAATGAAAATGAAAGTTTTTCTCGCCAGAACCATTTAAAATAATTTCTTGTTGGTCTGCAGGTAATTCTTCAAACGGCGTATCCATATCAATCCCAAAACTGGTGGCTGCTTGCTCCAACATTTGTGGATAATATTGGGAACTAATAGGGTTCCACGGAACAATGGCTCCTTCTCTCAAGGTTTTAGTGGGATCTGGAATCACTAAGTCTTTGTCCACTTCTAATTTAACACCTAAACCATCACAATCGGGACAAGCGCCAAATGGTGCATTAAATGAAAACAAGCGCGGTTCCAATTCACCGACTGTGAACCCACAATAAGGACAAGCATAATGTTCACTAAACAACATCTCTTCTTGACCAATCACATCAACAATTGCGTAACCTTCAGCTAAACGCAAAGCCGCTTCAAACGAATCAAACAAGCGAGAGCGAATGCCTTCTTTCACAACGATACGGTCAATCACAATCGCAATATCATGTTTTTTATTTTTTTCAAGTTCTGGTGCCTCACTAACATCATAGGTTTCACCATCCACCCGCATTCTGACATACCCTTCACGTTGGATCATTTCAAACACTTTTTTATGTTGGCCTTTTTTCTTGACCACAACAGGCGCCAAAATTTGAATTTTTGTTCGCTCTGGTAGCTCTAAGACTTTATCAACCATCTGTTCAACAGACTGACTGGTAATTTCAATATGATCGTTAGGACAAATTGGATGACCTACCCGAGCAAATAACAATCGTAAATAATCATTGATTTCCGTGACCGTCCCCACCGTTGAGCGCGGGTTTTTACTTGTCGTCTTTTGATCAATTGAAATAGCTGGACTTAAACCATCGATGCTGTCAACATCTGGTTTATCCATCTGTCCCAAAAATTGTCGCGCATAAGCAGAGAGACTCTCTACATAACGTCGTTGCCCTTCTGCGTAAAGCGTATCAAACGCTAATGAACTTTTGCCAGAACCAGATAGTCCAGTTACAACAACCATTTTGTCACGAGGAATCGTGACATCAATATTTTTTAAGTTATGGGCGCGTGCACCATGAATCACAATTTTATCATTTGCCATATATGTTCTCCTTTTACTAAATCTCTTACGTCAAATTATTTCAAGTCATTCTATAGAGAAAAGATTAGTAAAAGATACGATGGTTCATCGTATCTTTTACTTAATCCGTTGGTTGACTTATTTGGCAGCTTTCAATTCAAGAATGGTATCTCGTAATGTAGCTGCAGTTTCGAAGTCTAACGCTTTGGCCGCATCTTTCATTTCTCTTTCAAGTTTCATTAATAAATCAGCTTTTTCTTGTCTTGATAAATCTTCATATGATTTATCCAATTGAACCACTGTTTCATCTTTATCAGCTGTTTTGGAAATAGAAATCAAATCACGAATTTCTTTAATAATTGTTTTTGGTTCAATACCATGTTCTTCATTATATGCTTCTTGGATTGCCCGACGTCGTGCCGTTTCATCCATAGCTCGTTGCATCGAATCGGTGATTTTATCTGCATACATAATGACTTTTCCTTCAGCGTTCCGGGCAGCCCGTCCCATCGTTTGCACTAACGAGCGTTCACTACGTAAGAAGCCTTCTTTATCCGCATCTAGAATCGCAATTAAGGAAACTTCTGGCACATCGATTCCTTCACGTAATAAGTTAATACCTATTAGAATATCAAATTCGCCTAATCGTAAATCGCGAATAATCTCCGTTCTTTCCAGTGTTTTTATATCACTATGCAAATATTTAACTTTTAAGCCTAATTCTTTGAAATAGTCGGTTAAATCTTCGGCCATTTTCTTCGTTAAGGTTGTGACAAACACCCGCTGATCTTTTTCGATCCGTTCATGAATTTCGCCCACCAAGTCATCAATTTGACCCATAATTGGGCGGATTTCTACTTCTGGATCTAGTAAACCTGTTGGTCGAATGATTTGTTGAACAACCGTTTCTGTTTGTTCCATTTCATAAGGGCCTGGTGTTGCCGATACATAAACAATTTGGTTTACATGTTGTTCAAATTCTTCTAAACGAAGCGGTCGGTTATCAAGTGCACTTGGTAAACGGAAACCATAGTCCACTAACATTTGTTTCCGTGCTCGGTCGCCATTATACATCCCTCTAATTTGCGGCATTGTTACATGAGACTCATCGATTACAAGTAAGAAGTCATCTGGGAAAAAGTCCAACAGCGTATATGGCGGTTCCCCTTCTTGGCGACCATCCATATGTCGAGAGTAATTCTCAATCCCTGACGTATAGCCCATCTCTCTCATCATCTCAATATCATAGTTGGTTCGCTGTTCCAAACGTTGAGCTTCCAATAATTTATTTTCACTGCGAAGCACTTTCAAACGTGCCTCTAATTCTTCTTGGATCTGCGATATGGCGTGTTCCATATGTTCTTCGTTCGTCACGAAGTGTGTTGCCGGAAAAATAGCGACATGCTCTGTTTCGCCGACAATTTCACCAGTTAACGCATCTACTTCACGAATTCGATCAATTTCGTCTCCGAAAAATTCAACACGTAGCGCATGCTCATCCCGTGAAGCTGGGAATATCTCAACCACATCACCGCGGACACGAAAACGCCCCCGTTGAAAATCAATATCATTTCGTTCGAATTGAATATCGACTAAGCTTTTTAGTAACTCATTACGATCCATTTCCATTCCCACACGTAATGAAACAACTTGTTGGCTGTATTCCCGCGGATCCCCTAAACCAAAAATACAAGAAACTGATGCTACCACGATGACATCGTTTCGTTCCAATAAAGAACTTGTCGCTGAATGGCGTAGTTTATCAATTTCATCATTAATACTGGAATCTTTTTCAATATATGTATCACTTGAGGGTACATATGCTTCTGGTTGATAATAATCATAGTAACTGACAAAATACTCGACCGCATTATCTGGGAAAAATTCTTTAAATTCCCCGTATAATTGTCCAGCTAGTGTTTTATTATGTGCAATCACTAATGTTGGTTTGTTCACTTCTTGAATCACATTAGAGATTGTAAATGTTTTACCTGTTCCGGTCGCTCCAAGTAAAATTTGAGCTTTTTCTCCACCTTTGACACCGTCAACTAGTTCAGCAATAGCGGCTGGCTGATCTCCGGCAGGCTCATATTTAGAAGCCAAATGAAAGGTATTGGAAGTTTCTCTTTCGATCATTTATAACTCCCCCTCAAAGTGTCTAATTTCTCTTAAATTATCGGCCCATTCTGGCAGAATGTCCACTTATTAGTTTAACATACCGAACATATTTTCGCCACTTTTGCTGTTTCGGACTTCAACTGATCTTAATCTTTTGTTCTTAATTTCTATGTCACATTTTATAACATGCAATGTAAGGAAATTAGAGTTTTTTTCTCTTTTTAGCGTTCAAATACTTGTCAGCTTCCTATTTCTTACTATATAATTGTTCAATATGCAAAACTAGGAGGTATTTTATGAAAAGGAAACACTTTTTACTTTCTTTCTTTGTGATGATGGTAACTCTGCTAACATTCATTAGTGGCACTTCAGCACATGCAGAAGGAAAGAAATATACAATTGGAACGGATTTAACATTCGCCCCTTTTGAATTCCAAGACTCAAAAGGAAAATACATTGGTATTGACGTTGATTTATTAGATGCGATTGCCAAAGATCAAGGTTTTGAAGTGGATTTAAAACCATTAGGCTTCGATAGTGCAGTCCAAGCGATTCAATCTAAACAAATTGATGGCATGATTGCTGGAATGAGTATTACGGATGAGCGAAAAAAATCCTTTGATTTTTCAGATCCATACTTCGATAGCGGTTTACAATTAGCGGTTAAAAAAGGAAACGACAAAATTAAATCATATGATGATTTAAAAGGCAAAACGGTTGCGGCTAAAGTTGGAACTGAAAGTGCCAATTTCCTTGAAAAAAATAAAGAGAAATATGACTACACCATCAAAAATTTTGACGATGCAACGGGTCTTTATAAAGCCTTAGAAAACGGCGAAGCGGATGCAATCGTTGATGATTATCCTGTATTGGGCTACGCAGTGAAAAATGGCCAAAAATTACAATTAGTTGGCGATAAAGAAACAGGCAGTTCTTATGGTTTCGCAGTGAAAAAAGGTCAAAACCCTGAATTAATCAAAAAGTTCAACGCTGGTTTGAAAAATCTTAAAGACAATGGTACTTATGATAAAATTTTAAACAACTACTTAGCGACAGGCGATGAAACAAACACACAAGACGCTGGCGAACAGATGAAAAAAATCACTCCTAAAAAAGAGAAATATGTGATTGCTAGTGATTCTACATTTGCTCCGTTTGAGTTTCAAAATGCCCAAGGCGATTATGTCGGAATTGATGTAGATTTAGTCAAACGTGCAGCTGAATTGCAAGGTTTTACTGTTGAATTTAAATTTATTGGTTTTAGTTCTGCTGTCCAAGCTGTTGAATCTGGTCAAGCAGATGGGATGGTTGCAGGCATGACGATTACGGATGATCGTAAAAAAGCCTTCGACTTCTCTGTTCCTTACTTTGATAGCGGCATTCAAATTGCGGTCAAAAAAGGCAATGACAAAATTAAATCGTATGATGATTTAAAAGGCAAAAAAGTCGGCGTAAAAATTGGTACTGAAAGTGCTGATTTCTTAGAAAAAAATAAAAAGAAATATGATTACTCAATTAAGTATTTAGACACAACTGATGCATTATACAGTGCATTAGAAATTGGCGAAGTTGATGCCATGATGGATGATTATCCTGTCATTGGCTATGGGGTTGCGCAAAATCAACCACTAGCGACACCAATTCCTCGTGAAAAAGGTGGTTCTTACGGTTTTGCTGTCAAAAAAGGGCAAAATCCTGAACTACTTGAAATGTTTAACGAAGGCTTAAAAGAAATGAAACGTACAGGTGAATACGATAAAATTATCGGCACTTACGTGAAAGATGGCAACGAAGCCAAAGAAGAAACAGCTGACGAATCTACGTTTGTTGGCTTCATGCAAAACAACTGGAAACAATTGTTACACGGTTTATGGATGACGATTCTATTAACGTTGATTTCCTTCGTACTTGCTTTAATTGTCGGCGTTATTTTTGGGCTATTCAGCGTTTCACCAATCAAAGCATTACGTGTACTTTCAACCATTTATGTTGATTTAATTCGTGGAATTCCTTTAATGGTCTTAGCGTTCTTCATCTATTTCGGATTACCTGGTGTGCTTGGCTTTAATATCCCGGTCTTCATTGCTGGGATTATCACATTAACTTTAAATGCCAGTGCCTATATTTCTGAAATTGTGCGCGGCGGAATCAAAGCTGTTCCAGTTGGCCAAATGGAAGCTTCAAGAAGTTTAGGTCTTTCCTATAATCGGACAATGCAAAAAATTATTTTACCACAAGCGATTCGCATTATGATTCCTTCATTCATTAACCAATTTGTTATTTCATTGAAAGATACAACTATCCTTTCAGCAATTGGCTTAATCGAACTACTACAAACAGGAAAAATTATTGTTGCTCGGACATTACAAAGTACAATGGTTTACTTCGTTATTGCGTTAATCTACTTAATTTTAATTACTAGCTTAACTAAATTAGCGAAAAGCCTTGAAAAGAAGGTGAACTAATATGACTGAAAAAATCTTAGTTGAACATTTAGTAAAAAAATATGGTGACAACACGGTCTTAAACGACATTAATGTTTCTATTAACGAAGGCGATGTAGTCTGCGTCATCGGTCCTTCTGGTTCTGGTAAAAGTACTTTTTTACGTTGCTTGAATCAATTAGAAGAAGCTTCTAGCGGAGACATTATTATTGATGGTGCGAACTTGACAGATAAAAATACGGACATCAACCAAGTCCGTCAACATATTGGCATGGTTTTCCAACATTTCAATTTGTTTCCACATTTATCTATTTTAGAAAATATTGTTTTAGCACCAACCGATTTAGGTCGCTTATCAAAAGACGAAGCGGAGAAAAAAGCGTTAGAACTTTTAGAACGTGTTGGGTTGGCAGATAAAAAAGATGCCTATCCAGATTCTTTATCTGGTGGTCAAAAACAACGTGTCGCAATTGCACGTGCGTTAGCGATGAATCCTGATATTATGCTTTTCGATGAGCCAACATCAGCTCTTGATCCAGAAATGGTTGGCGATGTTCTTGGTGTAATGAAAGATTTAGCAAAACAAGGAATGACAATGGTCATCGTTACTCACGAAATGGGCTTTGCAAAAGAAGTGGCTAATCGAGTAATGTTCATTGATGGCGGTAACTTCCTAGAAGATGGTTCGCCAGAGCAAGTCTTTGAAAATCCTCAAAACCCTCGAACAAAAGATTTCTTAGATAAAGTATTAAATATTTAAACAAAAGCACTTGGCGCGCGCTAGCGCCCAAGTGCTTTATTTTATGATTAAATTGTTTCCGTGACAGAGACAGATTGAACGTGCCCTTTTTCTTTTAAGAGATGGTGCAAGTTGGAATGCCAGAAATCTTCTTTGCCTACATAAGAGATCTTTGCTGTCACTGCCTCTTGTTCGGATTCCAAAGTCAATTCTACTAAGCGCTCCCCTTTTTCTAAAGAAGCTTGAAGTTGTTCATGCAGTCGGCTTTCTTTAATCATAGGTTCCTTCATTTTTACGATAAGCTGCAATCGTTTTAAAGGAGTCTTTCGTTTAAAATGGGCCAGAGCTAATACTAGCAAAGTTGCCACGAGATTGATAAATGCAATGGTTAAAAAGCCCATCCCAATGACTAAACCAATAATAGTAACATTCCACATCATTACTGCTGTTGTTAACCCAGAGACTTTCCTTTCTCTAAAAACGATAATCCCCGCACCGAGAAAGCCTACACCACTAATCACTTGGGCGCCATATCGTGTAATATCCATAGAAATAATGGACGCCAAGGCGCTATTTTGTTTCACCACATCGACTAAAATATCCACCGATTGAATCTGTAAAATGGAAATCGTACAGGAGGCCAAACATAAAATGGCATTACTACTGATACCGAAGCCTTTTCTTTTAATACTTCTTTCTAACCCAATCAATGCTCCAAAAACCACGGCTAGAGCCATCCGAATGACAACGTCGGTGAGAGAAAGTTCAATCATTTTTAAAGAATTCATCGCTTTCTCTCCTTTCTTGCAAGTGACTATTTGACTTATTTTGTATTAACTAATAAACGCAAGCCATTAAAAATGACCACTAAGGTACTTCCTTCATGAATAAGTACGCTAAATGCGATATTCGCAATACCTAAAAAGTTCAAGATAATTAACGTAGCTACCACTAACATTGAAAAAATAATATTTTGCTGCACAATTTTATTCAAGCGTTTTGAGACACGGTGAGCATAGCCTAATTTAGAAAGATCATTTTTCATCACTACCACGTCTGCAACATCGATAGCAATGTCTGTACCATCCCCCATCGCCACTCCAATATCAGCATTCACTAAAGCGAGCGCATCGTTAATGCCATCACCAACCATCCCTGTCATTCCTACTTCGCGTTTTAATTGATCAACAATCGCTGATTTTTCCTCAGGTAAAACATTAGCAAAAACTTGGTCCACGCCTACTAAGCGACCAACTGCTTCACCCGTAAGTTTTGCATCTCCTGTAATCATTGTTGTTTCAATATTTTGTGACTTGAAATAGTGAATGGCGTTCATTGCTTCTTCATTAGGAACATCCATCAATGCCACTAAACCAATCACTTGTTCATTTTCGGCAAAGTACACTACCGTTTTGCCTTCACTCGCTAATTTCGTTGTTTGTTTCTCAATGATTGTTGGCACTTGTTCGAAACTAGATGGTTTACCAATTCTAAAAGTTGTGTCTGCAATGGTCGTTACTAAACCCACCCCGACAATATTTTCTACTTCTAAATTTAAAGCCGTTGTTTCTGCTTCAAAGCGATTAACAATCGCCGTCGCCAATGGATGATTGGATTTTTTCTCCATATTTGTTAAAACAGCTACTAATTCGTCTTGGCGATCTTCTAAGCCATCAACAAAAAGATAATCTGTGACCTCAGGTTTGCCTTTTGTTAGCGTGCCTGTTTTATCAAAAGCGAGTGCTTTCACTTCAGCTAAATTTGATAAGAATGAGCCACCTTTAAACAAAACGCCTTGTTTCGCTAAATTGGAAATTCCTGATAAAGTTGCCGGAACGGCACTCGCTGCTAAAGCACAAGGTGAGGCAGCAATTAAGAAGACCAAGCCTCTGTAAAAACTTTCAGCCCAAGTCAATTGGAAAAGCAATGCGCCACCTAAAACAATTAGTGGAAAAACTGCTAAAACTAGTGTGACATATTTCGGTTCAAATCGTTTAATTTTGCTTGCAATTTCTGATTGATTTTCTTGTGATTGGTTCACTAGCTGTACGATTTTTGCAAAAACTGTTTCTGAACTATCTTTCGTTACTTCAACAACAATTGTGCCTGAACCGTTCATAGTACTACCAAAAACTGGGTCCCCACTATTTTTTTCTTTGGGAATACTTTCCCCATTAATAGATGATTCATCCACAGCGGTACTTCCTTCAATCACGACGCCATCTGTCGGGATTTGCGCACCATTGAGGACTTGCACGCGGTCACCAATCTTCAATTGTTCAACTGACACAGTTTGAATTGAGCCGTCATCTGTTATCAAGCGAGCTTCTGTTGGATTTAAATTTAATAGTTTTGTAATTTCACGTTGGCTTTTGCCTTGAGCATAATCTTCAAGGAAATGCGCCGCCGCAAAAATCAAAATCAACAATGCTGATTCTTCAAAACTTCCCATTAATGCTGAACCAACTGCAGCTAAGGTCATTAACAAATGAATATTAGGCGAAAACTTTCGATTGTTTTTCGTATCCCGATACGTATCTCCAAAGCCTTCCCCAATAATATGATAACCAGCTAAAATAGCAGCTAATGAGAAAAGAATATTTTTCACTAAGAGCATGTTCCCTAAAAATAAACCGATAAAGAAAAGAGCCAATCCTGTAAAAAAGAGAATAACTGGAACGTTTTTACCTTTTTCTTCATGTGTGTGTGCACCTGTTTGTTTTGACATTGTTATGCGCCTCCTCATTAATGTTTTTCTATTCATATGAATGTATATTCATATTATAAAACACTTGGTTGGTTTTGTAAAGACTTAAACACAAAGACAAGCGATGATTCTATTCGATAGGATCACCGCTTGTCTTTGTCGATTCTTTTTGTTGTTGATATTTTTCTTCTTGAATAGTCAATAATGATTGCGTTAAATTGACCCAATCAATCGAACGAGGTGGATCCAGCCAAACCATAACTTTACTCTTTTCTTCTTGATACAAGTTATTTAAATTGGTAATCACCACATCTGGTAAGGTATCTGATAACGGGTCAATAATTTCTACATTTAAATTCACATAGACGGATAAATTTTTTTTGATGAATTGGTTATACTCTTTTCCATAAGAAAAATCAATTAGGACCTTGGCTGGCTCTGCAATTAAATGAACAGGAACATGATTAATTAGCAACAATAGATAGTTAAAAAACAAACAGTGATTGGCTTTCGCAATTTTTTTATGTTTTGCTGTTAACCAACGAATATATTCAATTAAATAAAAATAAAATTCCGGATATGTTTGCTTAAAAAACTGTAAATCCATTTCAAAATCGTCAAACATATTAATCGGAAAGTAAATAACATTGAAATGAATAATTGCTAACCCTTCTTCTAGAGTATTCCTTGTTGACTCCTCTAAACAATTAAATGCTTTTTCAAAACTTCCAATGAAAACACGAGTTAGGCTTTCAATCGTAGGATCTTCGTGAATAACATATTTTTTCTCTAGTTTGCCATGCAAATACAAGAAAAAAACAATCGTATACGTTAATGATTTTGAGGCCAATGCCCATGCCACTTGCGATTTTTTTATTAGTTCCTCTGAAAATGTATTCAGTGCACGCGTATCGATCCCTTCCACCGCACGTCCTTCGTTGTTAATCATAATAGCTAAATAATGGAAAAAATTGCGTCGCTCATAGGTGGTGAAAGTATAGTTTAACTCAACAGACTGTAATACACGTTTCGCTTCATTATAGACTTTTACCGAATATAATTCGGAAATCGGTTGATTGGAAAGCGTGAACAATTTATACAAAAAAAATGAAATTGCTTTTTGATTGCCGACAATTTCCCGCTTACTAAAATAGATCTGATACTCCTTTAAGGCTTTTTTTAGCCGCTGTAAGGTACTATACGCCACAGAGGTGCTGACATGATTACATTCAGCAAACTTTGTCAAACTATAATTTCCTCTAAAGTAAGACAACACTAATTTAAAAGAGAGCGATTCTGTTAAGTATTTCGTGAGCAAAAGTTTACTTGAATAGTTTCCATCAATTTCAAGTGTAACATCTACATCAGAAACGACTAAAGTTAAGCTGTCGCTTAACTTTAGATTGTCAATATCTGCTTTTAATTTTTCTAATGTTTTTTTGACTAAAAAATTCGACATTGATAATTCTTCGCGAAGTGCAATAAAAGTACCTGATAGCGTGGGACTTTCTTCTAAATGCCTTAGCAAGGAATAACTTCGTTGATCTTCTTTATTTAAAAAAATTTCATAATTCATCATTTATCAGTTCTTTCTCCCATAAATAGCCGTTCCTACTAATTCCCGTATGAAATTCAAGTAAAAAGTGTTTTGCCCCTCCGTTCCAGCACCGCCTGTGCTATTTGGTACAATGGTGATATGGCTAGCATCAAATAATTCATCCGTGAAAAATACTTGATGCTGACTTTTCTTGGAAGAAGGCCTTTCTTCATTTGTTTTTGGATTATTGGTTGTCACTTCTTTTTTACTAACGTCTTCGCTACTTTCTTCCGCTTGCGTTTCGCTAGTCATAGTACTTTCATTTGTTTCTTCCATTTTTTCTGGTGTGCCAGTATTCTCAATCGGATAAATTTCTTCTGTTGGATTGGTCGGATTATAAATTGGATTCCGTTCTTCTGCTGCTTGTACAGTGGTTACTTGAAAAAATGAGAGTAACAATGTACTCCATAATAGTAAATGTTTGTATTTATCCATTTTTCTCACATATATTGCCAAATACTTTAGCTACATAACAAAACAAAAAATATAACTAGTAAAGTGGTATCAGACGATATTTAACAATACTCCTTCTTATTATTTCTTTTTTTGAGTTAGGTTTGTTGAATAAACTGCATGTTTGATAAGCAAAAACAAACAAAAACGTTGCCGATGATCAAATCAAAAATTAACTACTCTTTATATTTCTCTTTCGTTTTTTTCCTGTTTCTTTTTTCGCCAAATCAACCAGGCAATGATTAAAATCACTATCAATAATAGTAGTAAGCCAATCATCAAATATAAATTCGAATGATTTTCTTTTAAGGTGACATCTTTTTCATTTAATTCTTTGGCAACTTCACCATTAATTGTAAAGTCTTTTTCAAATTGCCATTGATTTCTAAAAGATATCGATTCATTGTTTATTGATTTTTTAAATGAGCCTGCAGCATCTTTATTCCCAACAACGTTCATAGACAAATGGTAATCTCCTGGCTTAAGCGGTTGCCCTTTTAGCGCAATGGGAACAGAAAAATTGGTATTTGGTGCAATTTGCATGTTTGCTTTTTCCTCTTTATATAAAACTTCTTCATGTCCCTTTTTGGTAATCTCTGCCGAAAAGGCAACTTGGTTAATATATGTTTTTTGATCATTTTGTAGATTGACTAAAATCACATTTCTAGCATTAATCTGTCCTGGTGAGACTTTTTTCAAAAGTAAATTCGGCTCAACCTTTTTTTTGTTTTGTTGCATCAATAATGCAACGACATACGAATATTCATTTTTAATGGATAACCCCTGACTCTTATCGTCTTGGCGTTTGCCTTCATCCGACGTTTCTTCTTTAAAAGTGATACCACTAGCTAACACTCCATCAAAGGGTGTATTAGGCATTTTGACGTTAATAGAAACCGTTTGTTCACTTTTCGGTTTTAAACGAACTGAGCTAGGGTATTGAACGTAGTCTTTTATATCAAACGCTAAACTTTGATCTTTTTTCCCCTTATTTTCACCATACTCCACGATTACATTTGAATTGGTAATGGCACTATTGATGGAAATACCTACCTTTACTTCTTTATCTGTATCATTGCGCAAGTTCACTTTCAACTCAGTTTCTTCATTTGGTGCTAGTAATAAATCAAAGTAAGTTTTTTCTTTATCTACTTGTTTTTCTGATGGAATAGGCGTAACCGCAAAATTAAATTCACTGGCAAAACCATTGCTGGGTACTAACGCTAAAAGAATTAGTAGTATCGGAAAAAAAAGAAATCGTTGTTTTTTTCTGTTCAAATTATTTACTCCTTTTCTATATGTAGTGAATAGTAGGTAACCATGTTCCCCGCTATTCTTCTTTTTAAAACTCGTTTAATTTCCTGGAGCGTCTGTCAACGTCCATGTTAATTTTGTGGCGTATTTTTCAGCGTATTTGGTTGTAGAACCTGGAACAGTTAACTCAATACTTTTAGCAGCTGTAGTTGCATCTGTTCCCCAATCAAATAAATAAGTTCCTGCACCGTTTCCTTTCGCTGCACTCATTACATCTGATTGACTACCATCTGAATTTAGCGTGATTGTGGCTGGGCCTGTTGGTTTACCTGAATCTGAAGCAGTCACTACATTTCCGTTTTTAAACGTGATAGCTGCCCCAGTCAATTCTTTACCAGAAGTTGATTTAAATTGTCCTTCTTGTTTCACTTTTAATGACCAGCCAGCTTCGGTTCCACGGTTATCTGTTACTTGGACATAGTTAGGCCCTTCTTTGACTTCATCAGTTGCGCCTACTGTCTTGTATTTTTGGGTAGCAGCAAAATAAGTCTGATCCTTCGACGTGATTTTTTGAACACCGAAGTCTAGACTTGACGCATAATCAATTGACAACGGACCGTTTGTTCCTGGATTAGGACCTTCAGGATCTGTTGGATCAATAGGATCAACTGGATTAGTTGGATCCGTTGGGTCAACCGGATTAGTTGGCTCTTCACTTGGTGTAAATTCTACGATACCATTAGATGTATAACTACCGCCATCTTCTGCAAAGGCTTGAGAAGTCATGCCTAAGCTCCCTAAAATAAATGTGGATAAACATACTGTTGTTACTTTTTTCATTTTCTTTTCTCCATTCTTTTCTTTAATTTCCTGGTACGTCTTCTAACGCCCAAGATAAACGAGCTTTAAATGTTCCAACTCTTTGATAAGCTACAGGAACATCGATTTGAATTCCTTGTTGTTTTGATTCATCAAGTAATGCTGTTAAATCTGTTTCACCTTTCTGATTACTTTCTAAAAGCGTAATTGCCTCATTTGTAATCTGAGAGCTTCCAGCAGTTGAAACGAAAGAAAAAACATCTGGCATTACAATTGAATCATTTGTTAACGGTTGCGTTTGCTTTAGTTGCAAGCGCCAATTATTTGCGTTACGTTCATCCACGACTTTGAGTCCTTCGGTGGGATGCCCAAGTTTAATTAGTGGTTGATTACGTATCTTTTCCGTACCAAAAGTAATCTGTTTTGGTGTCTCTTTAAAATATAGTTCCCCTAAACGATAGTAAAAATAAATATCTTTTGTTTCCTCTGTCATTGTTCCTTCCGCATTGCCTGAGTCTTTTGTAAAAACATAGCCAGAAATATCTAGGGGTTTTTCTTGATAGGGTGCACCAATTTTCCCTGTTACACTTTTAGGTGGAGCAATATCTTTACCTTCCGCGTCTTTATAAAAAACGGTTACTGTTTTTTCTGTTGGTTTAGGAATAGTAATCGTTACATTATTTGACTTTTGCAGTAAGGTTCCTTCTTCATAATAGTCAAAGTTCATAGTTAAAACTTTTTCGGGCGTATTATCTTGAAGGGTTGTTTTTAATTCAATAATCATGTCCTTCTTTAAAACTAGGTAGTCATTTAAAGCAATTGTTAAGTGATTCCCTGTTTGTGTCAGATCTTTGGCTGCTACCTTTTTACCATCAATCGTTAATGAATTTTCTTCATATGCTAATTCATCAGGTAAGTCAATGCTTACTTGCGGTTGACGATCTTCGATAAAGTCATTGTCAATATTCAACGTATTCCGTAGTCTCACCTGATCATTTTTCACTGCTTCAACAGCTGAGCTAAATTCCTGACCATTCACGCTAAGGGCTGCTTGTGACGTAACGTTGGTAGGAATTTGTGTCATTGCTAAAGCATTCTCTTGGTATTTGCCACCTGTAGAGGATGTAAAGCCCCAATAAACCGTTGTTGCGCCAAATTGTGCATTTAAATCTGAAACTACATACGTATTCGTGCCCACACCTTCTAAATCATATGTTAATGCTTTGGTTGCGGCATTCCAATGAACAGTCAACATGCGCCAGGTTCCATTAGATAGATAGGTTGGCGCAACGGTGACGCCTGAATGCTCCCCTGTATAGCTGTTGTTATTAGCTTTCGGAGTGACAAAAGCTAAATGCCCATTTCCCTTATCTTGTGAAATTTCTCGGTCCATTCGGTTGGAACTACCAGTATTTTTATAGGTATCAAACTCAATCGATAAGGCATTTCTAACATAAGGTTGACCCGCTTTCGTGGAGTATGCACCGATTCCCATCCCAGGTGAACCAATGACTTCTTGAGGTGTTGTGGACATTCTAGGATCATTCGTTAAGGTAAAGGTCATACCATCACCAGCATTTGCATACTCGTTTCCTAAATACAAATAACTTTTAAAGGTAAAATCCGACAATAAACTGATTGGTTTTTTTGACCAAATAGCTCCTTTTTGTGATTTAACAGCTGGGTTTAGTTGTAATAACTTCCCACCTTCTAAAATACTTGTTGCATTTCCAATTGGCTCTTGAAATACCTTGTCGATTGGAATGATATTAGGATCATCTGGCAATGAAGTAGCGTATGGCGCAGCCAACATGCGCGGCTGTGGTTCAACTATCGCCGATTCCGTTGCACTGTTATCGTCATCCTTTTGTTGTTCGCTAGGTTCTAAAGTAGCCGTTGATTGGTCTGTTTCTGCTGGATGATTATCGGTTGTTGTTGTCGTTTCTAGGGAAGATTCTTGCTCTAATGTTTCCGAGTGAGAAGGAGCGCTAGTTGCCTGATCATTGGCCGATTCCTCCACTATTTCCCGATTGACTTCGTTGATATTTGTCGAAGGATTACTAATCGCTTCGCTAGTAATAGGCGCAAGGAGTAGTAAGAATAAACTACTTGCCAAAAAGACTAGGCTTTGTTTGTTTCGCATCTCTCTTCACCTCTACTTTTTAAATTCCTGGTACATCCGTCAACGTCCACAATAATTTTGTTTGATATTTCACGGCATCTTTAGGGGTTGACCCTGGTACTGATAGCGCGACATCTTTTGTAACATTAACATTGTGTACCGTATTGGTTTCATCGCGTTCTGCAACCACTTCTACTTTGCCCCAATAAGTAGCCCAAGTTCCTGCACCGGTTCCTTGCTTCGCAGCTGCCACTAGCGATGCGGTTCCTGGAACAAGGGCAATCTTATTTGTTGCCTCTGGTTTCACAACATTTTGCGCATTACTATTAACGGTCGGGTTAGCTAAAGAAATTTGCGCACCTGTCAACTGACTATTTAAAGTAGCCTTTGTTGCTTTAAATTGCTCCTTTTGCGTAACCGTTAAAGACCAACCGCTATTGGTTCCTCTATTATCAGAAATTTGCACAAAATTTGGTGTTTCTTTTTGATTTTCTTGATATTGCTGTGCTCTTGCAAAATATACTTGGTCTTTATTCGAAATACGATTTTTCCCAAAGTCAAAACTTGAAGCATAATCAATAGACAACGGTCCTTGGGTACCTGGATTAGGACCTTCTGGGTCTGTCGGATCAATTGGTTTGACTGGCTTTTCTGGATCGGGATTTTCTGGATCAACCGGCTCTGTCGGATCTACGTTCGGAATAAATTCTACTAAACCATTCGAACGATACTCTTTTGGCTCTTCTGCCTTCGCTTGTAAGGACCAACCAGCAACTGCAAATGTACTGCATAGAACGATTCCTGTGAATTGTTTTTTCATTGCTTTTCTCCTTTATTTAATTATTAGCGGGAGTATCTTCTAATGCCCAAACTAACTTCGTTGAATATTGTTGTGCAAGCTTTACAGATTTTCCGGGAACGAATAGTTGGACAGCTTCTTTATTTGTTGCTTCATTTGAACCAAAGCGATAAACCCAAGTCCCAACACCTGTTTCTTTTTTAGCGTTCATCGCTAGATTATTATTTACACCAGGTGTTAAGGAAATAGTATTACTGACTTCAGTAGGTTTATATTTTTCATCCACCATTGAGGCAGCTTCTGCCTTTGTAAACGTTAATTGAGCGCCGACTAGTTCCTCTCCAGTAGCTGTTTTAAATTGTTCAGGTTGGGAAAGCGTTAGTTTCCATCCTGCTAACGTTCCTCTTTTATCAGTTACTTGTACATAGGTTGGTTTTTTTGAACCATCTTTCATTTCATCTGGCGCAGCATAATACGTTTGATCTGCCGTAGAAATCTTTTGTGTGCCAAATTTAAATTTTGACCCATAATCAATTGATAAGGCACCACCCGTTCCTGGCCCTGGAGGATCAATTGGGTCTACTGGATCAGTAGGATCGGGATTTTCTGGATCAACTGGCGGTGTGATTTCGTTATCGCCTGCTTCAAAAGTAATTGTGCCTTCCGTATTGTATTCTTTCGGAAAAGTTTCTGCTGCTGATGCGTTTATTGCTTGAAACCCTACGCCTAAAAGTATGGTTGCCGATGTAAGTAAAACAGTTTTTTTCATTAAATAAGCTCCTTCTCTCGTTTCATTTTATTAATTAAATAAATGACTACCCCCAACAAACTAACTCCTATCAAGGAATACAGCGGATTTTCAGACTCGCCTGTTTTAGGTAAAACTGCTTGTCCAGAAGCAGCTAAATTATTTCTTCCCTGTTCTTCTGATTGTTGGGTATACGCTACGTCATTTGACTCTTTTTCATTCTCATAAACGTAGGTACCATAGAAGCTCGCTTGACCATTTGATTCATAATTATTTTCTTCAGCCATAACGCTTTTTGTTTGCAACCCAATGATCAATAGCCCTAAACATACCAAACTAAACCTTTTTATGATTTTCATCTGAATTCCTCCTTCCCCATTTTCAACATTGACTGGCCCAGCCAATAAACATTATATAAAAGAAATATTTATTAGATTTTTTTATTTTTTTCAGACGCTTTTAAAAAATAAAATGGTTTCAGCTAAGAAAGCTTTAAAATCAACACTTTTAAAGACAAAAAAATAAACAAAAAAACTTCAAAAAATAATTTTCGAAGTTTTTTTGTTTATTTTTTTATTATTTTTATACTTCAACCGCTTCTAACAAAGCTAAACGTTCAGCAACTTCTGCTTCTGTTAAATTATGTTTTTTTACATAACGGTTGGCAGGATGCTGACTACACTCTAATGAGCAGCCACCTAAATGTTTATGTTCATTTTCTTCTGAAGTTAAGATTTGACGATTACATTCTGGGTTTGCACAGTTAATATAGCGTTCGCAAGGTGTTCCATCAAACCAGTCTTTCCCAATAACTTTTTTATCAACGTGATTAATTTCGACACTGATTCGGTCATCAAAGACATACATTTTGCCGTCCCAAAGTTCGCCACGTGTTTCTGGATTTTTTCCATAGTTGGCGATACCACCATGCAATTGAGCAACATCTTCAAATCCTTCTTTTAATAACCAGCCAGAAAATTTTTCACAGCGAATCCCGCCAGTACAATAGGTAACAATTTTTTTATCCATAAATTGTTCTTTGTTCTCGCGAATCCATTGTGGTAACTCACGGAAACTACGGATATCTGGGCGCACGGCACCACGGAAATGTCCTAAATCATATTCATAATCGTTACGAGCATCGATTACAACAGTGTCTTCGTCTAATAAGGCTTCTTTAAATTCTGCAGGTTCCAAATATTTCCCCGTCGTTTCCAATGGATCAACGTCTTCTTCTAAGTTCAACGCCACTAATTCAGAACGTGGGCGAACAAACATTTTGCGGAACGCCATTTCTTCTGCTGGATCAATTTTAAAGAATGTATCCTTAAAGCGCTCATCTGCTTGCATTGCTTCCATGTACTTTTCTGTTTCTTCGACAGTACCAGATAACGTTCCGTTAATCCCTTCTGTCGCTACTAAAATACGGCCTTTTAAATTTAATGATTTGCAAAAAGCTAAATGCTCTTTCGCAAAAGCTTCTGGATCTTCAATTGTTGTATATTTGTAATAAAGTAATACTTGGTATTTCATCTTGTTTTCCCCTTTTGTATAAAGTCATTCTATCCCATTATACGGTGAATAAAAAAGGGAAAGCGATTATTTTGCTTGTGTATTTACACACAATAAAAAAGTAGCTCGTTGTTGCGTAATAATTATTACGCAACAACGAG
>OBYG01000428.1_pt1 | contig 39543 bp, 33 predicted proteins | sample 1538201 | NCBI WGS metagenome assembly OBYG01 (sample SAMEA2580177, study PRJEB22360) | human gut metagenome | biome: human gut; feature: human-associated habitat; material: faeces | place: Denmark | collected 2008/2010 | reverse complement strand
GCCCGTCCGGTCACCGGCCCCAACAACCGTGCCCTGAAGAGCCTGTCTGATATGCTCAAGGGCAAGCAGGGCCGCTTCCGTCAGAACCTGCTGGGCAAGCGCGTGGACTACTCCGGCCGTTCCGTTATCGTTGTCGGCCCTGAGCTGCGTATGGACCAGTGTGGTCTGCCCAAGGAGATGGCTCTGGAGCTGTTCAAGCCCTTTGTCATGAAGGACCTGGTGGAAAAGGGCATTGCCAACAACATCAAGTCCGCCCGCAAGATGGTGGAGCGTGCAAAGCCGGAAGTCTGGGACAGCCTGGAGACTGTGATCCAGGGTCATCCCGTGCTGCTGAACCGTGCACCTACCCTGCACCGTCTGGGCATCCAGGCATTTAACCCGGTGCTGGTGGAGGGCCGTGCCATCAAGCTGCACCCCCTGTCCTGTACCGCATTCAACGCGGACTTCGACGGCGACCAGATGGCTGTCCACCTGCCGCTGAGCGAGGACGCCTGCCGTGAGGCCAAGATGCTGATGCTGGCTTCCGGCAACCTGCTGAAGCCCTCCGACGGCGCCCCCGTCACCGTGCCTACGCAGGATATGATCCTGGGCAGCTACTACCTGACCACCGTCCGTGAGGAGGAGGTTGGCGCCGGCAAGGTGTTCCGTGATGAGAACGAGGCCCTGATGGCCTATGCCGAGCACGTCATCTCCCTGCACGCTCCCATCAAGGTGCGCCGCACCATGGTGCTGGATGGCGTGGAGCGCAGCGGTCTGGTGGATGCCACCGCAGGCCGGATCATCTTCAATAACCCGATCCCCCAGAACCTGGGCTATATCGACCGTACCGATCCGGAGCACTGGCTGGAGTACGAGGTCAGCTTCCGTGTGACCAAAAAGACCCTGCCGGACATCATCTCCCGCTGCATGACCCGCAATGGCACCCGCGCCTGTGCAAAGATGCTGGATGCCATCAAGAGCCAGGGCTATAAGTATTCCACCCTGTCTGCGATCTCTGTGGCCGTCTGTGATGCGGTGATCCCGCCCCAGAAGGCAGAGCTGATCGCAGAGGCAGATAAGCAGGTCTCCCAGGTGGGCAAGCTGTTCAACCGCGGCCTGATCTCCGAGGGCGAGCGCTACAAGCAGACCATCGACATCTGGCAGGCGACCACCGACAGAGTCTCCAAGGCTCTGGCGGACAACCTGCCCAAGGACAACGAGATCTATATGATGGCGGACTCTGGTGCTCGTGGTTCTATGAACCAGATCAAGCAGCTGGCCGGCATGCGCGGCCTGCTGGCAAACACCGCCGGCCACACCATCGAGATGCCCATTCGTGCGAACTACCGCGAAGGTCTGAACATTCTGGAATACTTCGTTTCCGCTCGTGGTGCTCGTAAGGGTCTGGCAGATACCGCTCTGCGTACCGCAGACTCCGGCTACCTGACCCGCCGCATGGTCGACGTCTCTCAGGACGTTATCGTCCGCGAGATCGACTGCGGCACCACCGACGGCCTGTGGGTCTCTGAGATCCACGAGGGCAAGGAGAAGATCGAGAGCTTCCGCGAGCGTCTCATCGGCCGTTATGCCGTGGGCGACGTGGTGAATCCGGTCACCGGCAAGGTCATCGTGCCGGAAGGCAAGATGATCGACCTGTACGATGCAGACGAGATCGAGTCGGCTGGCATCACCAAGCTGAAGATCCGCAGCCTGCTGACCTGCCGTGCAAAGATCGGTGTCTGCGCCCGCTGCTATGGCTCCGACATGGCCAATGGTGAGCCGGTCCAGCTGGGCGAGTCCATCGGCGTTATTGCAGCTGAGTCCATCGGCGAGCCGGGCACCCAGCTGACCATGCGTACCTTCCATACCGGCGGTATCGCATCGGCCGAGGATATTACCCAGGGTCTGCCTCGTGTTGAGGAGCTGTTCGAGAGCCGCCGTCCCAAGAGCATGGCCATCATGAGCGAGATCTCTGGTGTGGTCTCTCAGGACGATACCAAGAAGAACGTGGTCATCAAGGTCACCGGCAAGGACGAAGAGACCGGTGCAGAGGTGGTCAAGAGCTACTCCATCCCCTTTACCCAGCATGCACGCGTTGTGCCGGGTGACCGTGTGGAGAAGGGCGACATCATCACCCGTGAGGGCGTGCTCTATCCCCAGGATATCCTGGCGATCAAGGGCCTGAGCGATGTGCAGAACTACCTGATCAGCGAGGTCCAGAAGGTCTACCGTCTGCAGGGCGTTGAGATCAACGATAAGCATATCGAGGTCATCGTCCGTCAGATGTGCCGTAAGGTCCGGGTCACCGACTCCGGCTCTTCCGACCTGATCGGCGGCGCACTGGCAAACCGCCTGGATGTGGAGAACATCAATGCAGATCTGCAGAAGCGGATCGACGCAGGCGAGCAGGGCCTCAAGCTGGTGGAGTACCAGCAGGTGCTGCTGGGCATCACCAAGGCTGCCCTGGCCAATGAGTCCTTCCTGTCTGCTGCATCCTTCCAGGAGACCACCCGCGTGCTGACCGAGGCTGCCATCAAGGGCAAGACCGACCCGCTGGCTGGCCTGAAGGAGAACGTCATCATCGGTAAGCTGATCCCCGCAGGTACCGGCCTGCCGGAGGTCCGTGAGGACCTGATCCGCCGCGAGGCGGAGCGGGATGAGCAGGTGGCTGCTGAACTGGCCGCTGCCCAGCTGTAAACTCTCCGTTTTCCGGATAAAAGCATAAAAAGCCCCCGCAGAGCACATACTCTGCGGGGGCTTTTGTGCTTTGGAGCAGGGGAGAGGGCTGTTCGAGAAAAAATCAGCGGAAAGTACAAAAAAACTTTGCAAAAACTGTTGACATTACGCCCCACAACGAGTATTATATAACTGTTGCGCATCCCTTTAGGGGGAAGTGCGGCAAAAAATCCGGGCGGTTGCCCGGTTATCACTCTACGAAAGGAGAAACCAAATGCCTACTTTTAACCAGCTTGTACGCAAAGGCCGTGAGGTCCTGGCTACGAAGAGCGCTTCTCCTGCTCTGCTGAAGAGCTACAACTCTCAGAAGAAGCAGTACTCTGATCTGAGCAGCCCCCAGAAGCGTGGTGTCTGCACTGCAGTCCGTACCATGACCCCCAAGAAGCCGAACTCTGCTCTGCGTAAGGTCGCCCGTGTCCGCCTGACGAATGGTATTGAGGTCACCTCTTACATTCCCGGCATCGGCCATAACCTGCAGGAGCACTCCGTCGTTCTGATCCGCGGCGGCCGTGTCAAGGACCTGCCCGGTGTTCGTTACCACATCATCCGTGGTACTCTGGATACCCAGGGTGTTGCAGGTCGTGGCCAGGCCCGCTCCAAGTACGGCGCAAAGCGTCCTAAGGCCGGTGCAGCGAAGAAGTAATTGAGGAACGACCGCCATAAACGGCTTTCCATTATATAAATAACAAGTCCGCCCTGAGCGGATGGTCAACAGTTTATGTAAGGTCAGCTCTTTGTGACACAACGGGAGTTTAATTACTTTCGAGTACCGATGATATCATTCTGTGAAGGAGGGAAGAAAGATGCCTAGAAGAGGTAACATTGCTAAGCGCGATGTCTTAGCTGATCCTATTTACAATTCCAAGATGGTCACCCGCCTGGTCAACAGCGTGATGCTGGATGGCAAGAAGGGCGTCGCCCAGAAGATTGTGTATGATGCTTTCACCATGATCCAGGAGAAGACCGGCAACGATCCCCTGGAGACCTTTGAGAAGGCCATGGAGAACATTATGCCCAGCCTCGAGTGCAAGACCCGCCGCGTGGGTGGTGCTAACTACCAGGTTCCCCTGGAGGTCAGCCCCGCTCGTCGTGAGACCCTGGGCCTGCGCTGGCTGACTGCTTACAGCCGCAGCCGTGGCGAGAAGACCATGAGCCAGCGTCTGGCTGCTGAGATCATGGACGCTGCCAATAACACTGGCAACGCCGTGAAGAAGCGCGAGGATACCCACAAGATGGCCGAGGCCAACAAGGCTTTCGCACATTTCCGTTATTGATCTGATCGGTAGGAGGTTCATTTCATGGCTACATCCAGAGAAGTTTCTCTTCAGATGACGAGAAATATCGGCATCATGGCTCACATCGATGCTGGTAAGACCACCACTACCGAGCGTATCCTGTACTACACCGGCATCAACCACAAGATCGGTGAGACCCACGACGGCAGCGCTACCATGGACTGGATGGCCCAGGAGCAGGAGCGTGGTATCACCATCACTTCCGCGGCGACCACTTGCTACTGGAGCCATTCTGAGACCCAGAAGGACCCCGCAGCATTCAAGAAGAACCGTCACCGCATCAACATCATCGACACCCCGGGCCACGTGGACTTCACCGTTGAGGTCCAGCGTTCCCTGCGCGTGCTGGACGGTTCTGTGACCGTTCTGGCTGCTAAGGGTGGTGTCGAGCCCCAGTCTGAGACTGTCTGGCGCCAGGCGGACGAGTACAAGGTTCCCCGTATGGTCTACGTCAACAAGATGGATACCATGGGTGCCGACTTCTTCCGCTGCATTCAGATGATGCACGATCGTCTGCACGCTAATGGCGTGGCTATCCAGCTGCCCATCGGCCAGGAAGACACCTTCCGCGGCATCGTTGACCTGGTGGAGATGAACGCCGAGGTTTACTACGACGATCTGGGCAACGATATGCGCACCGAGGATATCCCCGAGGATATGCGTGAGCAGGCCGAGGAGTACCACAACATCCTGGTCGAGGCTGTGGCCGAGAACGACGAGGAGCTGATGGAGAAGTACCTCGAGGGCGAGGAGATCACCAAGGAAGAGCTGAAGGCTGCGATCCGCAAGGAGACCATCGCCAACACTCTGGTTCCCGTGGTCTGCGGTTCTTCTTACAAGAACCGTGGCGTCCAGAAGCTGCTGGATGCTATCGTGGACTATATGCCCGCTCCCACCGACGTGCCTGACATCAAGGGCGTCAACCCCGAGACTGAGGAAGAGGAGACCCGTCCGTCTAGCGACAACGCTCCCTTCGCAGCTCTGGCATTCAAGATCGCTACCGACCCGTTTGTTGGTAAGCTGGCTTACTTCCGTGTTTACTCCGGTAAGGTCGAGTCCGGCACCACCGTGTACAACTCGGTGAAGGATACCAACGAGCGTATGGGCCGCATCCTGCAGATGCACTCCAACCACCGCAAGGATATCGACTGCTGCTACGCAGGTGATATCGCTGCTGTCGTGGGTCTGAAGAACACCACCACTGGTGATACTCTGTGTGATGAGAAGCATCCCATCATCCTGGAGTCCATGAAGTTCCCCGAGCCCGTTATCCGCGTTGCTATCGAGCCTAAGACCAAGGCTGGTAACGAGAAGATGGGCATTGCGCTGGCAAAGCTGGCTGAGGAGGACCCCACCTTCAAGACCTACACCGATGAGGAGACTGGTCAGACCATCATCGCCGGCATGGGCGAGCTGCACCTGGAGATCATCGTGGACCGTCTGCTGCGTGAGTTCAAGGTCGAGGCTAACGTGGGCGCACCTCAGGTCGCTTACCGTGAGACCATCCGCAAGGAAGCTAACCAGGATACCAAGTATGCTCGTCAGTCTGGCGGTAAGGGCCAGTATGGTCACGTCAAGATCAAGATCGAGCCCAACGAGGCTGGCAAGGGTTACGAGTTCGTCAACGCTGTTGTTGGCGGCGCGATCCCCAAGGAGTATATCCCGGCTATTGACAATGGTATCCAGGGCGCAATGAAGAGCGGTGTTCTGGCCGGCTATCCCGTGGTTGACGTCAAGGTCACCCTGTGGGATGGTTCTTATCACGAGGTCGACTCCTCTGAAATGGCCTTCTCCATCGCTGGTTCTATGGCCTTCAAGGAGGCTATGCGCAAGGCTGATCCCATCATCACTGAGCCCATCATGAAGGTTGCTGTTGTCGTTCCCGATGAGTATCTGGGCGATGTTATCGGTGACCTGAACTCCCGCCGTGGTCAGATCCAGGGCATGGAGGCTATGGCTGGCACTCAGCGCGTCAATGCGTTCGTGCCTCTGGCTCAGATGTTCGGCTACGCTACCGACCTGCGTTCCAAGACCCAGGGCCGTGGCCAGTATGTCATGGAGCCGTCTCACTACGAGCCGGTGCCTAAGAACATCGCCGAGCAGATCATCGCAGGCCGCACCAAGGCCTAATTGCTGAAAAAGCAAAGGATTTTGCCGGGGCAAGGATGCTTCGGCAAAATTTCCTGTAAAATCACTTGATTTTATGGGTAGAATTTAGTAGAATAGCCTTGCAGTACATTTTTGTAGATGCAGAGCTGTTGTAACCAAAATCAAACCGATACAAGGGAGGATATTCCAATGGCTGAAAAGGCAAAATTTGACCGTTCTAAGCCGCATGTTAACATCGGCACCATCGGTCACGTTGACCACGGCAAGACCACTCTGACTGCTGCGATCACCAAGTACCTGTCCCTGTGCGGCGGCGCCGACTTCACCGACTACGCCAACATCGACAAGGCTCCCGAGGAGCGCGCTCGTGGTATCACGATCAACTCTTCTCACGTTGAGTATCAGACTGAGAACCGTCACTACGCTCACGTTGACTGCCCGGGCCACGCTGACTACGTCAAGAACATGATCACTGGTGCTGCCCAGATGGACGGCGCTATCCTGGTCGTCGCTTCTACCGACGGTCCCATGCCCCAGACCCGTGAGCACATCCTGCTGGCTCGTCAGGTCGGCGTGCCCTATATCGTTGTCTTCATGAACAAGGTTGACATGGTCGACGACGAGGAGCTGCTGGATCTGGTCGAGATGGAGATCCGTGAGCTGCTGAACGAGTACAACTTCCCCGGTGATGACACCCCCATCATCCGTGGTTCTGCTCTGAAGGCTCTGGAGTGCACTTCTAACGATCCCAGCGATCCCGCTTACGCTCCCATCAAGGAGCTGATGGACGCTGTCGACGAGTATATCCCCACTCCCGACCGTCTGGCTGACAAGGACTTCCTGATGCCCATCGAGGACGTCATGACCATCTCTGGCCGTGGCACCGTCGCTACCGGCCGTGTCGAGCGCGGCACTGCTAAGGTTGGCGATCAGATGGAGATCGTCGGCATCAAGCCCGATCGTCTGAGCACCACCATCACCGGCCTGGAGATGTTCCGTAAGTCTCTGGACTTCACTCAGGCTGGCGATAACATCGGCGCTCTGCTGCGTGGTATCGACCGCACCCAGATCGAGCGTGGCCAGGTCCTGGCTAAGCCCGGTTCTGTGCACCCCCACAACGTCTTTGAGGCTCAGGTCTATGTCCTGAACAAGGACGAGGGCGGCCGTCATACCCCCTTCTTCTCCAACTATCGTCCTCAGTTCTACTTCCGCACCACCGACGTGACCGGCATCATCACCCTGCCCGAGGGCACCGAGATGTGCATGCCCGGCGATAACGTCATGATGCACGTTGAGCTGCTGACCCCCGTCGCCATGGAGGAAGGCCTGCGTTTCGCTATCCGTGAGGGTGGCCGTACCGTTGGTTCCGGCGTCGTCGGCAAGATCATTGAGTGATCTGCTCTGACTTCCTGACAGCCTGATAGAAGGCACTATTGCTTAAATTTCCCCTCTGTCCGTAAGGGCAGGGGGGATTTTTTGTTTTCTTTACAAAATACCCTCCGTATGCTATACTGAAACTGATAAACATTAGGTTGTTCTTTTCTGGAGATAGCACACCTAAAATGCGGCACAAAAAACAGTCTAGGAGTAAAATCGAGCGTAAGGGAGAATGCAGAATGGCTTCGGATGCGAGCATTGCGCAGTATATAGCAGATCAGTTTGCCGCAGCAGGAGAGATCCGCTGCCGTAAAATGTTTGGGGAGTATGGGCTTTACCTCAATGAAAAGTTTTTTGCTATGGTTTGCGATGATCAACTTTTTGTTAAGGAGACATTGGAGGGGAAAAACGCATTTCCCCAGTTGCCATTGGCACCGCCTTATAAAGGCGCAAAGCCCTGTCTGCTGGTAGAGGATGTGGATGATCGAGAGCTGCTGGTTCGCCTGGCACAGATCACATGGGCGGCGCTGCCGTCATCAAAGCCTAAAAAATCCAAGAAGGAGGGCTGAACGATGCCGTTTGATTTCAAGAAAGAGGAGAGGACGCTGTATCAACCGCCGAGGACTCCGGGCATTTTGACAGTGCCACCAATGAATTTTCTGGCGGTGCGGGGGAGGGGAGACCCAAACCAAGAGGGCGGGGCGTATCAACAGGCCATCCAGTTGCTGTATGGTGTTGCTTATACATTAAAAATGAGCGAGAAAGCCGGGTATCATATTCCGGGGGCCTTTGCCTATGTTGTGCCGCCCTTAGAGGGGCTCTGGTGGCAGCCAGGAAAAACAGAGCTGGATCTGCGTCATAAGGAGCAGCTGGCCTGGATCTCCATGATCCGTGTGCCGGATTTTGTGGATCAGACCGCCTTTCATTGGGCAGTGGAACAGGCCACTGCGAAAAAGAAAATGGACTTTTCCAAGGTGGAATTTTTCTGTTATGAGGAGGGGCTTTGTGTTCAGTGTATGCATGTTGGCCCGTATGATACCGAACCGGAGACCATCCGCCAAATGGAAATCTATGCTGCGGAGCAGGGATATCGGCCAGACCTTACAGTACAGCGTCTCCATCACGAGATCTATCTCAGCGACCCAAGGCGTACTGCACCTGAAAAAATGCGCACGGTCCTGCGTCATCCGGTGCGCAAGGAGGAACGTGCGCTCTAAACAGATGCTGTGAGCAGAGACATAGGCACGGCAAAAGAGGGGGAACGTGCGAACTTCCCCTAAAAAAAGCAACAAAATCTGTCGCTTTTTCTTGTGAGATGTGCTATACTATTCTCAGGAGTATACGCTTGTCCGGGTGACCGGAGCTGCAGCCCTGCGGTGAAAAATGGGCGGGTTCGGGTGTCCGGTATAAGTATCGATCATGAGAAATTGGGAGGCAAGATAATGAAGCAGGACATGATTCTGATTTTGGATCTGGGCAGTGATGAGAACCCCCGCCTGGCTCGTGAGATCCGGGCTCTGGGTGTTTACAGCGAGATCTATCCCCATGATATCACTGCAGCAGAGCTGGCTGCTCTGCCGAATGTGAAGGGTATTATCCTGAACGGCGGCCCCAACCGTATTGTAGATGGCGTGGAGATCGACGCTGCAAAGGAGATCTATAATGCGCCGGTTCCGGTGCTGCTGGTGGACCATAAGGGGGATAAGCCCTGGCCCCAGGACGAGGCAGCCCGCAAGGAAGCTCTGAGCAACTTCGTTTTTGGCATCTGCGGCGCAGAGGCCAACTGGAATATGGAAAACTTCATTGCCGACCAGGTTGAGCTGATCCGTCAGCAGGTAGGGGATAAGAAGGTGCTGCTGGCTCTGTCCGGCGGCGTGGATTCTTCTGTGGTGGCTGCCCTGCTGGTCAAGGCAGTGGGCAAGCAGCTGACTTGTGTCCATGTCAACCACGGCCTGCTGCGTAAGGGCGAGCCGGAGGAAGTCGTTCGCGTCTTCCGGGACGAGATGGATGCAAACCTGGTGTATGTGGACGCTGTGGACCGCTTCCTGGATAAGCTGGCTGGCGTGGCAGATCCCGAGACCAAGCGTAAGGTCATCGGCGCTGAGTTCATCCGTGTGTTTGAGGAAGAGGCCCGCAAGCTGGATGGCATCGCCTTCCTGGGACAGGGCACCATCTATCCCGATATCATTGAGTCCGGCACCAAGACTGTGAAGGCGGTCAAGAGCCACCACAATGTGGGCGGCCTGCCGGAGGATCTGGATTTTGAGCTGGTAGAGCCGCTGAAGATGCTGTTTAAGGACGAGGTGCGTGCCTGCGGCAAGGCTCTGGGTCTGCCGGATTCTATGGTCTACCGTCAGCCGTTCCCCGGCCCTGGTCTGGGCGTGCGCTGCCTGGGTGCGATCACCCGCGACCGTCTGGAGGCTGTGCGGGAGTCCGACGCCATCCTGCGGGAGGAGTTTGCTGCAAACGGCCTGGAGGGCAAGGTATGGCAGTACTTTACGGTCGTGCCGGATATCAAATCTGTGGGCGTCCGGGATGGCAAGCGTGCCGATGAGTGGCCCTGCATCCTCCGCGCTGTGAACACCGTGGATGCGATGACCGCTACTGTGGAGGATGTTCCTTTTGCTCTGCTGCAGAAGATCACCGCCCGTATCACCAATGAGGTTAAGGGCATTAACCGCGTGCTGTATGACCTGACCCCGAAGCCCACTGGAACCATTGAGTGGGAATAATTTCAGAGGCCCGAAAAAGCCCGGAATGACTGGGTTTTCTAAGGTTTGATGCCATTTTTGCAACATTTTTTCATTATTCATAAAAAGAGAGCTAACTGATTTTGATTAGTCAGTTGGCTCTCTTTTTCTTTTTATTATTATTCTGTGCAACAAACGGCCTCTCCCGTGGCCTACAAGTGAGAGGGTCAAACGAGATTCTGGGGCGGCATCTTCACATAGTTCTGGGTCTTGTCAAACTTTGGATAGTGGTAGCGCCACTTGTCGTAATCCTCTTTGGAAATCTCGCCCGCCTCCAGCATAGCGGCGGCCTGCTGCCAGGAGCAGAGCATTTCATGCAGCTGGGCAGCATCCTTGTTTTTGCGAAAATCTACCTGCAAGGCAAGCTCACCGTCCTGCTCCGTGACTTTCAGCCCGTAGTTGTCCTCCAGGGTAAACAGGGTGTGCATCAGCCCTACATAGGAGTCTATGTCTGGGACAGAGAGTGCATGAGGCGAGACATCCAGTACCTCAGCCAAAGCGGCGGTCAGGTCTGCCTTTGGGGTTCTTGATCCTGTTTCGTACTGTGCAAGGCGCACATCAGCAGACTTCTCCGGGAAGCCCAGCGCCATGCCGAGATATTTCTGAGTCATCCCCCGCAGGAGACGGAAAAAGTGAATTCGTTCACCAATCGCCATATCATCAACTCCAATCGTTGGTTGTCTTTATAAAAAGCGTAGCAGAAATGCTTAGGAAAGTCAAGAGAATACTAAACAATTTTATTTAATTTATTTTGTGTGCGCCGATTGACATAAGCTATTATGCTTAGTATAATGACAATAAGCGAAGCATATTTGCTTAGTTAAAGTAACTGAAGAAACTTTCTTCAAAATTCTTGGGTGCAAAATCTGAAAAAAGTGGCAGTAGAGAGTAAGGAGGTCTTTATGAAAAACAAAATTGGCAGGCAGAAACAATCAACAAGGAAAGGAAGGTATTTTATTTATGCAGAAACAGAGTTTTATGCGAGCAGACGAAGTTGCTCAGGAATTGGGCATCTCCAAATCCCACGCCTACAAGGTAATCCATGGGCTTAACGAAGAATTGCAGGAGAAAGGGTATCTGACCATCTCCGGCCGTGTCAATCGGGAATTCTTCAGGGAGAAGTATTACTATACCAAAACAGCAAAGGAGGAGTCATAATGGCCGTTTACAAGGAAGAAAAAACCGGCACCTGGCGGGCAGTTTATCGCTATACCGATTGGAATGGTGAGCGGAAACAGACCCAAAAGAGGGGATTCAAGACCAAGCGAGAGGCGCAGGCTTGGGAGCGTGAACAGGTTCATAAAACCAGCGCTGATTTGGATATGAACTTCAAAAGTTTTGTGAAACTTTACACAGCGGATATGAAAACTCGGCTCAAGGAAAACACTTGGGCCACAAAGGAGCATATTATCCGCACCAAGCTGCTCCCATACTTCGGCAAGCTGAAGATGTGTAACATCACCGCCCAGCAGATTATCACCTGGCAGAACGAGATGTTGAACCACAAGGATGAAAAGGGGCAACCCTATTCACCTGTGTACCTTAAGACGGTTCACAATCAACTCAGTGCCATCTTTAACCATGCAGTACGGTATTACAATCTCCGAGATAACCCTTGTAAAAAGGCTGGCAGTATGGGGAAAAAGAAAAACCGAGAGATGATGTTCTGGACTAAGGAGCAGTATTTGAAATTTGCCGAGGTGATGATGGATAAACCGCTATCCTTCTATGCCTTTGAGATGCTTTACTGGTGCGGTATCCGAGAGGGAGAACTTCTGGCTCTGACCCCGGCAGATTTTGACTTTGAGAAGCGCACTGTCACCATCAACAAATCCTATCAGCGGCTAAACGGGCAGGATTTGATTACCACTCCAAAAACAGAAAAGAGCAATCGTGTCATCACTATGCCGCAGTTTCTGGCAGAGGAAATTCAGGATTACCTCAAAATGCTCTACGGAATTGGAGCAGATGACCGAATGTTCACCGTCACCAAGAGTTATCTCCATCGGGAGATGGATAGAGGCTCCAAAGAGGCTGGAGTCCCGCGTATCCGAATCCACGATATTCGTCACAGCGCGGTTTCGCTTCTCATCGACATGGGGTTCTCTGCCACAGCCATCGCAGATCGGGTGGGTCATGAGAGCATCGACATCACTTACAATTATGCGCACCTGTTTCCGTCCAAGCAAACGGAAATGGCAGATAAATTAAATATGGAAAGGGGCAATTAAAAATGTCAGCAAAGAATTTGGACAAGCACAACCGTTGGAGAAACAAGGCCGTATCTTTTCGGGTCTCCCCAGAGGAAGACGCCCAGATTGAAACAGCAGTCAAGCTCACCGGACTGACCAAGCAGGATTATATCATCCGTCGGCTGCTCTGTCGGGATGTGGTGGTTCAGGGCAATACGAGAGTCTATAAGGCACTGCGAGATCAGCTGGCTGCTGTGCTGGACGAGCTGCGCCGGATTGAAGCTGGGCAAGGAGTAAATGAAGAACTGTTGGACACCATTCAGATGATCACAACCATTATGAAAGGAATGCAGGAGGATATTGCCTATGATCGATGAAAAAAAGAAAATGACCACCCAGGACTCATCTGTTGGCGCAGACGATGGGCAGTCAATCTCTAAAAATTCTGACATTAGTATAACCACTTCCAAGGAAGAAATCAACGATGAAGTTGTAAATCCTCAGGAAAGCCTGGAAGAAATGTACCGCAAGATACAGCGCATGAGCGACCCGGCTTACCTGCACACTGTAACCCTGGATGAGCTGATGGATAATGTATTTGAGGTAAAGTCCGCAGTGATTGAAAACCTACTTTATACCGGAGCATATATCCTTGCCGGAGCGCCCAAAATAGGCAAATCTTTTCTGGTGGCGCAGATTGCCCACCATGTCAGCACCGGGCAGGATTTGTGGGGCTACAAGGTTCATCAGGGAACAGTCCTCTATCTTGCGCTGGAAGATGACGAAAGCCGTTTGCAACGCAGGATGTTCCGTATGTTTGGTGTGGAGGGGACAAGCTCTCTCCACTTTGCTACCAGTGCCAAGATGATTGGCAGCGGTCTGGATGAACAACTTGAAAAGTTTGTTCGGGAACACAGTGACACCAAATTGATTATCGTGGATACCCTCCAAAAAGTCCGGGAGATGGTGAGCGATAACTATAGTTATTCCAGCGACTATGAGGTGATTGGAAAACTGAAACAATTTGCAGACCGGCATGGAGTTTGCATCCTGATCGTCCACCACACCAGAAAGCAGCCTGCGGGAGATAGCTTTGAGAAGATTTCCGGTACCACTGGACTGTCGGGCTGTGCAGATGGAGCACTCATCATGCAGAAAGAAAAACGAACCGACGGAAAGGCCACACTGGAAATTAGCGGACGAGATCAGCCGGATCAGCGGCTGTATCTAAGTAAAGATCAGGAGCGTTTGGTATGGCTCCTCGACCATGCAGAGAATGAGCTTTGGAAGCAACCTCCGGACCCGGTACTGGAAGCGGTAGCGAAGATCGTATCTGACGAGAACCGCGAGTGGGAAGGCAGTCCAACAGAGCTTGCTGAAGCCCTCCAGTTGAATATGGCAGTGAACCGCCTTACCAAGCATTTGAATGTGAATGCCAGCCGCCTGCTGGAAGAACATCAGGTGAAGTACGAAAACAAAACCAAGCACGCCGGAAGGCGTATCCGTCTGACCTACATGGTGATAGAAGCACCTATGGTTGAAGTAATCAAGTAAAGCGCGACGTTTGCAACGGTCGCGACGGTGTTTTGAGGGGTACTCCTAGCACCGTTGCGACCGTCGCCACCGTTGCGGGAAAGAAAATGTGAGGTGGTGTTTTGCCATCCCATTATCCAAAAGGGTGCCCCATTTTAGGGCACCTTAAAAGCAGTATATAGGATGTCGCGTTTCACGACACCCTATGCCCCAAAACAGGGCACAGGGTGCGGAGTAAAAGAGAACAATAGGTAGGCATTTTTCCCACGCACATGGCGAGGGCTATTGTGTTTCGCGGCAGCCATAAGGCAGTAAGGGTGGAACGATTTGTTCCATGGCATCTTAAAGGGGACGGCGTTTTGGTGTACCCTTTCAAAGCGTTCGGAGAACGCGCAGCCACAGAATGAAATTCTGCGTTCAAGGGGGCTTGGGGGCGCTGCCCTCAACAAGCAGACGGTAGGAAATGTGAGTGTGTATTAACACTCGCATTGCTTGCCGGATTTGTGTGTGGATAGCCACACGCATTGCTTGCCTCATTCCAAAACAGCCGAAACGGCCCTTGTACCGCTGCGAAAAATCAACTGAAATTTAAGAATTGGGAGGTAACGAGTATGAGAAAGATTTTGTCCTGTGAGTTTAACCTGGACACCGCCTGCGTGGAGCTGTCTCTGGAGGATGGGATGCTGCTCTCCATTGACTGCACCGCCGTAGAGAACGAGGTGGCAAACAGCATGTACCAGCGGTCAGAGCTGGACTGGCTGATCTACAACGATCCGTTGGAGTACGTCGATTTGATACTGAACAGCGAACTACAGAAGTATATGAAAGCAGTCACACAGTATAAGCCGATGGATATCTAATCACAGTATCGCCCGTAGGAGTACAAATTCCCGTGGGCGATACCCATAATCATAAAGAATATACAAATTATTTTCAAAACGATATTGCTATTATTCGAGTTATAGAATATAATTATTATATACACATGGAGGTGTCATTATGGAATTTATGTCTGCGAGAGAAGCTGCCGACAAATGGGGAGTTTCCCAAAGACGAGTTGCAGTTCTTTGCTCTGAAAACAGAATAGACAATGCCACTATGGTCGGCAACATGTGGATTATTCCTACCACAGCAGAAAAACCTATTGATGCAAGAAGCATCCGATATATGCAGAATGATGGTAAGAAAGTGAAACCGTTTCTAAAATGGGCCGGCGGCAAAGGTCAGCTTCTTTCCGAGATTGAAAAATACTATCCATTTGCAGATGGAAAAATCACAAAATATGCCGAGCCATTTGTCGGTGGTGGTGCTGTCCTGTTTGACATTTTAAGCAAATACGATTTAGACGAAATTTATATCAGTGACATCAACGCAGAGCTTATCAATACTTACCGGATTATTCGAGATGATATTGATGAATTGATTCCTATGCTTTCCGTTATGCAAAATGAATTTGTTCCGATGGATACGGAACATAGAAAAGCATACTACCTTGCAAAGCGTGAGCGTTTTAATGATTTGAAGGTTGATGGAGACGAATCCATTAATATCGAAAAAGCGGCATTGATGATTTTCCTTAACAAGACTTGTTTTAATGGATTGTTCCGTGTCAATAAAAAGGGCTTGTTTAATGTACCTATGGGTTCTTACAAGAATCCTATGATTTGCGACGAAGATAATTTGCGAGCTGTATCTGAAAAACTCCAAAACGTGACAATTATTCGTGGAGATTACAGAGAGTCTGCCGATTTTATTGATGAAAATACTTTTGTGTATTTCGACCCTCCCTATCGTCCCATCACAGATACCGCAAGCTTTACTGCATATACCGAAAACTTGTTTAACGATGAGGAGCAAATTGAGCTTGCGAAATTTGTTGATGATATGCACAAGAAAGGTGCAAAGATGGTTATCAGCAATTCTGACCCCAAGAACTCCAACGCTGAAGATAATTTCTTTGAAAATATCTACTCCTCTCATAAAATTAATCGTGTTGAAGCTACTCGTATGATTAACTGCAACAGCGAGGCAAGAGGCAAGATTAAGGAATTGCTTATTAGTAACTTCTAAGGAGGATCCACTATGAGGAAAAAGATTGACGTATCAGCAGAAGAATACAGTGAAATAGTGGATAGCTTCTATACCTACTTTGAGAATGGATATAAATTTGAAGAGTTCTTAAAAGTGTATTTAGAGAAAATTGGCCTGGAAGAAGTTTTTGTAACGAAGAAGTCTGGTGATGGTGGAATTGATCTGACCGCAGTAAGAAAAGGTATTGGTGGTTTATCTAATTCGGTTGATGAACCATTCTACATACAGGCAAAGCGATATTCTCCAGAGACTACAGTATCTCCAGAGAAAATCCGCGCATTAAGGGGTTCTTTCAGAAACGGCGTTGGGATGTTCATCACTACCGGAAAAGTGTCTGATACCGCAAAACTTGAAGCGCAGCAAGTAGATCCAAGCAGACCAATCATTGTCGTGGATGGCAAAGAACTTGTTAGCACTTGCATTGAAAAGGAAATCGGATTTACATTTAAGCCGGTGTTTAGTAAAACTGCTCTCGATAGCATTATGCAAAAAGCATTTGCCACAGCAAATGAACAAGAGGTTACGGTTGAGAGAATAGTAACTGAAAACGATATAAGAGCATATATTTTGGTTCTACCTCGTGCTATCAAAGAGTGTATTTCCGAGGGAGCTTCTGTTATCAGCATTAGATTTGGAGATTCTTCATATAAGGAATATCGAATTGATGCACAAGGCAGATATGTAGGTGGCATTTCAAAAGCCTATAGAGATTTTGGCCTAAGACAGCCGGATGGTGTGTTTGTATCAAAGCGAGCTGTGTGGCATATTGACTCAGACACAAAGTTTACAGTGGAATTTAAGGAGTTATAATATATGAACAGAGAGTTTAATACATGGTTAGCTGGTTTCCGTGACAGCATCGCTGATTACGGCTACTATATTGATTTTGAAAAAGTCCATCGCAATGTTGACGGCATCAAGGTGGAACTGAATATCCTCAATTCTCTTATAGGTTCTAAGAACATCAAGGAGGAATTCAAGGCTCTCATCAAGAAGTATCCAGAAGTATTGAAGTGCATTCCTTTGCTGCTTGCAGTCAGAGCCAATGAAATCTACTGCCAGGATGAAAATGGTGGACATTTGTATCAATTTAATTTTGGTAAATATCCTCCGAACAGCTATGCCTATTATGAACGTTATACTTACTTTATGGAGCATACTGGACTGTTTGATTTGCTTGAAAATCACATCATCAACAACCTTGTTGACTATGCAACAGGCGTAGAAACAGGTCTGGATTCCAACGGACGAAAAAATCGTGGCGGTCATTTGATGGAGGACTTGGTAGAAAGCTTCATCAAAAAAGCTGGCTTCGTAAGGAATGTAAGTTACTTCAAAGAAATGTACATACACCAAATTACCGATAAGTGGGGCATCGACCTTTCAGCAATATCCAATCAAGGTAAAATGGAAAAGCGTTTCGATTTTGTTGTAAAAACGCCTACTATGATTTATGGCATTGAAACCAATTTCTATGGTAGCGGCGGAAGCAAACTCAACGAAACTGCCCGTAGCTACAAAACTCTTGCTACAGAGGCCGATACGATAGATGGTTTCACTTTTGTTTGGTTTACTGACGGTAAGGGTTGGACGAGTGCTCGCCATAATCTCGAAGAAACCTTTGATGTGATGGACAATATCTATAGCATCAAGGACTTGGAGGATGGCATTATGACAGAGGTTTTCAAATAATGGCAAAGAAAATCACAAAATGGGAGCCGGAAGACTTTGAGCTTGAAATGACTACGCATTGGTCTTTTCCGAAGCGTGGAGATTGGGCAACTCACGACGCAAAGTGGCGTGGAAATTGGTCTCCGTATATTCCTCGAAATATAATACTAAGATACTCCAAAGAAGGAGATTTGGTGCTTGATCAATTTGCGGGCGGTGGGACAACCCTTGTTGAAGGGAAGCTGCTCCGCAGAAATATTATTGGTGTTGATGTCAACGATGTCGCTCTTAACAGATGCAAAGAAAAGGTTGATTTTGAACACGAAGGTGCAGATGGAAAGGTATACATCCATAAGGGTGATGCCCGTCACTTGGATTTCATTCCCGACAACAGCATTGACCTTATCTGTACACATCCGCCGTATGCTAACATTATTCAATATAGTGAAGATATTGATGAAGATCTGTCACATTTGAAAGTCAAAGATTTTCTTGAAGAAATGAAAACGGTAGCCCAAGAGAGCTACCGTGTGCTGAAAAAAGATAAGTTCTGTGCCGTGCTGATGGGCGATACCCGTCAGAAAGGGCACATGGTACCTATGTCTTTTGATGTAATGCGTATTTTTGAGGATGCTGGGTTTAAGTTAAAAGAGCTCATCATCAAAGAGCAGCATAATTGCAAGGCTACGGGATATTGGAAAACAAACAGCGTGAAGTATAATTTTTTGCTGATTGCCCACGAGTATCTGTTTGTTTTCCGAAAGTGAGGATCAGACTAATCCAGACTCAGAAAGTCCTTCAAAAAGCATTCTGCGACCTGAGTAGTTCCAATAAGCGCAATCCTGTTCCATGAACAACCATTTAATGGCTAATAGAATGATTTGAATTGGATGTGCGGTACCTTCAAAGTCGAGGAAATAAGCGTTGATATGCGATAAATCAATGTCGTCACATTCGTAAATGGAGACAATAGCCTCTTTGACAGCATCATATTCATCAGGGCATTCATTTCTGCAGCAAACCAAAGCTTCAAAAATATCATTGTGGCTTGGATTGCTGTATCTTCGATGTTTTTTGAAGTACATACCCTGCACATTTACTGTGAAATCGAATCCCTTGTTAAGTTGTGTTGGACGCTTCAAAAAGATTCCATAATCACCGTATGACTCAACATTGTACTGATAACGAGAGGCATCATCACCTCTTCCAATTCCCGCTTCTTCATTCAAGAAACAGGAAATAAGAGCTTGTCTCTTTTGAGAGCGATTACCAGATGGTAATCTATAATCGCAAGTGTAACTAGGCATAACTTAATCCTCCAAAAACAGTTTATATGTTTCAATTCCAAGCGCATCAGCGATGCGTTGGATGTTTTCAAGAGAGATGCTTCTGCGATAACATTCAATTGCGCTGATATAAGTCCGGTGCATACCGCATCTATCTGCAAAAGCCTCTTGAGATATACCCATTGCGGTTCTATATTTCTTCAAGTTAGAACCAAAAACTTTCACAATATCCATAGTTACAATCCTCCATAATAAACATTATAATGATTTTGAATACAATAAATCTACATACAATAAGTAACGATAGACTCTACTGGGGGTGAATCTAATGATAAAAACAATAAAAATGAGAAATTGTGCCACATATCCCTCAGACGGGGCCTCAATTGAAGACTGTCAAAAGGTCAACTTCTTTTATGGTCCTAATGGTAGTGGTAAATCAACCATTAGCAATTTCTTAAACAATCCAACAGGATCTCAATATCATGATTGTGAAATTGATTGGGAAAACAACGCTGCTGTAGATGTTGTTGTGTATAATCGCGAGTTTCGTGACATGAACTTCAAAGAGAATATTGCCGGTGTTTTTACACTCGGACAAGCAACAATTGAAGACATACAAGCTCTTGAAGTAATGAAAGGGCAACGTACCAAAAAGAACGAAGATTATACAACACGAAGCAATACACTCCAAAAGAAGCTTCAAGAAGAAATTGATCGCAAAGCAGCATTTAGAGATGCTGTGTGGGAACGAATATTGAAGCCCAATGAAACGGATTTTCAAGAGGCTTTCAGTGGCTTTAGAAACAGCAAAGAGCGCTTTCGAGATGAGGTGCTTAGACGATATCACGCTTCACATTCTTGCAACGAAACGAGAGAACACTTGCTGTTACGTGCTAAAACGTTATTTGCACAGAAACCCGAAAAATGTCCAATCATTCCATTTGCTTTTGATGATATAGTTGAGCAAATTGTTAAAATTGAAACATCAGCGATATGGAGCAAAGTAATTGTCGGCAATAAGGACATCCCTATCGGACGACTTATTGAGGTTTTGGATAATGCTGACTGGGTGAATCAAGGGAGAATGCATTTGAGAGAAGACGGAATATGTCCGTTTTGTCAAAAGCAAACCATCACCGATGAATTGAAAAATCAACTTGATGCATTCTTTAGTGGCGAATACGAACAGGATGTCAACCTAATAAAGCAATTTATTAGTCAATATGGTTCTTATACTGACGAATTGTTGATGCGCATTAATACACTTCGGACAAACCTCGGATCTTATCCTGCGGCTGGAATTGAGGTAAGTAAACTCGATTCGATTATGGAGTTGCTTGGTGGATATTTCTCCAAGAACAAGGCCGAAATGCTTATCAAGGAAAAGGAACCGGGCCGAATTATTTCACTTACCGAAACTTCTGCAACGATAGGGTCGATGAGGCAATTGGTTATTGATGGAAATGCAGCAATTGTCAAGCATAATGAAATGGTCGAGAACTATACATCCGAGAAAAATGCGCTTATTTCTGACATTTGGACATTTTTAATGGATGAAAACAAAGCGTTAATTACCGGGTATTTGTATGATATTGAAATCCTCACTAAAGCAAAAAAAGGGATTCAAAAAGGGATCGACGTATGCAAACAGCAGTTGGATGATCTGGACGACAAAATTGTAGAAGCTGGAAAGAATATAACAAGTGTTCAACCGACGGTTGATGAAATTAATTGTTCTTTGGAAAGTTACGGCTTTACAAATTTCAAAATCGTACCGTCTCCGGTACAACCAAATGCATATCAAATACAGCGTATGGATGGCACCCTTGCAACCAATACATTAAGTGAGGGAGAAGAAACATTTATATCGTTCTTGTATTTTTTACAGCTTGCAAAAGGCTCTGTTGACGTTTCAAAAGTTTCTAACCGTAAAGTATTAGTACTGGATGACCCGATCTGTAGCCTCGATAGCACAGTTTTGTACATAGTAAGCTCGTTGGTTAAAGGTTTAATAAAAGATGTTCGCAAGGGAAATTCAGATGTAGAGCAGATTTTTATTCTAACACATAATGTGTTTTTTCATAAAGAAACCGCTTTTATTGATCGTAGAACGGAGACTTGTAATGATGTGCATTACTGGACAATCAGCAAAGACAACAATATATCCTCTATCAGGCCATACGGAACCAACAATCCGATAAAAACATCATACGAGCTGCTGTGGGAAGAATTAAAAAGTAACACCAATGCTTCGTTTGTTACAACGCAAAATATTATGCGGAGAATTTTGGAAAACTACTTTAGTATCCTTGGTAAATCAAAAGATGAAACTATCGAAGATTCTTTCTCAACAGTAGAAGAAAAAATGATATGCCGGTCATTATTGAGCTGGATAAATGATGGTTCGCATAGTATTCCAGATGATTTATACATTGATAGCTATACAGATTCGATAGACCGGTATAAGCAAATTTTCAAAGAAGTATTTGTTAAAATGGGACACGAAGCTCACTATAAAATGATGATGGGAGAGCCATAAAGTCTCTCGGAGTTCTTGTGCTTCATGGCAACACTATGGCAACAAAAAATCAGATAGCCCATATTATCTGAATAAGGGAAAGAATACCAATACTCTGAGCGAAGCTTCATAAGCAAATCTGTTTAAGATTTATTTTTCAGGAGCGAGTGGGAATAAGCAAAAAGTGGATATGAGGGCCCGCAAACCCTTGAAAATACTGACTTTTTGATTTTTCAAATCCCCATTTGATAGCTGATTGATAGCACTCGTCAAATCCCGATTTATTGAGTTTGAAAAGAAAAATTGGGTGGCTTGCGAGTAGCCTAAAAATCCTCATCTTTTTATTCATAAGTAAAAGGTCTAACTGATTTTTGTTGATCAGTTAGACCTTTTTTATTTTGCTCTGATTTATCTGAATTTTCTGATAGGGTTGAAGGCTATAAGATGGATACGAAAAGCTGTTTTTTCATCGGACACAGAGAGTCATCGGAAGAAATTTATTCAGTATTGTATGCGGCTGTTGAGCAGCACATTGTTGAATATGGCGTTACAGAATTTATTGTCGGTCACTACGGTGGATTTGACCGCCTTGCAGCGTCAGCAGTCAAAGAAGCAAAACATTTCTACCCAGAGGTGAGTCTTACTTTGCTATTGCCATACCATCCGGTGGAGCGGCCTATCCCAACGCCCGATGGATTTGATGGAACATTCTATCCGCCAGGGATGGAAAGTGTTTCGAGCAAGGCTGCAATTATAAGAGCAAACCGCTATGTTGTGGATCATGTAGACTACCTCATCGCCTATGCGTGGCACCCTGCCAGTAATGCACGGGAGCTGGTGGAGTATGCAAAAAGGCGAGTAAAGATAGGCTCTCTTTTCATAACAGTGATAAAGCATAATGATTCGACATGAAGTTGAGTTTTTCACGAAAGTGTGATAAAATAAATCCAAGCATTTCTTGCTTTGGAGGAACTAAAATGGCGATTTGTTATGACCGCTTATTCCATCTGATGATTGATAAAAAGATAAGCAATGCCCAGTTAAAAGAGAAGGCCGGTTTTAGTGCCAATATTATCACCCGCCTAAAGCGCAACGAGTATGTTTCTATCGAAAGCATCGAGAAGATTTGCCGCGTGATGGAATGTGGTGTGGACGATATTCTGGAGTTTGTTCCGGAAGAAAAATAAGCAGGAATTTTGACAAAGTGGCTTGATATTTAAGGATGACTTTCGGGATACAAGATTCTCGCTGGCTGAGAAGTTGCGAAAGATTGGATAGGAGTGTGGCTGTGATGGCAGCAGCAAACAAAACGATTTGGGGAATCCATACGATGGACGATCCCCTTTTTTTGAATCAGAATCTAATTGCAATCGGCTGGGAAGAGATGGGCGACTTGTCGGTCATAAGTGCATCTCGTGATGCCTACAAAGAAAAATATATTGCAACCTATCCGGATGCTAAAAAAGGATCAATTCCCACAAGTGCTGGAATGCTGTACCGGTTCGTTCATGAAGTGCGAGAAGGCGATTATATCGTGTTCCCGTCTAAGTTCGACCGTAAAATCAATATCGGGATCGTTGAGAGCGCCTATTTTTATGATAGTACAGCAGCACAGTATCACAATCGTCGGAAAGTAAAGTGGCTCAAACATCTGCCTCGTACGGCTTTTTCGCAAGGGGCTCTGCATGAAGTAGGATCGGCATTGACTTTTTTCTTAGTGAAGAACTACGCGGATGAGTATTTGAAGGCGCTAGATAAAGACTTCAAAGGTAATATCGTGGAGCCGGATACCGATGAGACAGTGGCACAAACGGCGGATGAAATTATCGAGGCTACCCGAGATTTTATTTTAAAAGAGCTGAGCAAGAATCTGAAAGGCTATGATCTGGAGCCGTTTGTCGCAAATCTTTTGCAGGCCATGGGCTACCGCACGATCCTATCTCCTCATGGTGGAGATAGCGGCATCGACATTACCGCCTATAAAGACGAGCTGCCGCCCCGCATTGTTGTCCAGGTCAAGAGCCAGGACGGAGATATCAAAGAGACGACCATCCAGTCTCTGAAAGGCGCTATGCGCGAAGGAGATTACGGCCTGTTCGTGACACTGTCCAACTATACAAAAAATGCGCAGAGATACCTGGATAACACCCCGATTATTCGAGGCATTAACGGCACAGAACTTGTGGATCTGGTCTTGAAATATTACGACCAGCTCAGTGTCAAATACCGTAAAATGATTCCTCTGAAAATGGTGTACATCCCCGTTCCGCCAGAGGAATAAAACTGGCACTTAACAAAACGACGAGTGCATCTACTGACAATCTTACTTATGACATGAAAATGTGCAGAACTTGCAAGGGTGGTGAGCCGTGATGAAAAGTAATTTTGAATTTCTTGATAAAGAGTTCCCTGTGTTATCCCAGTTCGGGAAAAAAGCAGAAGCGTATCTTTATTCAGATTCAAACTCCTGCTTGATGAAGTTAGGGATGATCGGCGAAACAGTTGTGAACTTGATGTTTACTTATGATCGGATCATGCCTCCTTCCGAAAATACGGCGGTCAATCGGATCGGCGTACTATTCCGAGAGGGCCTCCTTACGCAGGATCTTGTGGATATTCTTCATGCGCTGCGCAAGGTGCGCAATAAGGCAGCACATGAGAACTACTCCTCCGTTGAAGAGGGAAAAGTGCTGCTTCAAATGGCGCACAGCTTATGCGAATGGTTCATGCAGACCTACGGTGACTGGAACTATCAAACTGTTCCTTTTGTGATGCCGACTGACTCGCAGAAGCAAGATATTGCAGATACTGACGATGCACAGGAAGAAAGTCTGGTCAAAGAAGCGGAAGAAAAGGCTGCCGCTTCTGGTTCTGTCACAAAAGAAAAACGCCGCCAGCAGGCAGCCAGGGCAGCCAGCCAGCGGCAAAAGACAGAAGCAGAAACGCGCTACATTATTGACCAGCAACTCCGTCAAGTGGGCTGGGAGGCTGATACTGAGAATCTGCGTTTCTCTAATGGCACTCGCCCAGCCAAAGGTCGGAATCTTGCCATAGCTGAGTGGCCCACTGACTCAACTGTGGGAAATCACGGCCGCGCTGATTATGCCCTTTTTATTGGTCTGCAATTTGTCGGTATCATTGAGGCAAAAGCGGAACACAAGGACATTCCCTCCGTGATCGACTATCAGGGGAAAGACTATCCCCGTAATATTCGTGTTGAGGATGCTCGGTACCAAGTTGGAACTTGGGGCAGCTATAAAGTGCCGTTTACCTTTGCGACTAATGGCAGACCATATTTGGAGCAGTATAAAACAAAGTCCGGTATTTGGTTTCTGGATCTCCGTCGGTCTTCCAGTGTTCCAAAGGCTCTGCGGGGGTGGATGAGCCCTGAAAACCTTCTGGACCTGTTGGGGAAGGACATCGACGCCGGCAACCGTGCGCTGGAACAAATGCCTTTTGATTTGCTCCGGGACAAAGATGGACTAAACCTCCGTGATTATCAGCTGCGGGCTATTCAGGCAGCGGAGCAGACCATCATGGATGGGAAAAATACGGCTTTGCTAGCCATGGCAACCGGTACCGGCAAGACCCGGACGGTGCTGGGCATGATCTACCGTTTCTTGAAAACAGGCCGTTTCAAACGAATCCTGTTCCTGGTGGACCGCACCGCTCTGGGAGAGCAGGCATTGGATGTATTCAAAGAGGTCAAGCTGGAGGATTTGATGCCCCTGGCGGATATCTATAACATTAAGGGACTGGAAGACAAAGAAATTGAGAGGGAGACTCGTATCCAGGTTGCCACCGTACAGGGAATGGTAAAGCGTATTCTCTACAATGATGGAGAAACCATGCCCGCGGTCAACGACTATGACCTGATTATCATAGACGAGGCCCACCGGGGCTACCTTTTGGATAAGGAGATGGGGGATACTGAACTTCTTTACCGAGACCAGCGAGACTACCAGAGCAAATACCGCAGCGTGATTGAGTATTTCGATGCGGTGAAAATCGCGCTGACCGCTACCCCTGCCCTCCAGACCACCGAGATTTTCGGCCAACCGATTTTCAAGTATACCTATCGGGAAGCAGTTATCGAGGGCTATCTGGTGGACCACGACGCCCCTCACAACCTCCATACCAAACTGCGGGATGAGGGCATCCACTATCAATCTGGCGATACCGTGACTGTTTACGACCCGGTGACCGGAGAGATTACCAACAGCGAGTTGTTGAACGATGAGCTCAACTTCGATGTGGAGCAGTTTAATAAGAAAGTCATCACTCGCCCATTTAACGAGGCAGTTTTGGCCGAGATCGTCAAAGACATCGACCCGGAAAATCCGGAGGAACAGGGCAAAACGCTCATTTATGCTGTGGATGACCAACATGCCGACATGATCGTGGACATCCTCAAGAATATCTACTCGGAATACGGCGTGGACAACGACGCCATTATGAAGATCACCGGCAGCGTGGGCGGCGGCAACTCCAAAAAAGTACAGGAAGCTATCAAGCGGTTTAAGAATGAGCGGTATCCCAGCATTGCTGTCACCGTGGATCTGCTCACCACCGGTATCGATGTGCCAGAAATCACCAATCTGGTGTTCCTGCGCCGGGTAAAATCCCGCATTCTATTTGAACAAATGTTGGGCCGTGCCACCCGTCTGTGCCCCAAGATCCATAAGACCCACTTCGAGATTTATGATCCTGTCGGTGTCTATGAATCGTTGGACGCGGTCAATACCATGAAACCGGTGGTAGTCAACCCGTCTGCCTCCTTTGGACAACTGCTGGACGGTCTCGAGGTGCTGGAGGACGAAAAGCAGATCGCGTACCAGGTAGATCAGATCATAGCCAAACTCCAGCGGAAAAAGCGGAAGCTGGACGGAAAGACCATGGAGCATTTTGTCAGCATGACCGGAGGCATGGACCCCACCCGGTTTATCCAGCAGTTAGAACAGGAGCCGCCGCAGCAGGCCCGTAACCGCATTTTGGCCCATCGGGACCTCTTTGAACTGCTTGGGGAGACCCGGGCCAACGGCGGCCGCCCGGTGGTTATCTCTGACGCACCGGATGAATTGGTCAGCCACACCCGTGGCTATGGTACCGGCAGTCGCCCGGAGGACTACCTGGATGCCTTCGCTGACTATGTAAAGACCCATATCAATGAAATTGTGGCTCTGAACATCGTCTGCACCCGGCCAAAGGAACTGACCCGGGCGAGCCTCAAAGATCTGCGCCTGACGCTGGATCGGGAGGGTTTCACAACCCAGCAGCTCAACACCGCCATTTCGGAAATGACCAACGAGGAGATGGCGGCAGACATCATCAGTCTGATTCGCCGGTATGCTATTGGCTCCACCCTCATCAGCCATGAAGCCCGCATCCGTCGGGCAGTAGACAAACTAAAAAAAGCCCATAAATTCACTGCCATTGAGCAAAAGTGGATTGGCCGTATGGAAAAATACCTCATGGAGGAATCTGTCCTCAATGTAGGCGTGTTTGATGAAGATACCCGTTTCAGAAGTGAGGGCGGTTTCAAGAAGATCGACCGGATCTTCCAGAACAAGTTAGAAAGCATCGTGCTGGAACTCAACGAATATCTGTACGATGATGGAGGAAGAAGTGCATGAACTATAACACCTATCCGTATGGGATTTTTAACCCACAGTATTTAAGCCAGTTCCAGGCACAACAGATGGAAGCGCAAAGAAACCTGGAGCAGCAGAAAAATATCCGTGACATGGTCAAGGCGATCTCTGATCTTTGCGAGGCAGCCCGAAAAGTGGATGCCGATTACCAGCAGACAGCTATGAACTGTTGTCTTGCCGAAGTATTGCGTCAGGCCGCTATCGATAACGGAGGGAACCGCACATGACCACACAGGAAATCGTATCCAAGCTCTGGAACCTCTGCAATGTACTGCGGGATGATGGCATTACCTATCACCAGTATGTCACCGAGCTGACCTATATTCTGTTTTTAAAGATGGCAAAGGAGACCGGTGCAGAAAGCCAGATTCCCGCTGCCTACCGCTGGGATCAACTTACTGCCAAAAGCGGCATCGAGCTGAAGAAATTCTATAAAGAGCTGTTGGCCCACCTGGGTGAAAATTGCACCGGTCGGGTGCGGGAGATCTATCAGGGTTCCGCCACCAACATCGACGAGCCCAAGAACCTGGAAAAGATCATCACCACCATTGACGGCCTGGACTGGTACTCCGCCCGGGAAGAGGGGTTGGGCAACCTGTATGAAGGGCTGTTGGAGAAGAACGCCAACGAGAAAAAGTCCGGCGCGGGCCAGTACTTTACCCCTCGCGTCCTCATTGATGTGATGACCCGGTTGATGAAGCCCCAGCCCGGCGAGCGATGCAACGACCCCGCCTGCGGCACCTTCGGCTTTATGATTGCGGCCCACCGATATGTCAAGGAGCATACTGACGATTTTTACGATCTGGATGCAGACCAGGCCAAGTTCGAGCGGGAAGAGGCCTTTACCGGCTGCGAATTGGTTCACGACACCCACCGTCTGGCACTGATGAACGCCATGCTCCACGACATCGACGGCCAAATTTTGTTGGCCGATACCCTGTCCAACCAGGGCAAGGCCCTCCATGATTTTGACCTGGTGCTCACCAATCCGCCGTTCGGTACTAAGAAGGGCGGCGAGCGTGCCACCCGGGATGACTTTACCTTCCCCACCAGCAATAAGCAGCTGAACTTCCTCCAGCACATCTACCGCAGCCTGAAGGCCAACGGCAAGGCCAGGGCCGCCGTGGTGCTGCCTGACAATGTGCTGTTTGCCGACGGCGACGGCGAGAAGATTCGCTGCGACCTGATGGACAAGTGTGATTTGCATACCATCCTCCGCCTGCCCACCGGCATTTTCTATGCCCAGGGTGTTAAAACCAATGTGCTGTTCTTCACCCGGTGCAAGAGTGACAAGGGCAACACCAAGGAGGTCTGGTTCTATGACCTGCGCACCAATATGCCCAGCTTCGGCAAGACCACACCGCTGAAACCCGAGCATTTCGCGGACTTTGAGAAGGCTTACGAGGCTGAGGACCGCCATGCCGTGCAGGATGAGCGGTGGAGCGTCTTTACCCGGGAACAGATTGCCCAAAAGGGCAACAGCCTGGATTTGGGTCTTATCCGGGATGACTCGGTGCTGGACTACAACGACCTGCCTGACCCGGCGGAGAGTGCCGAGGAGGCTGCAGCCAATCTGGAGGAGGCCGTGGACCTGTTGATGAGCGTGGTGAGAGAGCTGCGGGCGTTGGAGGTGCAGGACTGATGGCAAGAGGAAAGAAGAAAGAAACCCTGACACCCGAGGAACGCCTACAGGCGGCACTGGTGCCGGCGAGCGAGCAGCCGTATCCGGTGCCGGGGAATTGGTGTTGGGTTAGGTTAAAAGCCTCTATCAACCTTTATAATGGTGATCGGGGGACTAACTATCCCTCAAAAAAAGATTATCAATTCAGTGGAGTTCCATTTATAAATGCGGGAGCTATTGTTGATGGGGAATTAAACGAGGCGGAATTTAATTATATTTCAGAAGAAAAATATGATGCGCTCCGTGCAGGAAAGATACAACAAGGTGATATTCTATATTGCCTACGAGGCTCACTTGGAAAAACTGCTATAGTACATCAAAAATTCAAAGGTGCGATATCTTCATCTCTTTGCATTTTGCGTGCCAATCAGAGTCTATTGAAAGAGTATTTGTACTATTTACTCTGCTCAAATGTAATAGGACACCAACAAGTTTTGGCGGAGAATGGTTCTGCACAGCCTAATTTGTCGGCAGCCAGCGTTATGGATTATATGATTCCCCTTTCTCCTCTTGCTGAACAACATCGCATTGTCGACCGCATTGAAAGCCTGTTTGCCAAGCTGGATGAGGCGAAACAAAATGTCCAGGATGCGCTGGACAACTTTGAGACCCGCAAAGCCGCCATCCTCCACAGGGCTTTCACCGGCGAACTCACCGCCCAGTGGAGGAAAGAGCACGGCGTGGGGATGGAGAGTTGGGAAAGACATCCTCTAAAAGATGTCACACAGATTGGATCGGGTGGCACTCCATCAAGGAAAAATTCTCAATACTATTTAGGTGATATTCTTTGGGTTAAAACAGGGGAAATCTATTGGAACTATATATATGATAGTGAAGAAAAAATTACAGAAGAGGCCATTGCCAATAGCTCTGCTAAGTTATATCCTGCCGGAACAGTATTGGTGGCTATGTATGGTCAGGGCCTAACCAGAGGTAGAGCGGCAATTCTGGGAGTACCTGCAACCACAAATCAGGCTGTATGCGCATTACAACCATGTGATTGTTTGGAAAAGAGATACCTGTACTATTATTTTATGGCCAACTATTGGGAGTATCGAGAAAAAGCTGTTGGCGGAAATCAACCCAATTACAGTGCGACAATGATTGGGAAATGGATTATCAACATACCTTCCGTTCTTGAGCAGGCTGAAATCGTCCGAATTCTCGACGACCTCCTCGCAAAAGAGCAGCAGGCCAAGGACGCCGCCGAAGGGGTGCTAGAGCAGATCGACCTTATCAAAAAAGCCATCCTCGCCCGCGCCTTCCGAGGCGAGCTAGGCACCAACGACCCCAGCGAGGAGAGTGCGGTGGAGCTGGTAAAAAGAGTCCTTGCAGTAGAGCCACCGCCTAAGGCCAGAGCCAAGGCGGTTTCGATTCCAAGGGAAGTTGAAGAACAGCTGAAGTGCGAACTGGAACGAAAAATCATGAAATTATACTATTATTCGGATTCGCAGAGTTTACCAATCAACACATTGATGGAAGTCAGCTCCAAAAAATTTGAAGTCCTTGAAAGTATCCGAAATCTGGAGCAACGGGGAATCATAAAAAAGCTGCCTAATGGCAACTATAAGTTGGTGAGGTGAAATTATGCAAATACGCAGGCTGGTAATTGATGATCACAAGTGCCTTGTGGATTTTTCGGTGAAGTTTCATACCCTTGATGGTGGTAGTTCGACCATTCTAATTGGTGAAAATGGCACTGGTAAAAGCACTATGCTGGAAACACTTCTGGACATTTTTATGTCCTTTGATTCTCTGGCTGTTGAGAAACAGATTGATTATAGTTACGAGCTTGAGTACTTGTTTGCCGGGAGCATCATTCAGATATACCACTCTGATAAAAGATACAAAATAGATGTTGATCACAAAAACTTATGCGTTGGGACTATGTCCACGATTCGCTCCTATCTGAAGAATAACAACACATCTATTTTCCCGCAAAGAATTATGTATTTCTACTCTGGAGCAAACAATAAAGCGAATGGGAGTTTTAAGCTTGTCAACTCACAATATATCAAAGCTTGCAGAGATTCGATTACACAATATTGGAATACAGTGTATTTGCTAAACCATGAGTTCACATCGCAATTTCCAAAGCGCAAATACAATTTCTTCAGAGAAGAACTGACACCTATATATTTAGCCTCCATCCTTGCCGGCGAAGACTCTTTTGAAAAGCGCTATTTGCATTCCCAGTGTCATATAGAGCGCGTAGAAAGTGTCTCGATTTCCCTGGACTTGGGCAAGCTTCCAGGTCGTCTCCGAGAAGATGTTTCAGAAGTTGGAAAAGACGGCATCTTAGAAATCATCTCGTTTATTGATGACAGCTTTACTGAGCTGTTTCAAAAAGGTTATTTGTATGATGATGGCGAGAAGTTTTATTTTGAAATCAATGGCATTTATGACGCGTATGCAGATCAGATATCAATTTACGAACTATTAGAAAAGCTCCAAACTCTTTTTGATGCGGACATAGAGGTGTATGTGTCCTTTGGAGAAAGTCGAGTTAGGTGTTCTGACCTAAGCGAAGGGCAGCGGCAACTAATTAAGATACTCGGTATGCTTGGCGTTTGTAAAAGTGAAGATACTCTCGTCCTTATGGATGAGCCAGATGCGCATATGAATCCTAAATGGAAATATGACCTCAAACAGACGATTGATCAATCACTGCAGGAAGCAATCAACACACAAGCCATTATTGCAACGCATGATCCATTGGTTATCAACGGTGTAGGAAAAGAATTTATTCGTATCTTTATGTATAACCGTGACATTGTTCGTAATAACAACTGGTATTTTGCCCGAGCGGTTGAACCAGAAGAAGATACAGCTGGTATGGGTATTGATGGAATCTTACAAAGTGAGTATTACGGACTGAATAGTACCCTGGATGCGGAAACTAAATCCAAACTGGAAGAAAAAAGAGATCTTCTCGTAAAGAGGCAGGAAGGAACTATCAGCCCTAAAGAACAGGAAAAGCTGCACTCGCTTACAGAGGAGATTGAAGATCTTACTTTTTCAAGAAATATACCGACAGATGACCTTTATGATGAATTTGTTGTGGCAATGCACAAACTGCAGCAAGAAAACCCCATTTCGGAACTAACTCAGGAACAAATTCAGGAGAGAAACAGAAAAACGCACGAAATTATTAAAGGCTTGATGGAAAAATGAGATATATAGATTTATCGGAAATTGATACCACTGATCCACAAGTAAGGCGATGGCTTAAAAAAGCGCATCGGGCAACAGAAGATATGAGACGGGCTGTCAATCACACGGCAAGATGCAAGTATTTGAAGGATCATGCAATTTGGAGAGATTTCAAAGAAATATTGATTAAGTATTATGGTCATGTGTGTTGGTATTCTGAATGTGCCCTAACGGGAGCATATGGGGATGTAGATCATTTTAGGCCAAAGAATAAGTCAACCAAAGCGAACGGAGAGTGTATCTTGCCTGATGGGTACTGGTGGCTCGCATATGACTATTTGAATTATCGCTTGAGCTGTGAAGTATGTAATCGACCATCTGGTGAAGGAGGAAAAAAAGATATTTTCCCATTGAAGCAAGATATACTTCCTTCAGAACCATTTGCTGAAAATGAGGTAGATTATCTACTCATTGACCCGTGCGAGTACAATGACACAAAACTAATAGGTTTCGATGAAAACGGTGCTATTATTGCGCTGTCCTCAGATACATGGGAGCGGACGCGAGTGAATGTAAGCCGAGCAGTATATAACTGGGATCATTTTAATGCTGCAAGGAAACGAGTTCGATTACAATGTAGAACTGCTCTTATGGCATTTGATCTTGCATATGAAAATGGAAGTGATCGAATGCTTGATGCGATAGAAGGAATTTCCTGCTTGGTAGATGATAAAACACCTTATGCGTCATTCGCCAAGCAATACATAGCTTTAAAAATAGAAGGTAAGCCGTATGAGGAAGAGATAAAAAAATTGCTATAGGAAAATGTAGAATTTACAGTGTAACGATGGTATTTTACTTATAAACCACCCCGTCATCCATCTCAAGCAAAACCCATGATAGGACGGCCCAGATAGATTTTTGATAGCAAAAGTCCGAATAGACCTTAGGATAATCTGTATCAAATAAAACCACGACGAATCAAATCCTCTATACAAAAAAGTTTAGAAATGGATTTAACTCGGCGAGTGGGAATAATCCAAAATAATAGGTTTCAGAGTCCCAAAAGTGTTGGAAACACAGCACTTTTCGGGACTCTTTTTTACTGGCTACAAATTGGCTACATCAAGACATTTTTTCGTAGCCATCGTCTTTTGTGGCCATCATATCAAGCTGAGCGGCTTGTTCGGGTATGATCAATGAAGCCTATGCTCTGGACATTGGACGAAAAATCAAAGCACAATCGCGGCAGGCTATGAAAGATGGCGACTATATCCGACAAAGGGGAGAAATTGGCGGAGGTGTCCGTAAAGCAGCCGGAGAACCACAGCAGGAGCAGGTAGTTGCTGCGAACATTGATATTGTATTTCTGTGCATGGCGTTGAATAATGATTTTAACCTGCGACGGTTGGAACGGTATATTTCCATTGGGTGGGACAGCGGTGCTATGCCTGTCATGGTTCTGACAAAATCGGATCTATGCGATGATTTGGAACAGAAACTTTCAGAAGTATCTTCAGTTGCTTTTGGTGTGGATATTCTGGTTACGACTTCAACAGAAGAAAATGGATACAAGGAACTTGTGTCTTTTATTTCGGAGGAAAAACGATTGCATTTATTGGATCTTCCGGTGTGGGAAAATCCACTCTTAGCCCTGTTATGGCAATCAGCGAAGAGGAAGTGGAACGCTATGATGAGACATTAGAACCAATGGAAAAAAGTACCTTCCAAGCCAAGACGAATTTTATATTATGAGTCGTTCCTTCATAGAGGGATAAAAAGGTCAAATGAAACATGGAAAAGAGTCTTGTATTTTCAAATATTCGTGCCTATAATAAAAATATAAGCCATTCAGAACAACTGCAACATATGAATGGCTGGAGAACGAGAGCCGGTATATCTACCTCTGCCAAAAGGAAGAACTGGAGGCGTTCACCGACTTTTACCTGCATACGTTTTCCACCAAATAAGCAGTGCTGAAAGCAAGGCCCGTATATTTGCCGAAATAAAAAGGAGGTGCCGTTATGGAGCTATTGGAGCAATGCCAGCAGTGGTTTGAACAGGATGAAGCGCAGAAGGTAATCGACGCACTGGAAGCCATCCCCGCCGGGGAGCGCACCCCGGAGCTAGACAGCGAACTGGCCAAGGCGTATATCGCCATTGCAGAGATGGGCGACCGGGAGCCGTTTGAAAAGGCGCTGGAACTTCTGGCCCCTCATGAGGAGTATTTTGCCGAAGATCACTGCTGGAATTATCGGATCGCTTCCGCTTATTATTATCTGGATGAGGAAGGCCCCGCCCTGCGTTACTTTGAAAAGGCCCTGGAAGCCCGCCCCGGAGATAACGATACCCAGGAATACATAGACGATTGCCGCCGTCGTTTGTCCCTGCCCCGCTTTGAAAAGAACTTCCGTGAAAGGACGCAGGAAGCATGGGCAGCCTTTTCTCAGATTGAGGCAGAACTGCGTCAAATCATAGATACGGACGAAACACACCAGCGGGGCGAAGAACTGGTTGAAAAATGCGGGAATGCGCTCAAAACGGCCCTGCGTGATACTTCCTTCGAGCTGGGCTTCAATGGCGAAAAGTATGAATTGATCCTCAGTCCAGAGGGGCTTCGCTCCCGCCTGTTCCCGTTGGTGTACTTCCAGAAGCAGGCCCCGGAAACGGTGTGTGATCATTGGAACATCTGGGTAGGCCGCCAGCCCTGTGAGGGGTTCGAGCTGCGGGCTGGAGAGATCGAAGTTCGGGCTGAGGATGTGCAGATGTGGGCAGAGGAAACAGAGGATCATCAGGTAAGTCTGGTCCTTTACTGTGAAAAGCTGACCCCGATCTTGAAAGAGGACACAGACAAGGTCTGGTGGGCACTCTCTATGCTGGTGGATCAAACCATCGGAGAAGTTTCCGCCATTGCGCTGATCGCTGGGTTTGATGTTTATGCTCAGCCGAAAGACGAACCGGCCAAGCTGCTTTCCGAACTGCCGGAGTTGCTGCAAAGCATGGGGCTTTCTCTCTGGCGGGATGGCAGCGACTACCTGGAAAACAGCTACCTTGCCTATGAACTGAAACCGGTGGAGGACCCGGAGGCTGACTGGCGGCTGGATGTCTATACCGGGAGCTGCCGGCTGCCGGTGCTCATCAACGACTACCTGACAGCCCGTGCAGATACGGTGGACGAGTATCATCGGGACGGCATTGCCGCCGGGTTCCTGTGCTATCCGGTGGACGGTTTTGCGGGGGAGGACCGGGCAGAACAGATCCTGCAATTCCGGGATGATCTGCGGGATGCCATCCTGGAAAAGGCCGGAGCAGAGGCGGTGACCTTCCTGGGCGGGGCCACTGGCCTGTATTTTGGGTATCTGGACTTCCTCGCCTGGGATCTGCCCGCTGTGCTGGATGCTGCCAGAGATTTCTTTGAGGACTCCCAGATAGACCAGGGGGGATTTCATACCTTCCGCAGAGATGTGGGAACGGTCCGCCTGTGGGAGAAGGAAATAGAGCCGGACATTCATCCGGAGACCGGCTCCCTGCTCTCGGCAGAGGATATCGAGACCCTGGCGGCTTTTGATGAAGGGGTTTCCGGTTACTTTGGAAAAATGCTCGGCTGGTTACAGGATTTTATCCAAAATGGCGTAGAAGAAGGACGATTCAGCGAAAAACAGGCCCACCAGGATTTGCAGATTGCCCTCTGGTATGCCTTTGCCTGCCTTAACCTGGACGATTACATCCACTACTACCGCGCTGCGGAATGGATGAAGGATTCGGAGAAAAACGCCACGGGCTGCGCTACCTGGTACTACCGGTATTCTGTGGCGTTGATGTATTGCGGCAGGCCAGATGAAGCACTGGAATATGCGGAACGGGGTGCAAAAGAGGAGCCGGACTATCCCTGGATCTGGTTGCAAGTGGGCAAGCTGCGGGCACATTTTGGCGATAAATCCGGTGCGCTGGATGCCGTCAAGCAAGGATTAAAACTGGAACCGGGAGATTATGAGTTCCTGACCTTAAAAAAAGAGATCAAAGCCGGAGCCACCCTGGAACAGATGGAATATCATTGGATCAATCCCGATGCTGACCAAACGCTCCAGCGGGGACTGGACGAGAATGCGGATGATAAACAATGCGCCATAGCCTGCATTCGGGTGGACGAAGCGGGACTTGCTGAATTTTATGAACTGTTCCACCCAGAGCGGTATAGCTATAAGAAAAATTCCCCCTGCTGTGAATTCCAATACCCGGTGAAGGAACATCTTGTGGAGCTTTCCTTCCGTATGAACGAAGCTGGACTCTCCAAGATGGGAACCGTCTGGCTGCGGCAGCTCAAGGAACGGCTGGACAGCGGTGAATGGCTGACCCACACCCCTGAAGGAGAACCAGAGGGCATTCTAACAGGTGTGTTTGTGGACCAGACCCGCCGCATTGGTCTTGTCTATCAACAGCCGGGAGACGATCAGTATTTTCAGATTTTCCTGAACCCGGACGGCACGAAGGCGGATGCCTTCTGGTCCTCAAGAAAAAACAGCGAGCCGGAGGTTTATTCGGAGGATGAGATGTCTGCAATAGAGCAGCATATCCAAAGCACCTTCGGCGCCTTTGACCAGGTGTTCCACGAGCTGGACTCTCCGGATATCCATGTGGATATCTGCGTGGTTCCGCCTTCGGAGCGGCGGAACTATTACACGCTGGTGACCATGGGCATGGGCGCTCACCGGATGAATGTGCCAAAGGAACTGGCGGAATACAAGCTGGAGCGGGCAGAGCTGGCCATTGCTCTGCCGCCGGACTGGAAACTGGATAAGGACTCCATGCAGGAGGAGCGATGGTATTGGCCTATTGGCCTCTTGAAAGTGTTGGCCCGCCTGCCCATTTCCAACGATACCTGGCTGGGTTTTGGTCACACGATGGAAAAACAGTCGCCGTTTGCGGAGGATACAGAACTCTGCGCTGCGATCCTGACCGGCCCCCAGGATATGGATCTTGATACCTGCGGCGAAGTCTGCATCCTGCCCGGCGGCGAGGAGGTCAATTTCTATCAGGTTCTTCCGCTCTACCGGGAGGAGATGGAGTATAAACTGAAACACGATGCGGACGCACTGCTTGAGCGGTTGGCAGCAGTCAGCTTTGTGGTGTGTCCGGATCGTCCGAGCTGTCTGGAAGAAGAGGGCTGAGCCTCCGCACTTCATAAGCCCCCGAAAGCCTGTATAGCAGCAGACGGACAAAAGACCCCCCGCCGGTCGATGGATCGGCGGGGGATCTTTGCGGTCAATGCATAAAAGGCAGGAAGGATCGGGTCATGTCTGGGGCGTAGCGGATGGCGCAGCCTTATAGTCCTTGATCCAGTCGATCAGGTAGGACGAGATGGTCACCGTGACCAGGGAAAACACGATCCGACGGACGGGGATATAGCTGAGGGACAAAGCCAGCACCGTCAGGTCGGTAAACAGATACGAGCGGGACAGCCGCCAGTGGGTCAGATGAGCGATCACCAGCGCCAGGGCATCGTCTCCGCCGCTGGAGCCGCCCTGCCGCACGATCAAGCCGACGCCCACGCCCACAAACAGACCGCCAAGGACCGCGGCGATCAGAGGGTGTCCGGACAGGTCCGGCAGCATGGGGGAAAACTGCTCCCACAGTTTATAAAACAGCGAGATGCAGGAGGTGGAGATCAGCGACATTTTGATAAAATTGCCGCCCAGGATCTTAAATGCCAGCAGATAGCAGGATGCATCCAGCACAGGGGTGATATAGGCGGGGGAGAGGTGCAGCCAGTGATCAATGAGCAGCATCATGCCGATCACGCCCCCCTCGGTGATGTTGGTTCGCTGGTGGATGTTGTGGATGCCAAACGAGCAGATCATGGCACCCAGGATAATATAAAAGATCTTCCTGGCCGTTATACCGTCGGTCAGCCTGCTCCACAGAGCAGAAATACGGGCTTTCATGAAAAGTTCCTCCTTGTAAAATATCGGTCTGTGTTATATCATAAACTATATAGCAACTATAATGTCAAGGGGGATCTTATGAACAGCTGCTTCACCATTGGGGAGCTATCCAAACATCAAAATATTTCCCGGCAAACGCTGATCTACTATGATAAGATCGGGCTGTTCTGCCCAGCCTATACCGACCCCAGCAACGGCTACCGTTATTACAGCCCTGCACAGCTGGATTATCTGGACACCATCCTGATCCTGAAAAAGATCGGTTTCTCCCTGGACGAGATCAAAGAACACATGAAACATTACACCATGGAGCGGTCCATTGCAGCGCTCCAAAAGCAGCTGGTGGTCATCAATCGCCGCATCGAGGAGCTGCAGATGCTCAAAAGCCGGGTCAAACAACGGTGCACCCAGATGGAATCCTGCCTCTGTGCGCAGCACGAGGGGGAAAAGGTGACGCTGGAGCAGATCGAGCGGCAGTATATCCTGCTCCAGCCGGTACCGCAGCCGCATACGCTGGAGGATGTCAGCCTGGCTACAAAACAGTGCTTTGTTCGTGCTTTTAAGGAGAAGCTCCCGGTCTATTTCCAAAGCGGCGCCGTGGTCCCCTATGACCGTATCTGTGCGGGCCGGTATACCGAGGCCGAGTATGCATTTCTCCCCATTGAAAAAAAGATCCCCGCCGTGCCGGAGATCCGGGAGCTTCCGGCGGGGCGGTGCGTATGCACCTACCACGTGGGGGATTATCTTTCCATTGGCAAAGCATACGAGCGCATCCTGGACTACTGCGCAAAAAACGACCTTCACATCCAGTCCGATTCCTACGAATTTGCCCTGAATGATTACCTTTCTACCGGAGATGAGCGGGAGTATATCACCCGTGTCTTATTCTATGTCCAGTAAGCACCGGCAGCAAAATGCCCCGCACCTGCGCCTTTTGCAAGGCATAGCGTGCGGGGCGTTTTGCAGATAAAAGCAGTTACTCAGCGTCCTGGATGGAGAGCACCGGGTAATCCTGTGCTTCCACAGCCTGCTTCAGCGCCTCGTCGGCAAGGTCGCTGCGCAGAGTCACCACAGCAGTGCCTGCGGTGTGGCTCACCTCAGCCAGCTCTACCTCCGGCAGAGCTTCCAGTGCTTTTTTGACACGGGCCTCACAGTGGCCGCACATCATGCCTTCGATCTTCATGGTCTTTTTCATAATGGGTTCCTCCTTTGAAGTGGAAATGGGGGCAGTCTCTGCCGGAGCAGGGGCTGCCGGTGGTTCGGTGGCGTCGGGCTGAACGACACGTTCAGCAGAGCGGGGGAGATATTTGTGGTCCTTTTTGGGGTCGTGGGGGTCCACCCAGTTCAGCCGCAGCGCATTGCTGACAACACAAAAACTGGACAGGCTCATGGCGGCTGCGCCAAACATGGGGTTCAGTGTCAGTCCAAAGGGGATAAAGACGCCGGCTGCCAGCGGGATGCCGATCACGTTGTAGAAAAAGGCCCAGAAAAGGTTTTCGTGGATGTTGCGCAGGGTGGCCCGGCTCAGCCGGATGGCGGCGGGCACGTCGGACAGGCGGGGGGTCATCAGGACGAC
>OBYG01000420.1_pt1 | contig 40137 bp, 39 predicted proteins | sample 1538201 | NCBI WGS metagenome assembly OBYG01 (sample SAMEA2580177, study PRJEB22360) | human gut metagenome | biome: human gut; feature: human-associated habitat; material: faeces | place: Denmark | collected 2008/2010 | reverse complement strand
CCCAAGTTTCAGCACTATTCTGGCTCATATCCTGAGCTTGTTTCGCAATTACCTAATAGATATTATAAAAAGCTTCTCTCGTGATCTCCTCCACGATCTGATAATCAGCCAGCCTCTCATTTCGAATCACAATACGTTCCATTAAAATCTCCTTTTTCATCTTTTCTGAACACAGGGAAATAAATCCGAAACACCGTTCCCCGCCCCGGTTCGCTCTCCACAGTGATGGTTCCTTTGTGTGCCTCCACCATCCTGTGAACCAGGTAAAGCCCCAGTCCAGTTCCCTCCCCCGCTTTTCTGGTGGTATAGAAGGGATCGAAAATCTGGCTTTTCACTTCCCCGCTCATGCCGCAGCCAGTGTCGGAAAAGGTCAGCTCATAAAATTCCTGTTCCTGCTTGTCGGAGAAGAAACGGTTTTCCGCCATATCCTTTCCCTGTCTCACCACCCCGCTGACGGTCAGGCAGCCGCCGGACTTCCCCATGGCATGAAAGGCGTTGGTGCATAAATTTAATACAATCTGGTGGATCTGAGTCTCATTTCCCCACATCCAATAGGGCTCAAATACCAGCTGCATGGAAAGCTTTACCTGCTTCGGCTTTCCCGATTCTGCCACCAGCATGGCCTTGGCCGCCGTCTGGCTGATTAAAAGCTCCTGAAAGCTCTTCTTAGCGTTTTTCCCGCTGAAGGCTGAAATCTGTCCGATAATCTCCTTGGCTTTCTCAGCAGAATTTAAGATTTCCTCAATATCCCCATAGTAAGGATTCTGCGGCTCCATTTCCGACAGCATCATGGCAGAGTATCCCATAATCGGAGTCAGCAGGTTGTTGAACTCATGGGCAATTCCTCCTGTCATGGTTCCAATCAGCTGAAGCCGCTGCTGGTGGGCCATGGCTTCCTCCCTCTTTCTCAGCTCTTCCAGCCGCTCGTTGACCTCCTTCAGCCGGACGTTTTCTTTCTCCACCTTTTTCTGGTGAAGAAACATCCTTCCAGTCAAAAGCAGAAACAGGCCGAAAAAGATCACAAGAAGCACCGCTACGGCTACAATCTTCACGATGGACTTCTGCATGGGCAGGGTAATGTCCGCATAGTCGATGACAGCGCTGACAATGAGAAAGTCGTCTCCAATCCAGGCCGGTTCATAGGCGGAAACCTTTTTTACCGGTCTAGGAGGATCCTCAATCCACCAGTAGGAATGGTAGACTTCCACGCCTCCCCTGCCCTGGTTCTGATGCTCAATTAATCGTGTTAAATCTGTAAAATCCAGATCCGGATACATTTCCATTCTGCCTGACAGAACCTTCTGGCCAATCTGCTCCTCCACCTGGTGCATGAGAATCAGTCCGTCTGAGGATTTCACCATCACATACCCGTTTTTTCCCATTTTTATGTGGGCAGCCGTCTTCTCGTAGATATCGTTAAAACTCAAAAGGCAGGAAAGGCGGTTTCCCGCCTGAGTCATCTTAGCAAGCTTCAGATAGCACCAGCCGTTTTCATCCTGCAGAATAGAGACTGCCAGATCCGCGTTCTCCTCTGTCATAAAGCTGGCTGTCTGAAGAGTCAGAGGTTCCTGCCCTTCTGCCCAGCATTCTATCCTCTGGCCGCCGCTTTCCCATGCCATGCCCTCCACGCTGCCTTCCCTTCCCTCCAGAAATTCCTCCAGCAGCTGCGCCATGGGTTCCTGCTGTCCCTGTTCCAGGGAGCGTTCCGCCTCAATAAACTGGTTAAGCTTTGTCTCCATCTCCAGATCCGAAGCCATCTCGTCTGCAAATACCTCGATCTGCTTGGCGACGCTCTCCGAAATGGAGCGGAGCTGTCCGCTCTGCATCTGAATCATGGTTTTCTGGTTGTCGGAAATCATATTTCCCACCAGCGTCAGCAAAAGGGCGGCTGCCGCCAGTACGATTCCCGCTGCCGCCGCCAGCTCCCTGTCTCTTCTCCTAAAAGAAACGCGGCTGAAAAAAGCCATCTTTCCTCTCCCCCTTCTGCATAAATTGTAACAGCCGGAGATTTTCCTGTCAAATCTCCGGCTGAAACTGTTTTTTATTCATTTTTCATGTTTGAGGCTTTTCCTTTACAGCAGTCCAGCCCCAGTTTCCTAGAGGATAGGCAGATATCCTGTCACAAGGCCCATGGCCATAAAAATAACGAAAATTCCGATACACCATTTGAAAATGTAGCCCTGGTACTGTGCCAGCGTGATCTCTGTCTTGTCCATTAACAGGTAGATAAACGGTACAAGCGGACTCAAGAAGTGGAATGCCTGTCCCATCAGGGCGGCAAATCCAATATTTAAGTCTGTGAATCCGTATGCCTGGGCGGTGGCCGCTAACGGCGGAAGCACTCCGTAGTAGAACGCGTCGTTATTTAACAGATAGGTGCCAGGCGCACTGATCACAGCGATGACAATGGCAAAGTATTTTGCCAGAGATTCCGGAATCACGGCTACCAGGAATTCTGCGATGGCGTTTGACATGCCCGCGTCCTCCGGTCCGTTTAAGATTCCCATTAATACGCCGGCTCCCAGAACCATCATAACTACGTTGATCATGTCTGGTGCAATAGAGCTGATAACATTTCTCTGAACCTTCTGGTTCGGGTAGTTTACTAACAGAGCAACGGCTGTTCCCACGCCGAAAAGAATGGCGGAGGAGGCAAGTCCCATGATCAGAGCCGCAATAATGCCGGCTGTCAGAGCCAGGTTAAACAGAATCAGTTTCGGTCTCTTCCATGCCTTCTCATCCTCAGACAGCTCCACCTTTACCGCATGGTTCTCCACATCCCTGCTGACGCCCAGACGCTTTCTCTCCTTTAATCCCAGGTAGTAGGAAACGCCGATTACATAAACAGCAGATAAAGCCATTCCAGGCACCAACGGTCCTAAAATCTCTCCTGCGTCCAGATTCATGACAGACATGACTCTGGCTGTGGGGCCGCCCCACGGAATCAGGTTCATAATACAGTTCTGAAGGATAATCAGGGTTGCCAGATAGATTTTCTTAATCTTTAACCGCTCATAAATCGGAATCATGGCTGTACAGCAGATCATAACGGTAGTGGTTCCGTCTCCGTCCAGAGAAACAAAGGCAGCTAATACGGCTGTTCCCACTAAAACCTTTAACGGGTCTCCCTTACACCAGGAAACAACCTTGTCCACCATCGGGTCGAACATTCCCGCCGTCAGCATTACGCCGAAATACAGAATGGCGAAAGTCATCATGGCAAAGGTACTGGCCACATCCTTAATTCCCGTCATGGCATACTCTAAGGTATCCCAGCCGTATCCTGCCAGAAGTCCGAACACAATCGGAATCAGAATCAGTGACGTAAAGGGGCTCAGTTTTTTCGCCATAATCAGTCCCATGAAGACTACGATCATGGCAAAGCCCAGAAGTGCTAAATACATACTTTTCCCTCTCTCTCCTCTGCCGGCCTTTCCCTCCTCCGGCAGAACTTATTTCTGATTCCCAGTATAGAGCCCTGTCCTTAACATCTCCTGAAAAAGTCTTAAAAAACTTTAAGATTTTCCTTTTTTTTACAAGATCTTAGTACATTTTCGACAGCTGTTTTTTGCTTTTTTCCATCATTTGTGGTAGCATCAATATAACGCAGATGTTCAAAACAAAGAGAATGAAACAGAGAGGAGACCTTTTATGGCCGAAGAAAAGATACTCATTGCAGACGATGATCCCGCTGTCCGCCGCCTGTTAATCCGGGTGGTGGAAGGCAGCGGCTTTCAGGCTGTCACTGCCTGCGACGGAACGGAAGCCGTCCATCTGGCTTCCCGGGAATCCTTTGCACTGATTTTATTAGATATTATGATGAATGGAAACGATGACGGCTTTCACGCTATCAAACGGCTCCGGGAGTCCGGAAATACCACTCCCATCATGGTTTTAAGCGGAAGAACCGATGACTTCGACACTCTTTACGGCCTGGACATCGGAGCTGACGACTACGTTTCAAAGCCTTTTAATCCCGTCATTCTGGGCGGAAAGATCAAAGCCCTGATCCGCCGCAATCAGACCGGAAAACAGGAAAAGACCGGCATCATCACTGCCGGTCCCTTCTCCTATAATACGATTACCATGGAGCTTTTTAAAAATGGAACTCCGATTCCTCTCTCCTCCAGAGAGCATGTGCTGATGCGGCTGTTCCTGTCCCATCCCGGCCAGGTATTCACGAAGGAGCAGCTCTATGAGCTGGTCTGGAATCACTCTGCTGTGGACGACAACGTGATCATGGTTTACATCAGCCATCTGAGAAATAAAATCGAGGATCAGGCGAAAAATCCCTGCTACATTAAAACGGTGTGGGGAATCGGATATACCTTCTCCTGCCAGGATCCTTCCTGACAGGAGCGGCAGGACGTTCCGCCCAAAACCAAACCGGAACGCCCTTTTTCTATTCCTCCATGCCTGCGTCTGTCAGCTGATTCACCATTTCCTCCATCTCCTCCAGATCGCTGGAAAGAAGAGGAATCCCGCACTTCTCACAGGTATCTGTCAGCGCCGCAAAAATCCAGGGATTTCTCGCATAGACAGTCCTCGGTCTTCCGCTCTTCATGATGTAATTTAACAGGAAATGAAGAATGGCGCTGACCTCGTTGTCCTCCGGCTCCAGCACCTGCATATTGAGAACCGCCCTGGTTCTCTTTTCCATTACAAGGAACGCTCTGGGGAAGAAGGGCCTGTCATAGCCCTCTTCCACTACCTCCGCGTTCATATAAAACAAATCCATGGACAGCTCGTTTATGCTTCTGGGACGGGATTTCACCGCCTCGATCTGATCCACGCTTCGAAGACGGGCCAGGGGGTATTTCCTTTTGCCGGAAGGGATGGGGGCCGATACCGTCCTCCAGTCTCCAGTCTCTTCATCCCGGCTTCTCCAGAGGAATTCTCCCCGTTCAAAACGCACCTTCACCGCTCCGTCTCTGGCGTCCTTCACCGCTTCTTCCATACGGCAGAACGCCTCTGTCAGAATCTGCACCTCCTCTCCATCCAGCGTCCAGGGCGCATAGGCCTTCCGCCAGGAGAGAAAGCAGGGCCATTTTCCCCGTCCCCTGAAGGCCAGGCCCAGCTCCTTTATCATATCCCGCTGCTCCTGAGGCACATCCTCCCGATCGCAGAGCTTAAAGGACAGACAGCGCTGTTCTCTGAGAGCAAAGGAGGCCAGAGCCTCCCCTCTGGTGCTCTCTGTCAGGTCAAAATCCTCCAGTCCGTCGTTTCCTATATATATCGTCACGCCGCGATTGTGAATTCCCCGGCCAGATACGCTCATAAACAGCGGTTCCTGTTTCCTGCTCTCCTGAATGACAATTAAATCTGTATTCCAAAAATCTTCCCAGGGGGCCAGCTTCGTCACAGCGGCGGCAGCCTGGTAAAGAGAGTTCCATTGCTCCAGAGAAGCTTCCTGTTTCATCATCAATCCCTGTTTCCTTTCTGTCATATGTTTTCTGCAATACGTCTATTATGACATAAAAAGGTGTGGGGGACAAGAGCTTCTCTTTGCGTTTTCTGCTCAGCTCTTTGCGTTTTCTACTCAGCCCAGTAGTTGACGGTCACTCCCAGCCCCCGCTCCTTCGCGGCCCGGTAGGCTCTGGTCACCACCGCCAGATCCTCGATTCCCATTCCCACTGCGTTGAAATAGATAATCTCATCCTCGCTCTCTCTTTGGATGCTGGCAAAACAGCATAAACTCATAAATCATACAGTTCAGTTTACTTATTTCCAGTTAATGATATACTTCGTCCCTCTACCTTTTCCTTCAACTGTAATCACGCCTTTTTCTCCCATATCTTTCAGTAACTTTGTAGTCTTTGATTTACCAAAAGGCGCATATGGCGCAATTTCGCTTATGGGCTTCAGCATAGTCTTGCTTAGGAGTGTATAAATTACTTTTTCGTCTTCTGTCAAATTAACATTGCTTTCAAATACTGGAAGCATAATTTTGATTGCATTTTCCGATACTTCAAACTCCGGTTTTATTAAACTTTCTTCGTACAGCTGTTTTATCCTTGTAATTCCTGTTCCGAATATCTCCACAAATCCCAATCTGTAAAACACGTTTGCAAGATTTCTGTTTCTTAAAACAGAAAGTCTGCCTGACAAATATTCTTCTGCTGTTATTCCAGATGGCAGACCGCCAGGAGATACGATTTCAATTCTATCGTCAAACATTGAAACTCTGATTTGAGAATCCACATCCCATGCCCTATGAATCAGAGCATTGGCAACTGCTTCCCTAAAAGCGGCTTCTGGTATTTTCTCCACCCTTTTCCTATCGGCCCCCTGTATTACCTCGTATTGGTAATAATCTCTAAACACAGCAGTTGTCTTTTCATATTCGTCTAACACAGAGATATTCTCAAATGTTGCTCTCCTTTGAATGACGCTGATATTTTCACCAAATTTCACAAGATCAATTCCAGGAAAATGATTTTTGTCTGCCAACAGCCCCGCTGCATTGCTAAAGCCATTTACATTGTCATAGAGGTTCAATGTTTTCAATGTATCCTGATTAAATGTTTCAATCTGAATGCTTTCCTTCAGCTTACGGCGTAAAACTTTGAAGGACAGTTCCTGGTCTTTACATGGCAGTTCTTCAAATCTGATATTTTTCCCATCTAATATAAGCCTTGAAAATTCCAAGGTATCTACCTCTATCGTCGCCGTATCGTTTCGTTTATATGCTTTTGATTTATATAAATAAGGTTTCTGAAGGCCGCTTTTTACAGTGAGTTTTATCGTCTGATCATGATTCTGTATTTCAAGCGTATAGTTCGGCTGAGGTGAGATGCTGTCATTGATTTTATTTTCAATATCCAGGCAAGCCTGCTTTACATCTGGCAGACCTTTCACTGTTCCATCGTCATCAACTCCAAAAAGGATTGTTCCTCCGCCATAATTCGAAAAGGCACTGACTGTCTTTAAAAAAGTATTCGTAATTGTTTCCTTGAATTCCAATCCCCTTGTTTCACGCATATCAATCGCACCCTCTTTCCACTTTTATTGAGCCTATTATATGCAGAAATACGCAAAAAATCAATCGTAAAAATTTACGATTGATTTTTCAATTAATTTCAATCATATATTCAAATAAAATACTTCTTTCTGCTGCAAAACACTCCAGCCCCTGCGCACTGACACCCCTCTAAACTCCTTTTCTCCTCCCCATTCTCCAGAAATACCAGAATCCCGCAGCGTCGGCCAGGAACCACCCGATAGGCACAGCCCACCAGATTCCCAGAAGCCCGATGGCCGGAATAGGCGACAAAAGATAGGCCAGAGCCACTCTCGTTCCCAGGGAAATAATTGTGAGAACCACGGACACTCCTGCCCGGCCCAGGCCGCGGTAGAGTCCGTAGAGCAGAAACAGGCAGCCGATTCCCACATAGCAGGCCCCCTCTATGTGAAGGTACTGGACGCCAATTCTGATAATTTCCGTCTCCTCAGGGCTGATAAAAATAGTCATGAGCGGCCCCGCAAAACACACAATCACCGCCGAGATAACGAGGCAGAACAGGCCGGAGCTCAGTACGGCCGCTCTAAGTCCCTGGCGGATCCGCTCCGTTTTTCCAGCTCCCTGATTCTGGGCAATGAAGGTAGAAAATGCGTTTCCAAAATCCTGCACCGGCATATAGGCGAAGGAATCAATCTTCACTGCTGCCGCAAAAGCCGCCATAACCGTGACTCCGTAGCTGTTTACAAGCCCCTGCACCATGAGAATCCCAAAATTCATGACCGACTGCTGGGCGCAGGTTAAAATCGAATACCTGGAAATCGTCTTTAAAATATTCCTGTCCCTGTAAAAGTGACGCTTTCCCGGCAGCAGATGGGGCATTTTTACACATACATAGAGGCCAATTCCCAGGGCAACCAGAAACTGGGCCAGAATCGTAGCCCAGGCCGCTCCGGCTGTTCCCATATGAAATTTCAGAATAAATACCAGATCCAGGACAATATTTCCCAGAGCTGAAACTGCCAGAAACAAAAGGGGAACCACAGAATTTCCCAGAGCCCTTAAAAGCGCGGCAAAATAATTGTACACAAAGGTAAAGATAAGGCCCATAAAAATAACCTGCAGATATTCTCCCGTCTCTTCTAAAATATCTGACGGAATCTTAAGAATTCCCATCATGGGATCCAGAAATATCAGAGAAAGCGCTTCCACCAGAGCCGTTACCAGCCCAATGAAAAGAAACGACTGGACAAAGCTGTTCTTCATCCGCTCTGTATCTCCCGCCCCGCAGAGCATGGAAAACAGCACTCCGCTTCCCATGCAGAGTCCCAGAATCACAGAGGTAAGAAATGTCATCACCGTGTAGGAGGATCCCACTGCCGCCAGAGCGCCCGGCCCCAGAAAACGGCCCACAATCAGGGTATCCGCCACATTATAAAACTGCTGGAGCAGATTTCCGGCAATGAGCGGCAGAGCGAAGGTCCACATGGAGCGCGCTACCGGTCCCTCTGTCAGATCAATATTTCTGCCAGCTGATACTCTCTGTTTCATTTTATTTCACATCCTGTTCTTTCAAATCGTCTCCTGCGTCTGCCAAAACCTTCTTCAGCAGAATACGTATTTTTTAATCATATCAGAATTTCTCCCCTCTGTCATCAGAATTTCCTATCTTGAGACTATTTGAGACTATTCAAATAAATCCCTTTATTGTATAATTGTAATTAATGAATATTTTGTCACCCTATTCTGACAATCGATGCACCATTGCGCAGGGAGAAATAATAATATGAAGAAGTCAAACACATCAGATCTTCGTTCTGATACCAGACCTCTGGTGACTATTACAGCGGCCATTATCTTTTCTGTTATCATTATGATCAGCCTGTTTGCCATCTACTTTAATAAGGTTTACAGTTCTGTTCTGCAAAAGGATATGGAACAGATCGAGTGGACCTCCCACTATGTCACGAAGCTGATCCATACAGAGATTCAGCACAGCGTAGACATTCTGCGTGCCAGCGCGGAAATGTTTCATGCAGACGAAGACTCCAGCCCCGAAAGTATGCGAAGCAGCCTGCAGGAAATACGGGAAGGGCTTCATTTCGAAAAAATGGGCGTTACCGATTTAAACGGAACAAGCATGGACGATACCGGAACCGTTGGACGAATAGAGGATCCTGAGCTGTTTGAGACCATCCAGAACGATAAAAGCTATATTTCCAATGTTATGACCTCCTCTGACGATATGATAATCGCCATTCCGCTTCATTATGACGATCAGATCGTGGGAGCTCTGTGGGGCTACCTGTCCATTTCTTCGATTGCTGAAAGTATCGAGATGGACAAAGAAATGCACCCCGCTACTTCCAGATTGTGGACGATAACGGAAACTACATCAGCCACTCTGGAAACGTCTATGCCTTTGCCGAGGATATGAACATCTGGGAGGAAATGAAGCGGTATACCTTTGCCGACGGCGTGACGGTAGAAAGTATCCACCAGGACGTTGTTAACGGCGAATCCGGATATTTTTACTTTTCCTTTCAAAATCAGGGCAGATATGTGACTTACGAGCCTCTCGGAATCAACAACTGGTACGTTTTTTCTGTGGTAGTGGAAAGCTTTCTGAAGGATTATGCGGAAAATATTGAGCATATTTTTGTATGGCTTCTGGCGGGCCTTTCTGTCTGCGTCGTAGCAGTTTTTCTGATTATCGGCCATTTTATCCGCCGGGTAATGAAAACGATTCAGATACAGAATCAGGAGATTCAGGTGAAAAATTCCCTTCTCTCCACTATTTTGAAGAAAACCCAGGACATTCCTTTTGAGATCAACCTGGAGCAGAACCTGCTTTTTCTCTACCATCAGCATCCCAATGAATCGGGACTGGATTACCAGGTAATCTCTGATTTTACCCCGGATTATCTCCTGAAAGCAGGCCTCATACGAGAAGAGGGCTATGATTCCTACAAGACCTTTTACGAGACAGTTATGAGCGGCGGAACGGCGGAACCGATTGTGCTGGACATCTGGCTGAATCACAAATGGGACTGCAATAAGATCCACGCTCTTACAGTTGACAGAGAGCACGTCATCGGATTTCTGGAGGATTACAACGAACAGATGAAGAGCGAGCGGACGATTGAGGCGATTAATCTGAAAAATCAGATCGATCCGCTGACAGGCCTTTACAACAGAGAAACCTTTATCCAGAAGACAGAGGAAATTCTGCGCTTGCCTGACAGCAACAGCCCGGGAGTCAGCGCTCTGTTTCTTCTGGATCTGGACCATTTTAAAGAAGTGAACGACCAGCTGGGACATATGGCGGGAGATCAGGTTCTGCAGGAAACTGGATTGATCCTGAAATCTGTCGTTCGAAGCACCGATCTGTCGGGCCGTCTGGGCGGGGATGAATTTGTACTGTTTATCCAGAACGCGGCGGATCGCCGTGGCCTGGAACGCTGTGCAGAGAAGCTGGTTTCAGCCCTGAACCGTACTTTTTCCAGCGCGGAATACTCTGTAACCGTCAGCGCTTCCATCGGAATCGTCCCTGTCCAGGGCGGAGAATCCTTTGCCCAGCTCTATGAGGCGGCAGACAAGGCTCTGTACGAGGTAAAGAGAACCCGGAGAAACGGCTACCAGTTTGCCGCATCTGTGCCGAAACCTGTTCTATAAACCATGCTTTTTAATTATATAAAAAATCGGCAGGGAAGTCTCTTCCTTCCCCGCCGCCAAAAGCCCGGCTGCCCTTCTATCTATTCCAGATTCAGTTTTCGGTCCAGCACATACCCTGTTCCAAACATCAGAAGCACCAGGCTGACAGCCTGAACGGCCAGCATTCCAAGCCCCGCCATATGAAGTCTCATAGTCATATCCTCTGCCGTCTCTGCAAAATCCATCAGAGCCATCCCGTTTCCCACGAGAAGCATTGCCGCAAAATTCATCGCTGTGCTCACTGCCATAAACCAGAACACTGACCAGATTACCTTGTGATTCCTGGACAGCTGTCCCAGAGCCATGGAAAAATACAGCTCGTAGATGGAAGCAAACGCCGCCACGGCAAGTCCAGCCAATACCTCCAGCGCAAACAATACCATGTATGCAAAAGCCTCCGGATTCGCTTCATACCCTTCCTGCATAAAAGCCCACATCAGGATAGGAAGCTCGTAAAGAGCCCGGAAGAAATCAAGACCTCCAAACAGTCCCATGGACAGGATTCCCACTACCAGAGACAAGACAGAAACGGCAAAGGAGACGCAGGCCTTGGAGAAGATCAGTTTCCACGTCTTTACCGGAAGCGTAAACATGAGATACCCCTCCTGTCTCAGCAGCCCCTTATAAAAACGCTGGACAATCATAACTGCCGTAAACACTCCCATGATCATCAAAATCAGCATATAAAGCGTAATCGCCGTCGTCTGCATAGTAGAAAACAGGGCCGAACGATCGATCCATCCTCCCAGAATACTCTGAAACAGGAATCCGTTCACCGCCGCCAGAACCATAGTAGCCCCGTAAATAGGGAGCATGGTTTTCATCATGGCCTTCCATTCGTATTTTAAAAGCTTTCCAAACATATACTGCCTTCCTTTCTATCTGTCCCCATCGCCAGATCCGTTTCCGCTTCCCTGTACGGCGAAAATCTCTCTGAACAGGTGGTCAACTGATTTTCCTTCCGTCTCTCTTATCTCGTCTACGCTGCTGTGACGGACCAGGCGGCCCTCCTTCAGAAAAACAGCCTCATCCAGCACCTTTTCCACGTCCGCAATCAGGTGAGTGGAAATAATGACGGACGCGTCCTCTGAATAATTGGTGAGAATCGTCTGCAGAATGTACTCCCTGGCCGCCGGATCTACGCCTCCTATGGGCTCATCTAAAAGATACAGCCTGGCATTCCGGCTCATCACCAAAATCAGCTGAACCTTCTCCTTGTTTCCTTTGGAGAGGGACTTCATCCTGGCCTTCTCGGAAATATCCAGATCCTTCAGCATGGCGGCCGCTCTCTGTCTGTCGAAATCTCTGTAAAAATCAGAAAACATATTCAAAAGATCGGATACCCGCATCCAGTCGGCAAAGTAGGTCTGATCCGGCAGGTAAGAAACCACCGCCTTGGTCTCAACACCAGGTTCATTTCCGTCAATGGACAGCCATCCCTCCTCCGGCTTTAAAAGGCCGTTGGCCAGCTTCATAAGAGTCGTCTTTCCCGAACCGTTGGGCCCTAAAAGTCCGATAATCTTTCCGCTTTCTATGGTAAGATCCACATCCTTCAGAGCGTATCTGGTTCCAAATTTTTTCCCCAAGCCTTTGCAAACTAAAATTTCCCTGCTCATACTGTCCCCTCCTCCTTCATCGTGTCAAACAATTCTTCCAGTACATGTTTAATCTCTTCTCTCGTGTATCCCAGACTTCCCATCTGCTCTAAAAAACGGATGGCCTGCTCCCTGGCCTGGCTGTTTCTGACCTGTTTAATCCTTTCCATATCCTGCGTCACACACCTTCCTGCTGTTCTGTTTGTAGTAATCAGCCCCTGGCTTTCCAAATCAGCCATCGCTCTCTGCATGGTGTTAGGATTCACCCCTGCCTGGGCTGCAAATTCCCGGACTGAAGGGAGCCGTTCTCCCGGCCCGTAAGTCCCCGCCGCTATCTGGGCAGAAAGCTGTTCTGAAAGCTGCATCCAGATAGGCCTGTCGTCTGTAATTTTCCATTCCATTTTTTCACCTCATTTTCTTCCTGAAAGCAGTCCGTCTCCGTCTGCTGTATCCGGCCATCTGTATCATTGTATTGTTGTATTAATTACTTAATACAAGTATACAACAAAACAATCCGGCTGTCAACCGGATTATGAAAAAACGTGGAAAGGGAGTATTCCTCCCTTTCCCGTCAGTCCCTTTTTTCTCTTATTCTGCCTCCAGCAGCTTGATCAGACGGCTGGTTCCCAGACGGTCTGCGCCCAGCTCAATAAACTTCTCTGCGTCTGAAACGCTGGCGATTCCGCCTGCCGCCTTTACCTTCACTCCGCTTCCCACATGCTTTCTCATAAGGGCCACATCCTCAAACGTAGCTCCGCCTGTGGAAAATCCTGTGGAGGTTTTGATGTACTCAGCTCCTGATTCTGTAACCACGCGGCACAGTTCCACCTTCTCCTCCTCAGTCAGCAGGCAGGTCTCAATAATAACCTTTAAAAGCTTTCCGCGGCAGGCTTCCTTGATCTCCCGGATCTCAGCCAGAACGCCGTCATAGTCTTTTTCCTTTACCATGCCGATATTGATAACCATATCAATTTCATCGGCTCCGTTTTTCACTGCGTCCTCTGTCTCAAAAACCTTCGCAGCCGTAGTCATATAGCCGTTTGGAAAGCCGATAACCGTGCAGACAGCCAGTCTGTCTCCCACATACTCTTTCGCTCTCTTTACGAAGCTGGGCGGAATGCACACAGACGCTGTTCCATATTCCATGCCCTCGTCGCAGAGAACCTTAATCTGCTCCCAGACAGCTGTCTGCTGAAGCAGAGTGTGATCAAGATGCTTTAAAATTTCCTGTTTTTCCATATTTTTCTCCTGATTATTCTCCTGTTATTTCTCAATTTCTTCCAGTCTGGAGGATCCGATCGTTCCCTCCGGCATGGCCACGCCGAAGTTGTCCGCAATGGTAGCTCCAATCACTGCAAAGGTATCGTTCTCCTCCATCTCGCCGCCGCAGGCCATGGACGGAGACCAAGCGATAAAGGGAACCTTTTCTCTGGTGTGATCCGTTCCTGTGTAAGTCGGATCATTGCCGTGATCTGCCGTCAGAATCAGCAGATCGTCATCCTTCAGAAGAGGAAGCAGCTCTCCCAGCTTCTCGTCGAACTTCTCAAGCTCCTCTGCGTAGCCCTTCACGTCTCTTCTGTGGCCCCACAGAGCGTCGAAATCCACCAGGTTTACGAAGCAGAGGCCTGTAAAATCTCTCTCTGCAATCTCAATGGTCTGCTCCATGCCGTGGACAGAGCTCTTGGACTTGTTGGATTCCGTCAGTCCCTCTCCGTCAAAAATATCGAAAATTTTTCCCACTGAAATCACATCGTATCCAGCGTCCTTCATGGCGTTTAACGCCGTCTGGCCATAAGGCTTTAAAGCGTAGTCATGGCGGTTGGCCGTGCGCTTGAACTCGCCCTTTTTCCTGCCCACATAAGGCCTTGCAATGACGCGTCCCACCTTCCACTCGTCCCGCATGGTCAGTTCTCTGGCAATCTCGCAGTAGCGGTACAGGGTCTCCAGTCCCATAGTCTCCTCATTTCCGCAGATCTGAAGCACCGAGTCTGCCGATGTATAGACGATCAGATGGCCTGTGGCAATCTCCTCCTCCGCCAGCTCGTCTAAGATCTCTGTTCCGCTGGCGCTCTTATTTCCGATAATTGTCCTGCCGGTCCGCTTCTCCAGCTCGTCGATCAGCTCTTTGGGGAATCCTGTGTCTGTGAAGGTCTGAAACGGCTTGGTAATGTGAAGTCCCATCATCTCCCAGTGGCCGGTCATCGTGTCCTTCCCGCAGCTTTTCTCCCTCATTTTCATGTATTTTCCCATAGGGCGATCCACCGGCGCGTTCTGCTTCATCGGATGGAGATTTGCCATGCCCAGCTTCCTGAGATTGGGGATCTCAAGGCTCTCTGCATACTCCGCAATATGTCCCAGAGTATCCACTCCCACGTCTCCATACTGGGCGGAATCCTCCATGGCTCCTACTCCCAGAGAATCTAATACGATTGTAAAAACACGCTTGTATTTCTTATACTGTCCCATTTTAATTTCTGCCTCCTTCTGTCTCTTTTTTCTGTCTTTTCCGGCTTTTTCATACTCTGAACGGCTGATCTGCCTTTTTCTGCTATTTCTCCCTGTCGGCCTTAATCAGGCTGCGGATCGCCTCCACCGCCACGCGGATAGGCGCCTCCGTATCGTGGCAGATCTGATTTTCCATCCCCAGCTTCTCCCTCTCCTGATTTCCCACCACCAGGAAATCAGAACCGCAGCGCACGCCCAGATGAGCGGCTACAATAAAGAGGGCGGCCGACTCCATCTCAGAAGCTTTGCAGCCCAGGCGCTTCCAGGCTTCCCACTTATTTAACAGTTCGTAGCTGACTGGCATCCGCTCCGGATCGTGCTGTCCGTAAAAGGCGTCCTTACACTGCACTACGCCTGTGTGATAAGGCATATTCAATTTCTTTGCCGCTGCTGCCAGAGCGTTGGCCACCTCCAGATCCGCCACTGCCGGAAATTCGATAGGCGCGTACTCCTTGCTGGTTCCTTCCATGCGGACCGCGCCTGTAGCGATGACAATATCGCCTCCCTTTACATTCAGATCGATTCCTCCGCAGGTTCCTACCCGGACAAAGGTGTCGGCTCCGCACTGAACCAGCTCTTCCATGGCAATGGAGGCGGAAGGGCCGCCGATTCCCGTGGAAGTCACGCTTACCTTCTCCCCGTCCAGCGTTCCAGTATAGGTCACATACTCCCTGCTGTCAGCCACCAGCACTGGATCGTCAAAAAACTGAGCGATCTTCTGGCACCGTTTCGGATCTCCCGGCAAGATCACATACCGGCCCACATCACCTTTTCTGATCTGTAAATGATACATTAAACCCACTTCACCTGAATAATTCTGCATACGCTTCTCCTTTCGATTTTCCTATTGTATATGAAAACACTTGTGTTTGGCAATGCATTTCTGCCTGCATGTTCATTCTTTCCCGGATTTTCTCTGCTCTTTCACGTTTTTCTAGGGGATTGCAGCCTTTTTCAGAAGCTCCTCCGCTCTGTCCATACAGGATAACAGCTCGTTTCTCTCTTCTTCTGTAAGCCGCGCAAGTCCTGAAGGCGCTGCGAAAGCCGGATCCTTCTTTATCTTCTCTAACGATTCAAGGGCTGTCTGAAACGGCTCTGAACATGCAGTCTCCTTCCCGCAGCTCCAGTAAGGATCCTCTGGAATGCCCTCTCCAATCACCCAGAGACTCTCTGTCTCATCCCCGGAAAGCTGATTTCCCTCCTGATCCTCTGACAGCCACTGTCCGCAGGCTGCCTTTTTTCTCAGGGACGCCTCCGGCACCCCGGAATCCAGACAGCAAATCACAAACAGGTTTCCGCTGCCGCAGCCTCTTCGCAGCGCCGGATGGGCGAAGAGAAACGCTTCCTGGCGCTCAAAAGAAGAGAGCGTTTCGCTTTCTCTCAGCATTTCTCCGATTCCGCGGTTCACGTCCTCCAGCAGGCGTTTTCGAAAGCTTCCGGCATCCTTTTTCTCCCAGCCGTCCAGCTCACGCTCACGTCCGCTCTTATCTATCCCCAGAAATACCTTCCTCGCCTTTTCCGGCTCCCGGCAGAATACAGAAAGCGCCTCTTCACCCAGCTGGCGGATCTGGCCGTCGTACTCTCCCAGAATCTCCTGATAAGCCTGTTCAAAAAGCGTCAGCAGCCGCGCTCGCTCATGGCTGGAAGCCGCTGTAAAAAACAAAGTCAGGCATTTTACGCGCCGCCCTGCTCTTAAAAGCTCCAGCTGCTTCTCAATATGAAGCCTTACAGCCAGGCGAATCTTCTCTTCAGCCAGTCCTTCCTCCCCCTCCTGAGATTTGGGGTTCTTTAAAAAGTATATCTTCACCGCTCCCTGCCGCAGCGCAGCTTCCCTTGTCAGACTGAAAATCCTGTTTTCCGCAGATCCCGCCTTTGACTGAAAGCGCAGGGTAAACAGGGGATTTAACCCTTCCAGGGCCTGGAATGCCCCGGAGTTTTCCTGCAGCTCCGAAACTCCGCTGTCCGCTCCCGGTTCGTCCAGAATCACCACAGGCCTTACCGCTCTTATATCTTCCCACAGCACCTGTCCGTACTCGTCGGCCGCTCTCAGCCGGTTCGTCCCCCTGTTAAAGGTCTGAATATTCATAATGCAGATAGAAAGCCTCTCCGACTCTACTAACCGCGTGCTGACTTCCCTGAGATTCTCTCCCCGGCAGGAAAAACAGCAGTCGGAAAGGCCGGGATACCCCAGCTTCAAAAAGCAGCCGGAAAACTTTCTCGCTGCTTCCGCCAGTTTAAGCCTCTCCGCCACAGAGGGAACCGCCACAATAAATTTCAGAAGACCATAGGCCTGGTTCAGCTCTAAAATCGTTCGGAAAAGCACAAAGCTGCGTCCTTCTCCTTCCGGCATCTCCATGCAGAAGTCCAGTCTGTCCTCCCTAATCGGTCTGCTCTCAGTAATCCCATTCTCCCGCTGAACTCGTTTCAGATTTTTCCACAGAAGGTTTTTCTCCCTTATAGCAGGATTTTTCACTGGAAGTCCAAATCCCGGAAGGCAGATTCTGGCGGTATCCTCCGGCTGTCCCTTTTCTGCTGCCTGCGCCTCTTCTTCCGAATTTTCTATCTCTGCATATTCTGTTTCTGAAGACTCCGTTCCTGAATCTTCTATATCAAACGTTCCCCGGAACAGATGAACCGCCGATTTTACCGCCTTTGTCTGCCAGGGGGCTTCCTTTCCTCTCACCGCCCTGTATCGTTTCATGCTATCTCCTCCCTTCCCCAGTCACTTAACAGCATCCTGCCTGAGCTGGCGCGGCATCCGATTGGATGATATGGCAGCGGCCAAATATTTTAGCTGTGTTTGAAACTAATTATACCATTTACGGGGAAAAATTGAAATCCGTATCCATGCTTTTTACGCCTTTTAAAAAATTAGTAAAAAAATAAAATTTTAAAAATTTAAAAAAAATCAAAAAAGTGCTTGCATTTTTTCGGAAGTGTGATATACTATCTAAGTCGACAGCGAGCGACAGAAAAACAAAATAAAAGGCCTGTTGGTCAAGCGGTCAAGACGACGCCCTCTCACGGCGTAAACCCGGGTTCGATTCCCGGACAGGTCATATTTTAAAGCCACTGGATTTCAGTGGCTTTTTTCTTTGCTTTCTTCTATAAATTGAACCAGCTGCTTCTTCAGCTTATCAAACTCGCCGATTCCCTGCCCCTCCTCCGATATTTTCTCTTCTTTCCATTTGATTCCGTCAATAAGCAGGCGGACGCCAGAGGTTCTTTCGGCCCTTAAATAGCGTTCTATTTCTTCTAAACATTTATACTGTTCTGGTGCAAATCCTGTGACAGGATCTAAAACAGGAGATTTTATCTCCACCACACTCCTGTAGATGACATGATTTTCCCTGTTTTCCCAGTTCCAGTTATCAGAAATACATAAATCCGGCGTGGCCGGGACGAATTTTTCACCTTTCAGATAGGTTCCGCAGTATTGTGCATAATCGTGTACAACAGAGCGAATCTTTACATCTACCGGCTCAATGTCATAGTCAGGCAGCAGTTCCTGGAGAAAGGGCCGGATGACACTGTCCTGAAACACCCGCTCCCTGACATCTTTAATTCTCAGCTGCCTGTCTATTAATTCCCTATACCTGCTGTAAGTAATCATATTTTCCTACTGTTCCCAGATCTCATTGTGTACCTTGCTCAGCTCTGCTTCTTCCAGACTGTGGGGATCCGGATGTTTCTCTGTCACACCAACAGACAGAATCGCTTCCAGCTGATACCGTTTTGGAACCTGGAGGAGCTGTCTGCAGAATTCTTCTGTAGTCATACCGTTCTGCGCTTTCCTAAGCCTTCCCTGAATCCAGCAGCTTCCCAGTCCCAGACTGTCTGCCATTAAATGCATATTGCTCATCACAATAGAGCAGTCCTCTGTCCACACGTCTGTCTTCTCCGGATCTGCAAAAACCAGAATGGCACAGCCGGCCTTTTCCAGCATATTGGCAGCTCCTTCCCGGCATTTTACCAGTTCCTTCAGCATATCTCTGTTCTGGACAATCACAAGCTCCCAGGGTTTTCTGCTGCGCCCGGAAGGAGATAAAAGGCCAGCTGCTAAAATTTTCTCCAGCTGCTCTTTTGGAATCGGTGCTCCCGTGTACTCCCTGACACTTCTTCTGTGTTTCAGCATTTCCAGTAAATCCATATCCGCTCCTCCTGATTCTTCAGAGCCAATATTCAGGGCACATTCCCCTGCCGCCGGCTCTGTTTTGTATATAGCAAAAAGAACCAGACAATTATTTCTGGTTCTTCTTCATTTAAATGACCTGTCCGGGAATCGAACCCGGGTTTACGCCGTGAGAGGGCGTCGTCTTGACCGCTTGACCAACAGGCCTTTTATTTTATTTTTCTGTCGCTCGCTGTCGACTTAGATAGTATATCATATTTTCCGAAAAATGCAAGCACTTTTTTATTTTTATTTTTGTTTTTATTTTTTCTTCTTTTTAAATTGTTGCTTTTTTCTTAAAATCATAAAAAATGGAAGCTCCCCGGACTTTAACAAATCCTCCGGAAAGCTTCCTTCTTTCTTTTACAGAATCTCTGTCACCTGGTAATCCTGATCCTCTACCGCTTTCTTCAGCACATCGTCTGCTACCTCTGACGCCATCTTCACTACGGCCGTTCCCTTCTCATGACTGACTTCTGCCGCCTCTACTCCAGGAATGGCTTCCAGCGTTTTTTTCACTCTGGCCTCACAGTGTCCGCACATCATTCCCTCAATTTTCATTGTCTTTTCCATTTCTTTTTTCTCCTTTTCTGCCTCACGGCGTTTTGTCTTCATTTTTTTATCCTTGGCCCCGTCTCTGATAGAAAGAAAATTCAGACGAAGCGCGTTTGATACCACGCAGAAGCTGGAAAGACTCATGGCGGCTGCGCCAAACATAGGATTCAGCTTCCACCCGAACAGAGGAATAAAGAGACCTGCTGCCAGAGGAATTCCCACTGCATTGTAGAAAAAGGCCCAGAACAGGTTTTCATGAATATTCCTCAGCGTTCCACGGCTCAGACGGATTGCCGCCGGAACATCGCTTAACCGGCTCTTCATCAGAACTACATCCGCCGCGTCAATAGCTACGTCAGTTCCTGCTCCTATGGCAATTCCCATATCAGCTCTCGTCAGAGCCGGCGCATCGTTAATGCCGTCTCCTACCATAGCTGTCTTCCCCTTTTCCTTTAACTTGCGGATTACCGCCTCCTTGCCGTCCGGCAGCACCCCCGCAATGACCTCGTCCACCCCGGCCTGTCTGCCAATGGCACGGGCTGTCTTTTCATTATCCCCTGTCAGCATCACTACATGGATGCCCATATTCTGCAGCTCGCACACGGCCTGAGGGCTGTCCTCCTTAATCACATCAGCCACAGCAATCATTCCAGCCAGAGTTTCATTTTCCGCAAACAAAAGCGGTGTTTTACCCTGTTCTGCCAGAGACTCTGCCTGCCGCTTCACTGCTTCGGAGACAGAAATCCTGCCGCTCATAAAGGAAAGGCTTCCTCCCAGGAGTCTTCTGCCTTTTAGAGAGGCGGCCACGCCGCTTCCCACCAGTGCCTCAAACTCATCTGCCTCTTCTGATTTCAATTCCAGTTCTTCTGCTCTCCTCATGACCGCCCTGGCCAGAGGATGCTCGCTTTTCTTTTCAAGGGAAGCCGCCAGACTTAACAGCTCTTCCTCTGTCACTCCGGAAGAAGGCAGCAGATCTGTCACATGAGGTTCTCCCATGGTTATGGTTCCTGTCTTATCCAGGGCAATGATCTCTGTCTTTCCCGCCTCTTCCAGGGCAGCGGCTGTCTTAAACAGGATGCCGTTTTTAGCACCTACGCCGTTTCCTACCATAATCGCCACTGGAGTGGCAAGTCCCAGAGCGCAGGGACAGCTGATCACTAGGACAGAAATTCCCCGGGCCAGAGCAAATCCAAAGCTCTGTCCTGCTATCATCCACCCTGCGGCTGTTACAAGGGCAATTCCAATTACTGCCGGTACGAAAATGCCTGATACCCGATCTGCCGCCTTGGCGATAGGCGCCTTGGTAGCGGCCGCATCGCTGACCATCTGAATAATCTGGGAGAAGGTAGTGTCCTCCCCCACCCTTGACGCCTGACAGCGGATAAATCCCGACTGATTCAAGGTAGCTGCGAACACCTTATCCCCCGCCGTCTTATCTACAGGAATACTTTCTCCCGTCAGCGCCGACTCGTCTACTGCACTGTTTCCCTCTAAAATCACGCCGTCTACCGGGATATTTCCGCCTGGGCGAACCAGAAAAACATCTCCCTTTGCCACCTGGTCGATGGAAATCTCCATCTCCTCCCCATTCCGCCAGACTACTGCTGTTTTCGGCGCCAGTTTCATAAGATTTTTCAGCGCATCTGTGGTCTTTCCCTTAGAGCGGGCTTCCAGCATTTTTCCAACTGTGATAAGCGTCAGAATCATGGCAGCTGACTCAAAATAAAACTCGTGCATATATTCCATGACTCCAGCCATATCTCCCCGCATCTGGGCATCTGTCATGGCAAACAGAGCATATACGCTGTAGAGGAAGGAAGCTCCGGAACCCAGGGCCACCAGAGTATCCATATTCGGCGCCTTATTCCACAGACTTTTAAAACCGCTTATAAAAAATTTCTGGTTAATCACCATAACGATGCCAGTGAGCAGAAGCTGCACAAGGCCTACCGCCACATGATTTTCAGCCAGAATCTCCGGAAGGGGCCAGCCCCACATCATATGGCCCATGGAAACGTACATGAGCACAATCAAAAAGCCCAGGGACGCGGCCAGACGCCTTTTAAGGACAGGTGTTTCCCGATCCGCCAGCAGTTCCTCTCCTGCCTTATCCTCTGGGCCTCTTCCCTTCTGCCCGGATTCCCCCTTGACAGAAGCGCCGTATCCCGCCGCTTCCACTGCCGCAATAATATCTTCAGGCTTCGCCGTACCTTCTACGCCCATGGAATTTGTCAGAAGGCTGACTGAGCAGGAGGAAACTCCCTCTACCTTTGACACAGCCTTCTCCACCCTGGCGCTGCAGGCCGCGCAGCTCATACCAGTCACAACATACTGTTTCATCTATGTCCCTCCTTTTTCTGAACTCATTATATACCCCGTACAGGTATTAGTCAAGAAGTGAAAGAAAAATCTGATATGAAACAGTTTCAAAAAGCATGCTAAAAGCCTGGATGTTCTGAAAAATAGCCCTTCAAACAGAAACCATGGTCCACAGGCCCGCTTCCGCTGCCCAGATCCATTCCAGCAGCCAGAGCGTCTGACAGGTATTCCTTAGCTCTTTTTACCGACTCTCTGAGAGAAAAGCCCTTAGCCAGGTTGGATGCAATGGCGCTTGACAGGGTACAGCCTGTTCCGTGGGTATTTAAAGTGTCAATTCGTTTGCCTTTAAACCATTCTGCCCTTCCGTCTGCATAGAGAAGATCATCGGCGTCCTGAATGCTGTGTCCTCCTTTTAAAAGCACGGCACAGCCATACTGCCTGCTGATATACTCTGCCGCCAGCTCCATCTCCATCCTGCCGGCAATGGTTTTTCCTGACAGAAGTTCTGCCTCCGGAATATTGGGGGTGACCAGCTGGGCCAGAGGAAACAGCTCCCGTGTAAGCGCCTCCACTGCATCTGGCTGAATCAGCCTGGAACCGCTGGTAGAAACCATAACCGGATCCACCACAATATGCTCCGCTCTGTAAAACCGCAGCCGCTCCCCCATTACCTGAATCAGTTCTTTTGAAACAGCCATCCCTATCTTTACTGCATCTGGGCGAATATCTTCAAATACCGCATCAATCTGCTGTCTCAAAAACTCGCCGTCTACTGCCATGATACCGGATACCCCTATCGTATTTTGAGCCGTCAAGGCTGTGACAGCACTCATTCCAAACACGCCGTTCATAATCATGGTTTTTAAGTCTGCCTGGATTCCTGCTCCGCCGCTGGAATCACTTCCTGCAATCGTCAAAACCGTTTTCACTGAGCCTCCCCCTCTCTGTATTTCCCGATTTTCTGATCAATCGTCAAAATTTCTCCTTCTGGCTTATAAATGACTTTAATATAGGAAATTACCTTCGGCGCTCCGGCGCGGACTGCTGTTTTCTGGCATTCTGCGGCAAGCTCCATCAGCTGGTCGAAGTTCTCTCCCTCTATCACAGTCTCCAGCGGCCCTACCTCATAGCGGAGTCCTGTATTTTTGATGCAGGCAATCACCTCATCTACGATTCTGCATACCTCCTCATCGCTCCCCACCTGAGGCAGCACCTGAATTGCAATACTTGCGCTCATAATTAAAATTCCTCCCAGTTTTCTATGATTTCATCTGACACATCTTCCAGCCGCTTTTTCCCTTCTGCTGTTTTGCAGCTGTTCTCGTCGTATACCCCTACCACGTAAAAACCTGCCTTTTTCGCAGTTTCCGCCGCATACAGCGCATCCTCATAAACAGCAGTATCCTTTGGCTTCGCCCCCATTCTCTGCGCCGCTTCCAGATAAATATCAGGATGTGTCTTTCCTGCTCCCACATCCTCGCAGGAAAGAAAGGCTTCAAAATAATCGGCTGCTCCCAGACGCTTCAGACAGGCTTCCACCAGCTCTTTCGATGTGGCGGAGGCCACGCACATCCTGACGCCTTTTTCCTTCAGCCTTCTCAGGTACGCCTTTACTCCTGGCTTCAGGGAAATATCCTCTCTGTAATGGCGATCCATCAGGCCATTCATCTCCTCTGCCACAGAGGACACTGTGCCCGAAATTCCAAAGATGCGGATAAACAAAGCCGCTGACTCTGGAATTGTCATGGTCTTAATCTGACTTAAAAGGCTGTCCGGAAGCTCTTCCACTCCCTGGCTCCTCAAAAATTCCTCTGCCAGCCCCTTCCACCATTCCATGGAATCTACGAGAGTACCGTCTAAATCAAAAATCCCATAGCTTTTATTCACAGTCTGTGATCTCCTTTGCAAGAGCTGTTAATTCTGCAGCCGCTTTTCCCGGCTGCTCCGCCCCAAAAAGGGCAGATATCACCGCAATTCCATCTACGCCGCTTCCCGAAAGTTCCCGCACATTGCCCCTGTTAATTCCCCCTATGGCGACCACCGGTATGGACACTGAAGCAGAAATTTCCCGCAGCTTCTCAACCGAAAGATTTCTGGCGTCTTTCTTTGTGGCGGTTCCAAATACTGCTCCCACTCCGATGTAATCAGCTCCGGCCTGTTCTGCCTTCCTGGCTTCCTCCACCGTTCCGGCGGAAATCCCCAGAATCCGCTCCGGGCCTATCATTTCCCTGATATTACGCCCCTTTATATCCGACTGTCCTACATGGACTCCGTCTGCCCCAGACTGGACAGCTATTTTCACACTGTCATTGACTACAAACGGAACGTGAAACTGAGCACATAAATCTTTCAGCTCCCTTGCTTCCTCCAGAAAGGCTTCCTGAGCCAGATTCTTTTCCCGAATCTGAAGAAAGGTCACTCCATGTTCTAAAATCTCCCGGCACACATCTGAAAGACTCTCTCCCGGCTTCAGCCAGGTTCGGTCTGTGATCCCGTAAAGAAGCATCGCCTGTCTGATCTCTTCCCTAGAAAATTTCATACTTTATCCTCTCCTTAAACTGTTCTTCTGTCAGATTAAATACTGCGTCAATCAAATCGCTGCGAAAGGAGGCATTTCCCGTCCTCCGCTCTAACCGCTTTTCATCTGCCAGCTCCCCGCAGATTCCCATAACAGAGGCAGCTGCAAAAGCCGCAGTAAAACAGTCCTCCTGGTGCGCCCCGCACAAGGCCCCCATCAAGGCAGTCAGCATACATCCGCTTCCTGTTATCCGGGCCATCATGGGCGTTCCATTTCTTAAAATCACTGTCTGGCTGCCGTCAGAGAGCAGATCCACTCTGCCTGAGACAGCAATGACACTGCCTGTTTTCCCTGCCAGCTTTTCTACCACCTTGGCAGCGTCGGGCAGGTTTTCCTCTGTAATCTCGTCAAAAGCCCCTGCATCCACTCCCTTTACAGAGGACTGCTCTCCTGCCAGGAAACGTATCTCCGATGCATTTCCCCTGATAACGGAAAAATAGACGGCTCTCATAAGCCTTGCCGACTCAGCCCGGCGCAGGCTGGTTCCTCCAGCTGCTACCGGATCGAATATCACCGGAATTCCACGGCGGTTAGCCTCTTTTCCAGCCTCCTCCATGGCGTCCGTATCACCGATGGCCCCCAGGTTGCAGATCAGCCCCTGGGCCATCGTTACTGCCTCAGCTGCCTCCCTGATATCATGGGCCATTGAGGGAGAACCTCCAGCCGCCAGGATGATATTGGCGCAGTCATTCACTGTAACAAAATTGGTAATACATTGCACTAGGGGGCGTTTCTCCTGTACCTGTCTGAACACTTCCCATGCCAGGTTCCTTAGATCCTCCATAACATCTCCTTTCCTGCCAGGATGCCCATCAAAGGACATACTGCTGCCTGCTCTGCCTTTACTCCAGTTCCTGCTCCATCCGTTCCAGCAGTCTGCCTTTTTTCAGCATCAAAAGTACCGCCAGCCCCATAGCGGCTCCTGTCACCGCTGAAGGTGTATAAAACGGAATGTAGTAAAAAGGCGACTGGGCGTCTAAGCCGTAAAACAGCTTCATAAGCGGATAGGAAGCCATTGCTCCTAAAAAGCCCGTTCCAATCACCTCTCCCACAAAGACCAGATAAATATTTTTTGTTTTTCTGTACAGGAACCCGCCCAGCGCAGGGCCAAACACAGCCCCTGTCACTGCCTGGATCGTCCGGCCTGACATCATCCTCATAATACCGCATAAAAATGCGCTGGCACACCCATACCACGGTCCCAGAAAGACCGCAGCCAGCACATCTACGAAATGCTGGAATGGAGCCATTGAGGGAAAATACACAAAAGTGTTCAGCACAAAGGCCAGACAGGCCAGCATGCCTGTCATCACCAGTTTAAGCGTCCTGCTTTTTGCCCCGGTTTCCGTTTTTACTGTCTGATGTTGATTCATAACGTTCTCCTTTTCCCGGAAAACTCTGTGGAGTGCAGATTCATTAAAACACAAAAACGGAGACGCCTGAAAACGACGTCTCCGAAAAAAGTTCATCCCTTTTGACTTCCTACGGCGGCATTATCCGCATCAGGTTAAAGGGTCGAAGTTTGATTACTTCCTCTCAGCCTGCTCCACAAGCTCCCCTGTGTTTTTAATTGCACTATTATTATAATGCATGGAAGTAAAAATGCAAGTAAAACTTTTCTTTAGGTTAATACCTCACAGATTCAGCATAATCCTGTGTGATTACCCCAATGCCGAATCAAGAAAGATGGAGAAAACCAAATCTCTTATTCTTTTTATTTATAGCGCGCCCGAAATAATGGACGAAGTTCAGAAATCGGTCGTTTTTCCTCGATTAACTGCCGCATTTTTTCTTCTGATGCAGCAATTTTTTCTGCTTCCTCAATTACATCTTCTGCCAACTCATAGGGAACAATACATACACCTGAATCATCTGCCACCATCAAATCTCCTGGCTCTACCAGTTTTCCGCAAAGAGTAATAGGGCCGTTCATTTCTACGCATTCCATGCGATATTTACCTGTAATCTGTGTCGTTCCACAAGAAAATACCGGATATCCCATTTCCCTGATAGAGCTGACGTCACGGCAGCAGCCATTTACGATATTTCCAGCAAAACCACAGCTCTTTCCAACTGTACAGCTTTGTCCTCCCATATTAGAGACTTCCAGATTTCCTCCAAAATCAGAGACCAAAACATCTCCTGGTTCTCCAATATAGTAAATATCTCTCGTAGACATAGCAATAAAGTCATGGTCATGGGCTCCCTGAGTCGGAGTTTTCCTCACTGGAATATTCCTGATTGTAACTGCTGGTCCTACAATTTTAGAGCCCGGAATAACCGGTTTAATATGAGAAGTGGGAATTGCACCGTCGATTCCATAGCCATCTAAAATATCGGAAACTGTAGTAGACATATCCTCCAATGCATAATAACGGTCAATAATTTCTTTCTTTACTCGTGGAAATGTAATCTTCGTAATCCGTTCTCTTGGAACCAGCCCCCAAATCCGTCCTGCTTTTTCATATTCCTCATAATCTGCATCTCTTTTAGCTCGCTGTGCTGCTACATCCTCATTATAAGATTTTACCTGATCAAGATCCATGATTTTACTCTCCTTTGTCTTTTTTAGTGATTTCCAATTTTGTTTCCCATCAGATAACATTGTTTACTTTTTCAAGCTCAATGTACCATATTTTTATTTTTCTGTCAACTAAACTCTCAAAATTTTATTTCATCTTTTCTTTTTTTTAAAGCTATATTATAATTTAAAAAACAGCAAAGGAATTTCTCAAGGAGTGATTACCATGAATTCAACTGAAAAAACAGCTGCCCTTCTTAAGCTTTTAGGGCAGTCTCCCTACGTACACAGCGTAACTGAGCTAGGTGAAAAAATCGGCTGCAGCAAAAGCGGAACCTTTAAGATTCTTGCAGTTTTAATGCAGAGTGGTTTAGTTTCTCAAACCTCTGAACACAAATATACCCTGGGGCCTGTTACTTACATTCTTGGCAAAACCTATGAAGAACATATTGGCCTATCCAAGATGGTAAAGCCATATCTGGAACGTCTCACAGAATTAACAGGAGAAAATGCCTCTTTCAGTATGCTTATTAACGGCAAGGCAAACTTGATTTATCGTGAAGAGAGCCGTCGGCAGGTTCGTGTAGTCGGACAGGTAGGTGAAGAACGCCCTCTCTATGCAGGTGCTACCGGAAAAGTGCTAGGGGCTTTTCAGGATGAAGAAGTAATACACAGACGACTGATGGAGCAGCCTCTGATTCCTTTTACAGAAAAAACCATTACCTCTCCCAAAGAACTTCTCGATGAATATGAAAAAATCCGCTCACAGGGCTATGCAATCAGTAATGGGGAACTGAATATTGAAACTGTCGGAATTGGAGCCCCTATTCGTGATTCATCTGGGAACGTGTGGGCTGCCATTTCTATCGGTGCCCCCCGCATGCGCATTGATGAAATCAAAATACAGCGATACATTTTTCTTATTCAGGAAACTGCTGAACAAATGACACGGGATATTCTTCATGAACAGCCCTAGACAAAAACTCAGCTGTCTTCCAGAACTGTTCACAGTCTTCTGGATGACGCTGAGTTTTATTTTTAAACTTTTCTCTTTTTTGTTCTCCGCAAGGAAACGATTACCAGTCTTTATCACTAGTTTTATCTTTTCTTTTTTGTCTAATATGACAAATTTTATTTTTTTCCTTCTGAAAGGTTGAATTTTCCTCCTAAATTTGGTATATCTTTCATAACCCAATCTTCCAATCAGATAAATTGTTTATTTTTTCATATTTTATATAAGGAGGACTTATAATTCTATGATTGGTATCGGAATTTGGGCCTTTATTATCTACATATTCTTTATTATCGGGTGGAACCTTCTTCTGAAGCGCAGCATAGCAGAGGCAATGGCATTAGGCCTGTTAATCGCAGCAGCTTTCAGTGGGCACAACATGATTGCTGTTCTGAAAGAAAGCCTTATCAGCGCCTTTACCAGTAATGTCATGCTTGCCATCATGCTTTTTACTTTTATGTCTGCTATTGTAACTGAGACAGGAATTATCAAACGCCTTGTCACAATTTTAAATTCTCTGCTCGGAAGGCTTAAGGGAGGGCCCGCATATATCTCGGCATGCGCCAGTGCCTTATTTGGTTTAATCGCAGGATCTGGTACTGGTAATGCAGCAGCTGTCGGTTCCATCACCATTCCCTGGATGTGCCAGAGCGGATGGTCCAAAAGCCTGGCAGCTACTATGAACGCCGGAAACGCCGGTTTAGGTATTGCTATGCCGCCATCAACGCCGATGCTTCTGATGCTGAATTTCCCGCTTGTAGCAGAGACTCTTACTACCAGTGATGTTTACTTTGCTTTGGCCTGCGGTGGAGCCTGGACTTTACTCTGGCGTTTTATTCTTATTACTTACTATGTCAAGAAATATAATATTCCTGCTCTTTCTAAAGATCAGATTCTTCCTGTGTCTACTGCTTTTAGAACAAGCGGAAGTTCTCTGACAATGTTCCTTGGCTGTATCATTCCCATTTGTCTTACTGTAGGGCCTATACATACATGGTTTGCAACCATGGAACAGTTTGGAGAAAAAGCCATTGGAGCTATCAATATCATTCTCTGGGTTCCAATCCTGATTGCTCTGATCTGTCTGATTGAAGGATGGAGGTATCTTCCTAAGAGTCTGTCCGGATTCAAGCAAATTCTTTTAAAAACCAGAAAAAGCTGTTCTACCGTAGGAGGAATGTCATTTTTCTCTTTAGCTGGCAGTTCCGCTCTGGCAGCAGCAGGATTTGGCACAGATTTCCAGGTTCTTTTAGAAAATATGGAACTGCCTCTTATCGTTATGCTGTTTGTTATTGCAGCTGTTATTGCTTTAACAGCAGGCCCTTTAAACGGAAGTGCCACAATTATTGCACTAGGCTCTATTTCATATGCTGCCCTGGTAAATGCTGGTATCGATCCGGTTTGTGCCGTTGTAGCAATTTTAATTTTTGCTTCTACAGAAGGCGCATCACCGCCCAGCTCTGCTCCAATTTTTATTTCTTGCAGTATTGCAAAACTAGATAAAATTTCAGAGACATTTAAACCTCTGGTTTTTCATTATGTCATACCGATTGTTCTCATCGGAATACTGATAGCACTGGGAATTCTTCCCATTGTTCATCCTTAAAAGGAGAAAACGTATGGAAAAATTTAAAAAACTGCTGGATTTCGCGTTTCTCATTACTATGCTTGCATACATTGGACTTTCTGCAGTTATTGTTTTTGGACAAACTTTCGCTGTTCTTTCTTTAAATGGCCCTTTATGTCTGTGGTTTAAGGAACACTTTTTAGTCCCTGCCTGCACATTTTGTGGCTGCACAGGACTGATTGCATTTGTCATGAGTTATATCTACAAATGGAACAGCAACGATTAAAGCAAAACACTTTAATTAATCTTCAATTTCAACATCTTTCGTGATATAAAAAAAGCCAGACACTCTTTGGAGCATCTTCTCCAAATCATGTGTCTGGCTTTTTAACTTACTATCCGATAAATCTGTCTGGCAATTTACTAGAACTTACCTTCCTTAGCCGCCTCCTCAATAGCAACTGCAACAGCAACAGTCATACCAACCATTGGGTTGTTGCCTGCGCCGATCAGTCCCATCATCTCTACGTGAGCCGGTACGGAAGAAGAGCCTGCGAACTGTGCGTCAGAGTGCATACGTCCTAATGTATCTGTCATACCGTAGGAAGCAGGGCCTGCCGCCATGTTGTCCGGGTGAAGGGTACGTCCTGTACCGCCGCCGGATGCTACGGAGAAGTACTTCTTGCCTGCCTCAACGCGCTCCTTCTTGTAAGTACCTGCTACCGGGTGCTGGAAACGTGTCGGGTTTGTGGAGTTTCCTGTGATGGAAACGTCTACGTTCTCCTTCCACATGATAGCAACGCCCTCGCGGACATCGTTTGCGCCGTAGCAGTTTACCTTTGCACGGGGGCCGTCGGAGTATGCTTTTCTGAATACTTCCTTTAACTCGCCTGTGTAGTAGTCGTACTGTGTCTCAACATATGTAAAGCCGTTGATTCTGGCAATGATCTGGGCAGCGTCCTTTCCTAAACCGTTTAAGATAACGCGCAGCGGTTTCTTACGAACCTTGTTGGCCTTCTCAGCGATACCGATCGCGCCCTCTGCAGCTGCGAAGGACTCGTGTCCTGCCAGGAAGCAGAAGCAGTCTGTATCCTCTTCCAGAAGCATCTTTCCAAGATTTCCGTGGCCTAAACCTACCTTTCTCTGGTCAGCTACAGATCCTGGAATACAGAATGCCTGAAGGCCCTCTCCGATTGCTGCAGCTGCGTCAGACGCCTTGCGGCAGCCCTTCTTGATAGCGATAGCCGCGCCTGTGATGTATGCCCAGCATGCGTTCTCGAAGCAGATAGGCTGAATTCCCTTTACCTGATTGTAAACGTCCAGTCCGGCGTCCTTCGTGATTTTCTCAGCTTCTTCGATAGAAGCAATTCCATAGCTGTTTAATACGGAATTGATTTTATCAATTCTTCTCTCATATGATTCAAATAATGCCATGAGTGGTTTTCCTCCTTGATATGTAATTAACAATCTCTCTGCAATTTCACGGTTCTAACTGAAGCGAACCCATTACTCTTCTCTTGGATCGATGATCTTTACAGCGTCTGCCACGCGGCCGTACTGTCCCTTAGCCTTCTCGTAAGCAGTTGTCGGATCGTCGCCTTTCTTAATGAAGTCAGTCATCTTGCCAAGGTTTACGTACTGGTATCCGATGATCTGATCCTCTGCGTCCAGAGCGATTCCTGTTACATATCCCTCTGCCATCTCAAGATAGCGGGGTCCCTTCTTTAATGTACCGTACATGGTTCCAACCTGAGAGCGGAGTCCCTTTCCCAGATCCTCAAGTCCTGCTCCAATCGGAAGTCCGTCCTCAGAGAATGCGCTCTGTGTTCTTCCGTAAACGATCTGTAAGAACAGTTCTCTCATGGCTGTATTGATTGCATCACATACAAGGTCTGTGTTCAGCGCCTCGAGGATCGTTCTTCCTGGAAGAACCTCTGCTGCCATAGCTGCGGAGTGCGTCATACCGGAGCAGCCAAGTGTCTCCACCAGAGCCTCCTGGATTACGCCGTCCTTTACGTTCAGAGTCAGCTTGCAGGCTCCCTGCTGAGGAGCGCACCAGCCCACGCCATGTGTTAAACCAGAAATATCCTTAATCTCCTTAGCCTGAACCCACTTTGCCTCCTCCGGAATCGGAGCTGCGCCATGACAGACACCCTGTGCAACTGTACACATCTTTTCTACTTCATGTGAATAAATCATTGTATGACTCCTTTCAAACAAGTGTTTTAGTACATTGTTAATTTTATCACACCGTACTAATCGTATTATCGCATGGATAAGCCAATTAGTCAATCAGAAGGCCGCAAAAAAGGCGTAATTTTTCTGAACACCATGCAGCAGACAAGAAAGAACGTGATACCCTTTAAAATGCTGGAGATGGTCAGAGCCCACCAGATTCCGTCCAGCCCCAGAGCCGTGGATCCCAGCGCCATGGCCAATGGGATTCTGGCGGACGTGAGAAGAATACTGATAATGGAGCTGTAGAGCGTTTTTCCCATGCCTGCCAGCGCCCCCACTGTCATCAGCTCCACGCACATGAAAATCTGGCCGACTCCCATGATTCTCAGATAATCGGCGCCGTAGGGAAGCACGTCCGCCTCATGGATAAACAGGCCGAAAATCGGCGTGCTGAAGGTCAGCATAATCACCGTGATCAGGGCTCCCCAGGCAGTCATCATGCCGGCCGCTATAAAATATCCTTTTTTCATCCGGCCATACTGCTTCGCGCCGTAGTTCTGGCCTACAAAGGCGTTGATAGCCATGCCGAAGCCCTCCGCCGTCATCCATGACAGAGACTCAATCTGGCCTCCGACTCTCTGCACCGCCACGGCCGTATCTCCCCAGCCTGTGACGAATTTGGTGAGAATCATGGAAATGCCGCAGTAGAGGGACTCCTGCACTGCAGAAGGAAATCCAATTTTAATCATACTGATAAAATAAGGGAGCGGCGTCTTCTCCCAGAAGCGGATCTTGTCAAATAAAATGGTATCTTTCTTTACATACCACAGCATCACAGACGTCACCACTGCCTGGGAAGCCACAGTAGCCGCTGCCGCTCCGGCCACTCCCATCTTGGGGAAAAAGCCGATGCCAAAAATCAGCATGGGATCCAGCACAATGTTGCTGAGCATGCCGATGCAGTTGGCCGCAAAGGGCACGCGGCTGTTTCCAATGGCAGTGAAAAGATTGGTAAGCGTCTGATTCAGATAGCTGAAAATAATCAGACCTCCGGCAATTCTCAGATAAATCACCGCGTCTCCAATAATCTTCGGATCTCCCAGCCCAAAAAATCCAATGAGCCGGTGGGTAAACAGATTCATAATCAGGCCGTAAAGCACAGCCAGAAAAACGGTCAGCTGAAGCGCTCCCTTTCCAAACTGGGCCGCCCTTTCGCTCCTGCCCTCTCCCAGAGAATGGGCCACCTTCACCTGTCCTCCCATTTTAGCCAGCATAACCGGGCCGTTGGACAGCCAGGTGTACATACCTGCCGCCCCTACGGACGCTACCGCCGGGGCTCCCACCCGGCCGATCCATGCCATATCTGTCAGGTTGTAGGCCATCTGCACCGCTGCAGTTCCCATAATAGGAAGGGCCAGCTCCGTCAGGGATGAAACAATCTTTCCATGGAGTAAATCAACCTGTTTTTTCATCCTGTCTTCTCTCCTCTCTCCTTTTTCTATTCTCTTTTTTCTATTTCACTCTTCTCCGAACCTGACCGGCGAAGATACTTTGAAACCAAAGCGGGGCATGATATCTGTCTATCATGCCCCTTTACTCCGGCCGGACGCTTCGCCCCGGCCTTCTTTTTATTTGTTATTTTAAATTCAAGACTATTCTGCCTTAGCTCCGGACAGGAACTCGTGAATTCCCTTAGCTCCGGCGCGGCCTGCCTCCATGGCAAGGATAACGGTTGCTGCGCCTGTTACAGCGTCTCCGCCGGCGTAAACGCCTTCCTTAGTTGTCTTTCCGTTAGCCTCGTCCGCTACGATACATTTCCACTTATTTACCTCAAGTCCCTTGGTAGTGTTGGAAATCAGCGGGTTCGGAGAAGTTCCGAGAGCCATGATAACTGTGTCTACATCTAATGTGTAGTCAGAGCCCTCTACCTCTACCGGACGTCTTCTTCCAGACTCATCCGGCTCTCCAAGCTCCATCTTGCGGCATACAATGCCCTTTACCCAGCCCTGCTCGTCTGCTAGGATCTCTACTGGATTTGTGAGAAGGTGGAACTGGATTCCCTCCTCCTTCGCGTGGTGGACTTCCTCCACACGGGCCGGAAGCTCTTTCTCGCTTCTTCTGTATACAATATAAACCTCAGCGCCGAGACGGAGAGCTGTTCTGGCGGCATCCATCGCTACGTTTCCGCCGCCGACTACAGCTACCTTGTGTCCTGCTGCAATTGGCGTGTCATAATCGTCGCGGAAGGCCTTCATCAGGTTACTTCTTGTCAGATACTCGTTGGCGGAGAATACGCCGTTGGAGTTCTCTCCCGGGATTCCCATGAACTTAGGAAGTCCTGCACCGGAACCGATGAATACGGCGTCGAAGCCCTCTTTCTCCATCAGCTCGTCAATGGTAACAGATTTTCCGATTACCACGTTTGTCTCAATCTCTACGCCCAGCTTTCTCACGTTGTCAATCTCAGGCTGAACAACGCCGCTCTTTGGAAGACGGAACTCCGGAATACCGTAGGTAAGAACGCCGCCTGCCTCGTGAAGGGCCTCGAAAATCTTTACTTCATAGCCAAGCTTGGCCAGATCGCCTGCACAGGTAAGGCCTGCAGGGCCGGAACCAATGACAGCGACTCTCTTGCCGTTCTTCTCCTCAGCTGCCTTCGGAACAAAGCCGTGCTCTCTTGCCCAGTCGGCAACGAAACGCTCCAGCTTTCCGATGGAAACAGGCTCGCCCTTGATTCCTCTGATACATTTTCCCTCACACTGGCTCTCCTGCGGACAAACACGGCCGCAGACAGCCGGAAGTGCGGAAGACTTGGCGATAATCTCTGCCGCCTTCTCAATGTTTCCCTCTTTTACCTCCTGAACAAAGGCAGGAATGTCGATGGATACAGGACATCCCTTGACGCACTGTGCGTTCTTGCAGTTTAAGCAGCGAACTGCCTCTGCCATCGCCTCGTCCATATCGTAGCCTAAGCATACCTCCTTAAAGTTTGTGGCACGCTCCTTCGGATCCTGCTCTCTTACAGGAACTCTCTTCATCATATCTCTATTTGCTTCCATTAGTCATTACCTCCGCAGTGTCCGCATCCGCCGTGATGGGTATCTCCTTCTCTCAGTTTTAATAAAGCTCTGCCCTCTTCTGTCTTGTACATCTGCTGGCGCTTCATAGCCTCGTCGAAGTTTACCTCATGGCCGTCAAATTCCGGTCCGTCTACGCAGGCAAATTTCACCTTGCCGCCTACTGTTACACGGCATGCGCCGCACATACCTGTTCCGTCTACCATAATCGGGTTCAGGCTGACGATAGTCGGAAGGCCTAATTCCTTTGTGAGCAGGCAGACAAACTTCATCATGATCATCGGTCCGATGGCAACGCAGACATCGTACTTCTTGCCCTGGTTCTGAACCAGATCCTTGATTACCTCTGTTACCATGCCCTTTCTCTCGTAGGAGCCGTCGTCTGTAGTGATGTAAAGATTTCCGGCTACTGCCTTCATCTCCTCCTCCAGAATGATCAGATCCTTTGTCTTGGAACCAACGATAACGTCCACGTCGATTCCATGCTCGTGCATCCATTTTACCTGCGGATATACGGGAGCTGCGCCCACGCCGCCGGCTACAAACAGATACTTTTTATTCTTTAATTCAGCAACATCTTCCTTTACGAAATCGGAAGCGTTTCCAAGAGGTCCTACTACGTCGCGGAACGCGTCTCCGGCCTTTAACTCAGCCATCTTCTCTGTAGAAGCTCCTACTGTCTGAAATACGATAGTGATTGTTCCCTCTTCTCTGTTGAAATCACAGATCGTAAGCGGGATTCTCTCCCCCTCCTCATCCATCTTTACAATTACGAATTCACCTGGTTCGCAGGCACAGGCAACCCTGGGAGCTTTCACATCCATCAGGTAAATCTTGTCTGCCAGCTTTTCTGCTTTTAAAATCTGGTACATGTCTTTTTCCCTCTCCTCCTGTTCTTTCAGCGATAAATCTCACCTGTCTCCTATTCTATCATTCCTTTTCACTTCTGACAAGCAAAACAAGAGGAAAATTTACGTTAAAAAGCGTATGAATTCAGATTCTTTTGTCTGATTTTTTTATTATTTAAACATTTCTTCACTTAACACAGATACATCTCCCCAATTTGTAATACACCTTTCTTTTTTTCTATATTTTTTTCGTTATAAAAGTATTTTTAATCACAAAATCTGACTTTTTATTCAGTAAAATTTTACCAGTAATTTTTTTCTGTTTTTTTACTATTTTTATTCTTTTTTTCCGGATTTCACCGCCCCTCTCAAGGCCGCACATACCGGCGGAACTCATAGCACAGATCAAAATACGTCTGCTCGTCGCTGCAGTCCGTCACAATCCAGCCCTCCTGTTCCAGGTTGACCATGTAGGTATCTGCGTTGTACTCGTAATCAATAAACGTAATGTGGGCTTCCTGGCAGTAAGGCAGAAACTGTTCGTAAATCGTCTGCCCTCCAATGATAAAGATATCCTCGTCCCGGTATTTCGAAAGCTCTGAAAGCGCCTCCTCCATGCTGTGGACTGTTACAGCTCCCTTTACCTTAAAGGCCGGATCTCTTGTCAGCACAATATTAGTCCGGCTCTCCAGAGGACGTCCTCCTGGAAGAGATTCCAGGGTTTTTCGTCCCATTACCACCACTTTTCCTATCGTCTCCTGGCGGAACAGCTTCTGATCCGCCGGGATCACGGCCAGCATCTGTCCGTTCTTTCCAATGGCCCAGTGTTTGTCTACTGCTGCTATTAACTGCATACTTCGCTCTCCCTTCTGTCTTCTCTGATTTTCTCCGGATACTGGCGCCTTAAGGTCTTTATCATGCTGGCTGCATTGATATAAAATGCTTCGTCCGGCTGGTCCTTTTTATCTACTGTGGAATGAAAGGTCCGCTCCATGGTTCTCAACGCTTCCTCGTCGCTGTCCGTCTCATTTAAAATGTCCAGCATCAGATCTCTGCTTTTTCTGGCTGTCTCCAGAAGAAATTCCCAGATTCCAGCTTTATCCTTTTCCTCTACCAGTCCATAGTGGTTTAAAATGATCTCTCGCACCGGGATTTCGGCAGATCGGCGGATGGAATCCTCCACCCCTTTATAGTCAACCAGGAAGCTTGGCATATACTCTTTCTTCCGGTTCATGACTCCCACCGTCTCGCTGCAGAGCATCACTTCCCCGTTTATCACATAAGACATGGAGCATTTCGTGTGGCCGGGCGTGGCAAAGGCATAAATCTGATCTCCTGAAATCTCTGTTATCTCTCCGTCCTTCAGACCGATATCCGCCTGGATGTCTCTGTCGTCGTAGGCGCTGTCCCAGGAAAGACCGGAGGCCTCTGCTGCTTCCTGGCTGAGACGGCGGATCGTTTTTAACGCTCCCGGCTTAACCAGAATCTCCTTTGCCCGCTCTGACGCGTACACCTTTACGCCAGGCCACTCTTTTCTCACTGCCGGCAGTCCTGCCACATGGTCGTAATGGGAATGGGATAAAAGTACCGCGTGGAGGGGCTCTCCCTGAAGTTCCTGTTTTATCTTCTCTATCATGGCGTCGGCAGCATAGGCCATCCCTGCCTCGAAGAGGATATTGGCCTTTCCGCGGAGCAGAAATACTGCGCCCTCTCCAACTCCTGTCACATCTATGATTTTCACAGTTTTAGCCTTCTTATCTGGAAAAGCCGCCCGATAAACCTCCTCCTGCTCCGGCAGATGGGTAACATAGCCTACTGGAATTTTGTTTTCTGTGACCTCAATAATTCTTCTGGCTCCGTCCGGTCCGAAGGCTCCGCACAGTTCAATGCAGCCGACGCCCTCCTCATACAGCTCCCTGGCCTCCTGGCAGGCCTCGTCCAGAGTGGATACGCCGATCATTCTGGCTGAACCATGATGAATCTCTGCCCGATCCTCCGTTGCACGGAAATCTCCCAATATTAAAAACGCAAATTTCATGTCTTGCCTCCTGCAGTTTTGAGTTTTTCTAAATTTATCTGTAAGTATATCATGAAAAAACAAAAGCCGCCATTGGAGAATCTATGGCAGGATTGCAATTTTTCTCTGGGACGGTTATAATGAGTCTAGTTTTAACTGAATCTAAAAGAAATGAGGCTGAACCGATGATCACATTAGAAAGAACAAGCGTAATGAACCTGGAAAACGCCATGCGCGGGGCCAGAAATCCCATGAACAGCTGGCACCGTTCTGACAGCTGCTATGATGAAAATGGTTCCTATATTTTAGGTCCCAATGATCTGGATCTGGCTAAACGACTCCGCCAGGCTGGAAGCGATCACCGCAAATACGTCCGCCAGATTTTCGTGTCTGTGGATATTACTGCTCCCCTCTACTGGTGGAAGGAGTACGATACCTACAAGGTGGCGACAGTGGCTAACTCCTGCAGCACCATGCATAAAATCCACAGCAAAGAATTCACCATGGACGATTTCAGCTGCGATCACATGACAGACGGGGCCAAAGCCTTTATGCAGACGGTTGTAGATAAGCTGGAGGAAACAAGAAAGAGATATCTGGAAACTAAAAACAAGGAAGACTGGTACGATCTGATTCAGCTTCTTCCCTCCAGCTACAACCAGATGAGAACCTGCACCTTCAACTATGAGACGCTGATTAATATTTACTATGCCCGCAAGGATCACAAGCTGGCCGAGTGGCATACCTTCTGCGACTGGATCCTGACTCTGCCCTACGCAAAAGAGCTGATTGTCGGAGAGGGCAAATAGCAGCCCTTTCTCTTCTGCAAGTGAAAAGACACATGAACCGTCATTGGAAATCACCTGACAGGCCATGTGTCTTTTTTATTCCTATTCTGTTTTGCCATTCAGGGGCACCGAAGGCCAGAGCTTCGGCGTCCCAGATCCATTTAATTCCAGAAATCAGTTTTTGTCTCCAGATCAATATCCTTTGCCTTGAATACAGGGTTCTTTCCCTCTTTCTTCTGCTTCAGGTAGTCGTTCATACATCTTACGGCCGGTCCGCCCAGAATCAGGATAACAGGGAGGTTAATGATTGCCATCAGTCCCATGAGAACGTCCGCTGTGTTCCATGCCACGCTGAACTCCATGGTAGCGCCGAAGCATACGATCAGAGCTGCTGCCAGACGGAATACCATTAACAGAGCCTTATTTGGTGTCTTGTCACAGATATATCCAAGTCCCATTTCTGCATAGTAGAAGTTACCAATTAAGGTAGTAAACGCAAACAGAACCAGAGCGATCGTAATAAAGATCGTTCCGAAGCTTCCCAGCGTGTTGGCAACTGCCGCCTGCACGTACGGCATTCCCTGAAGGTCTGTGGACGGCTCAATGCCGGAGCACAGAAGCATGAATGCTGTTGCAGAACAGATAACGATAGTATCAATATAAACGGAAAGCATCTGAACCAGTCCCTGCTTTACCGGGTGGGATACGCCTGCGGAGGCTGCTGCGTTAGGAGCAGAACCTACACCGGCCTCATTGGAGAAAAGGCCTCTCTTAATTCCCTGCATAATGGCAGAACCTGTAAAACCTCCAAAAATAGCCTTGAAGTCAAATGCCTGAGTAAAAATATCTGCAAACATCTGGGGAACGAGGTTTAAGTGTGTCACAATAATAACCAGAGAAACCAGGATATAGAAAATTCCCATAACAGGAACCAGAACTCCTGTGATCTTGGAAATCTGCTTGCTTCCTCCAAAAATGCAGACAGCAAAGGCCGCTGCCAGCACAGCGCCGATGATGAGCGGCGTAGTGGATGGATCGTAGAAGCTGTATGCCCGGAAGGAATCGGCGATATTAAAAGCCGCTACCATGTTGAAACCGCCCATATAGGTAACAATCAAGGTTCCCGCAAACAGGATTCCCAGCCATCTCTTTTTCAAAACTGCCTGTATGTAGTACGCCGGTCCTCCGTAGGAGCTTCCGTCCGCTGCTTTTCTCTTGTAAATCTGCGCCAGGGTGCTCTCAATAAACGCGGACGCGCTTCCCAGAATCGCTACCAGCCACATCCAGAACATGGCTCCTGCTCCGCCGATGCAGATAGCGGTGGAAATACCTGCAATATTTCCAGTTCCCACTCTTGACGCCGTGGAAACCATCAGAGCCTGGAAAGATGAGATTGACTCTTTGTCATCGCTGGGTTCTTTTACTACGCGGATTGCTTCTTTCAGACAGCGGAACTGAATAAATTTTGTCTTTACCGTGAAATAAATACCAGCTCCCAGAAGCAGAACGATCAGAATATAGGTATACAGCCAGTTACTGAGGGTATTGATAATCTCTGAAAACATATTTGTCTTTCCTTTCTCAATTTCCTTAATTTTCCTGTTGCTTGCCCCTTATATTACAGCTTGAAGGCGCTGCCAAATCTTCCCCAGCTTCCTTTCCTCCTTTCCCCTGTTTCCTGCACTGGGGTTTCTTTGATTTAGCAATTTTTAATAATTTTTATATTTTTTTTAT
>OBYG01000419.1_pt1 | contig 40449 bp, 35 predicted proteins | sample 1538201 | NCBI WGS metagenome assembly OBYG01 (sample SAMEA2580177, study PRJEB22360) | human gut metagenome | biome: human gut; feature: human-associated habitat; material: faeces | place: Denmark | collected 2008/2010 | reverse complement strand
CGAAAAGATGTATATCGCAATGTTATTGAAAAAGGATATAAAGGCGGTCAATCTGCAGCATATGACTATATGAATAAAATCATAGAACGATTCCAAATTGATGTTGCAATTTACAAAAGTTCTTCACCTGAAGCACTCCAAAACAAAAAGGCATTACAAAAATATGACCACCTTTCACGAAACGGCATATTCCGTTATCTTTGGATGGGAGTGGAACTTAGTGCAAATCATAAGGCATATATTTTACAGAAATATCCCAAACTCAGAGAATTGATGCGTTGTGTTCAAGAATTCCGTGAAATATACAAAAAGAAAAGTATGCCTCTATTGTATTTGTTTATAGAACGGTACAAAAACTCTGAGTTAAAAGAGATATCCCGGTTTGCAAATGGATTAGAAAAGGATATAGAAGCTGTGGAAAATTCTGTTGCCAGTGAACTTTCGAATGGTTTTGTCGAGGGAACAAATAGTAAACTAAAAATGGTAAAACGTACTATGTATGGGAGATGCAGCAAAGCACTTTTAGCAGCAAAACTAATGTATGCGAAGGTTGAATGACACGGATAATTGCGGAAGAACCAGAGAGCCCCGGAATAATCATATCTACCATCAACAGTACCTAAATTTACACACTGTTCAATTTTTCCATCAACAGAATTGGTCGCAGCTATTCCAGCTAATGCAGACCCAAAATTAAAACAACGATATACAAGACCATTATAATTATGAGCAACTATTCCTCCACCAGTATTATTAGAAGAATCACTAAAACAATCTGCTACTGTTCCATTATTCCATCCAGTAATACCGACATTACTAAAATTTTTACAGAGTCTAATCATCCCCTCATTATTTCCTGCAATTCCACCTTTTCCGCAATTTCCACCAGGGCCATATTCGCCACCTCCATAGGCTCCTGAACCACCACCATCAACCGTTCCTTCAATTGTACATTTTCGATCGTTCCATGATTGGCTCCAACAATTCCACCAACTGATCCAGAATCTGAATGAATAATTGCAGAAACAGAACAATTCTTTAAATATCCATTCCTTAATACGCCAACAAGCCCACCTGTAAGAAAGCCTTTTCCCGTATCAATATTTACATTATCTACTTTAATATCATGAATATATGCATCTACTGTATAGCCAAATATTCCCACATCGTCCCCGTCAAGAGCCACAACATTATATCCACTAATTGTATGCCCCATACCATCAAACTCACCCCTGAATGGTTGATAATAATTTCCAATAGGTGGAAAAGAATTATTGTCAAATTCTAAATCTCTCGACAAACTAATCTTATAATTCGAAAAACTCTTTCCACTGTTAACTGAATCAACAAATTCATACCATTCATCAAGGGATGAAATTTCATAATGATAAATATATTCATGTTCTATTTCTGATGCAGAAAAATCAAATTTTTTTCTGTTGGTTTAACTATATAATTCCATTTTCCAAGACATACTAACATAACAATCATCCCTGCGACCATTAATGTTATGGCACTTTTTTTTGCTTCATTTAATTTCTCTCCAAAATCAAAAAAACTACAACTCGAGCAAACATTTGCTTCCACCAATTTTCTGTTCTAAAAATGGCCAATAGCAATTGTTAATAATGCTGATGCAATATCTGATATATATTGACGACCAAAGTATGTTGAAATAAAATGCCAAACTTCTTTTGCTGAGGTTTCCATGAACTCTGTCCAACTATTGATTTCTGCTGAAAATCTATGTACATTCTCCCATGTGGACAGTTGATCTAAAGTATCACAAAATATGCTCTTCCCAATACCGCGTATCAATTTATAGATGCTGATATGAAACAGACAAAGAAATGGGCACGACCGATACTAAAGAATGATCCCAGAATTCATCCACAAGGATGCCCGAGTTCCACTTCTTATTCGTTTCAACGTTTTTCCACAGTCGTCGCAGATCCAAGCACAGAACTTCTTACTTTTATATGTACCGGATGATCCACATTTGGGACAGATCATTTCTTCCATTGTACTAACCTACTCACCCATTAACAGACGCATAATCGAGATGGGTTATTCGTTTGCTTCAATTTCTTTTTTATAAGACTCAAGTACACGCAACGTTTCCCTAATCATTGGATCGTTAATATCAAGCGGCATCTCCAATTCAACTGGAGTATAGCTATTCCAGTTACGATCAAAAATACCATCACCATAAAGATTCTTCTGACAAAGAACAAAAACATCTTTTCCCATTCCTATAGCCATACCAGTCTCAAGTTGCAACCAAGCAGACGAATATCTACGATGCATAGCTTCTGATTCTTTTTCAGAACCTTCCTTATCTCTATAAAAATATGCGTGGCTACGTTCAAGCCCCAACACAATGATTCCATGGCAGCCTTCTATACATCTTCTGGCTTTCTCCATAGGATTTCTTCTATCAAAATCCGTCATAATACAACGTATCGGTTTAATGCCAATGCTCTTAAGTTTATTGCAAAACTCTTCAATAAACTCAGATTGTTCAAATGTGTGAGGAGTAATCGTACTGATAAACATTGGAAAATTCGGTTCACTATGAGCAAGCGTTATTTCCTCTGCTATTTCCTTATTCTTTCAAAAAACTGCTTTACTAACTTTGGTTTTGATATACCGTTCAATAATGAGAATGACATTTTTATAAATATCATCTGCATCTGAATCAAGGTAATTATTCTCTATTCCGGTGTCGTGTACCAATCGGTTTCTCTTTAAACGGATTTCATCAGCACGTCTCATGATATCTTCAATTACGGTTGCCTCTGTTGCGGATAATTCAAATTTAGACGAACCATTATTCAAAAGATTGCGCAGACGTGCAATTAATGAACTTATCTCTTCCGTACGGACATTAACGTTAAGAAGGATTGATAAAATATCCTTTAACATAGACTCTACAAATACAGCTGACCAAATTGATGCCGAAAGCAATTCTCTATTCTCAAAAGCTTTCAAACAATTGGACAGATGAATCCAGGTAATATCTTGAAAATAGTCTTTTTTCTTTATTATTTCTTTATATGTCATTGCATCACCACCCCTATCCACTGAATATTTGCACTTGTTTCGAGAATATCGCTCAATGCCTTCACTTTACGCAGTTTATGTTCTTTGCTATCCACAACAATTCCATTTTGAATTACCAGTTCTGCTTGGGCAGAGGCATCTGCGTAGCATAATTGCAAAAGAAGCTGCCAATTTCTTTTTTGTGGACAGAAACTTTTGTCTACTGATTTCTCAGTGACCTTTGTTATATGTTTTCTTAAGTTCTCCGGTGTTATTTCAACAAGGAACTCATTTTCTTTGTCATACTTTTCGTCTGGCAACACCCATGAAACAAAATCATCATGATGCGCTATATAAAAACAAATTTCATCAATCTCATCTGGAGCATATCCCAAGTCCGCGAGTATCGGTGCGCTAATTTCTGCTGATTTTTGCGCATGACCATAAAACACCAATCTACCCTGTTTTTCCATCGCAACAACAGGTTTTCCTATGTCATGGAAGAACGCTGCAACCCGCAGTAGTGCAGGTGCAGTGTTCTCAATTCCGTCAACGGTATGAAGAGAATGATTAAAAAGATCATAGCAATGATGAGGATTTCTTTGTTCGAAAGCAACCATATTTTTAACTGCATTACCTAAAGTTTTTCCCACATCAACACTACTTCTTTCACTCCAACAATGTACTGAATTTTGTAATGAATCCTCAAATTCTATTCGCTTCATATTTATTCTCCTCGTTCAGTATTCATATCTCTTTCGAGGATGATACTTCTTTGTTTTTCATAACGTCGTAATATTTCACGAGCGATGCTATGTTCCTTGTTTACAAAATGAATATTTCCTCCATATCCCATTAATCGCACCACAAGATCTAGCTCTTCATCCTTCTGATAAAACAATTGCAAAGTATATATTTGGGTTTCACGATCATATTCGCAATATTTCTTCCATGGCGAAAACTCTGTAAGTATCCTATCAGCGGTATTTCTAACATCATAAAACTGTATATCTACTGAGCGTTCGTTGAGTTCACGATGTTTTTCATATCTTTGCAATGTTTCAAAATACTCAAATTCACTCCGTACAATCGCAAGGCTTATTACCTGAGACAAATTTATAGAGTAAAACCTATTATTATCACATGATTGCATTTGAACTTGAAACTTGTTATTTCTCTTCGAAAACTCAATAACTATCGGCTTAAATTCCCCGGTAATTTCTTTCCCATATCGAGTAACATATGTTATATCCACCAATATTTTCTGGTTTATTGCTTTGATAAATGTTGTGATTAATGACTGTTCTGCCGCTTTTTCCATAGAATCAACCGTAATATGCCTATCATAGTAAACAAGATGGCTTACCGGTAAAAGAGCAATATCCGGATATTCAGTCTTCAGATATGATTTAATAAAATCCAGTTGTCGCTCGCTGAAAAAACATCTAATTCTTTCATCTGAAAGAATCGTTTTAAGCCAACGAATTTCCACAGTTGTTAATGGCAGAACATCTTTATAGAATTCAATATCAGGGTCACATTGATACTTGAATTCTATCTGTTCTTTTCCTTCGACTTTAGCTTTCTTTCCAAAAGCATGATTTTCAAACAGCCATGTAATCTCGTCTAAAGAAAGTCTATTTGTTTGATTTCCACCTTTACTGGAATACCATCTTCTGACTTTTTTTACAATGTTGTTTATTTTTTCGTTTGGTAATACATTCCCGTCTGAATTCGAACAACAACACAAAATTATTTCTGCAATTATATAGTAATAAACACCAAATATCTCATTAAATATCGCCTCATGTTCACGAACTATTTCTCCATTGCTAATTCGTCCCAAAGTAGCACTTTTCTCCGTCCATCTATTTGGTGGTTGGATATTTTCCTCCTTCAGCTCTTCCATACCTTTAATGCACTTCTCAATATCTTCTAATAATGAAAAGGTTTCTGTTTCTATCCCCTCGATATTCAGAATTCTCGAATACAGTGAACGCATCCATGGTCTCATTTCTTGTGGATCAGACACTCTTGCACCAAATATGATCAAACCTTTTTCTGGCTGAACACTAACTCCAATCTGCTCAGTATTACTTCTTGACTCTCTCAATAGTCTGTTTTTTATGTGGTATTCGTTCTTTTCATCATACGCAATGGTAATTTTCACATCTTTAGTTTGTATCGACGCAACAACATTACCCTCTTGTTTTTCAGAAAACGATACCCCCCACATATATTTCAATGCGTCATAAGCACTTGCTATATCTGATGCAACTGTTGATGCAGCTATCTGTTCTGAGGTATTAATTCTTTCCAGAGACTTTAGAACGTCGACTTCATCATAAGCAATGATTTCCTCAATAAACTCTAGCCTGAGATTAGTACAACTCCGTTTTACAGGATTGTAAAAGATTAAAAATTCTCTACCAGTCATAGAACTTGTTCTGATTTCTATTGGTTTGCAGAGTATTGTTGAACTAAATTGTGCCGTGCCATGGCGATACTTGATTTCACACCATTTATTATTTTCAAGCACATACAATAAATCTATGAGATTAAAATCATTTAGTGCCTGCATAAAATATTCATGTCTAAACCTAAAGACAGAACAATCATGTGACCCAATTCGATCCAAGCGATCTTTAATGATGGAGCCACAAATGCCAAGAGGATAATATTTTGAATAAAAATCTATTGCACTATAAAAAGCTGTTTCAAACTCTAATTCATCGCCTGCTAAGGTTTCATTTCCTTTCATTATTAGATCGGACAACGTTCTTCCACCTAATCTCCAAGTATTCTCTGCCACCTTTTTCTTTTCTGTAGATGATGCGACTTTTTGAACAATGTTTAATGCTGCTAATTGATTTAAACGATAATTAATAGCCGTATTATCCCCACAAAACAGTCCTGTTGAACTCGGAAAAAAACATTGCAGTTGCGAAGCTAAAAGGCCTCTCCCTTGTGATATTGCCTCATCAAGCGAGTCAAATTGAGCAATCAAGAATGCCTTCTCTTTTGATAAATAGAATCGTTCATATTCCTCTAATTTACCGTTGCCATCAATTAAATTCTGCGCCATATCTACTTCATCAAGATTTGAAATAGGAATGTCTAAGGATTCTTTCTCTCCGTTTGCATTTATCCCGCTTATTAATATCTTTTTCTTATTTCGTTTTTTCCCGTTTTTACAAATAATAAAATCACCAACATCTGACATTTTTACATCTGTATGAGATTTTACAAATTCCCAATATTTAAAAAGCCTTTGAACATACTTCTCATCTTTTTTCGGTATCACAATATATTCATTTGAATCCACAAATAATTGTAAATTATTTTTCTCAACACGCTCTATACAGATATCGTTATCAAGATTATTCTTCAGAAATACTATATATTTTTTGTAGTTTCTTTCAACTACTATTTTTAAAAAATCCCAGCCTAATACTTCATAAAGCGCTAGTCTTTCCTTGGCACTACCTTCTGCTTTTGCAGCAATCGAAGATTTAATATTAATAAGACGTTCTACCAAGAATAAATCTTTTTTGGAAAATTTTAATGTATTTTCATCATTCCCACCGGCATGTATTTCATAAAAAGAAGTCTGTTTCTTTATCTCAATTTCATACTCAGCATTTTCAGTAATAAAATCGATGTAAGCACCACAGACCTCCGATACAATTATATTTAATAATACCGGATTCAAATAACTCAAAAGATTTTCATAAAAATGTTTTTCTATATCTTCTATAGTCACATCGTTAGTGCCCTCAATTTTAGTATCTTCATTCTGCTCATTAACTTCAGCCAATGTTTGTAACCATACTCTAAGAAACTCTCCTACCATTTCGACATCCTTATCAAGGATATTCATTTGCTTGGTTATATTCTCATTTTTTGAGGTCAATAAATAAACAGAAGAAGCCGTTCTAAAATCAATAGTATCGTTTATATGTCGTTTTATAAAATCGATATATCGATAATACGGTCTCTTTTTCGCTTCTAAATCAAGATCAATACCTAACCTGTCTTGCAAATACTGATAGTCATTCCCAGCAAGGCTCATTTGATCAGACAGTGCAAAAATGATATTAAAAAACTCCATAGGATCATTATGATTAAATTTGCAAAATTTATACAAACGATGAAATGGATTATCTATCATTGATACAGAATCCAACGACGCAAACATCACGGTTTCTTTTCCTGGAACATCAGACCACTCCAAATAACCGAACAAGATATTATTTAATCTCATCCAGTCATTTTTCATCGTTTGTACTTTTTCTTTTTCATAATCTCCAAGTTTTTTAAAGCCGTAACTATAATAATCCCTAAGTGCATTTCTAAAGCTTTCACCAAACTTCAACGATGTCATTAGTTCTTCATGAGTCGCCATTCTTTCACCTGCTTTCCTCGCCAAATACGTATTGCCATCATTCTTTTTCATTGCCTGTTTATCAGGTCAGCGGATTGCCATTACCGTTTTTCTCTAGTTTTATATATTGCTGTTTCGATTTTAAAACATTCAGGTGCAACATAATCAACAAAGAAGCTCTCCCCGCGCTTCCAGCATCCTTCGAATTTACAGCAATAAAATTTGCTTTTTCCACTTCCAAATGCATTCGCTACGTCTATAACAGCATATTTATACGCTTCACCTTCACGATGGTAACCACTATGCCTACCACATACATCTGACTTTTTCCCTTGAGATATTTGGATATGAACACCTTTTCGATAACTTACAAGCCCCTCCTTACATATCTCGTCTACCTGATAATCCTCAATAAAGCAGTACCATATTTTATCTGCTTTGCAATAATCATTGATATTGATCTCTTCAATAGGCCTTATAGCGTTTTCGCATGCAGCAAAAGATGTATCTATCCCCTTGGCATAAAGCCATTCTCCTATGGAAGATTCCAGCGAATGCCAGTCAGAGTTGTAAGCACCACCCGAATCGCCCCCATGATAAATTGCTGAATCTATAATGTCATTTATTAATTCAATTTCCTCATCTATAGCTATTGAATTCATTATTATGCTCCTTCGTCACAAAACACTTACACCCTCATAGATATCTACAGAATCACAACCACTCTGCATTGAATTTCTGTCCGTTCTTATCCCATCTTACAAGTTTAACTTTCACGATTTTTCCAATATATTGTCTCGGATAAACTCCAACATCTGACAAATGTTTCTTTGATAAAGAAGCTCCTACAGTAGATCCTACTATGATGCCTCTAAGCACGCCTTTCGTAGTGACTTCTAAATCACCCAATTCGACAACTTGTCCTATGACATATTCGCCTGGAAATGATTGTTTCTTTGCTGCTGCCGAATTATTGGAAACCGGCTTGTATTTACCGTGCAATGACTTATTAAGTTTGCTACCATCTATTTTGCTAAACAGTTCAAGAATAGCTCCAGCAATTTCTGCATTATATGTATAAGTATCCCGTTTAGTAATGATGCTCTGGTAACATGACGCTGCTTCCTGTTCTGTCATAACATTCACATGCGCAGCTTTGTTTCTATATTTATTTCGAATCTGCTCACACTTCCATACAAAACAGCCAACCTGATTTGTAAATCTGTCACCAGTACTTTCGCCGATGTAAAACGCCTCAAAAGGAATCTCCTTAAAATAATCCAATACTATTGTTGAGAGATATTCCGTCATGCGTTTTCTCATCAATTCTGATTGTGCTAATTGATTTTTTCGAATGTACTCTTTTGTTGAAAGCTTTCCAGTCTCGCCGAACAAAAACGGTAGATTACCCATTGTAAAATGGTCTGCCCTTTTCAACCTTCCATCAGTTCCACTTGAGAACTGATACTTAGGAATTGAAAGTAAGGCATCTGGCCAATTAGCATAGATATCATTTGCATTTTCATTGCAGGGTTCTCCATATTTGGCCACCATAAAATCAAGCAAACCATCAAAGAATACTCTTTTTAATTCTGCTTCCAATGCCGCCGTGCAACATATACATACGCCGGACCAGTCAAAATCTGGTGCAGTAATATCAGAACACCTACTTAATAAAACTGCAGAAGAAATCAAAGAAGTTTGAGAAGTCTTCATAACATACTGCCATTTATCTCCGAATAACGCAGCGAATTTCTTTCGTTCCTGGTCAATATCATTATCCCCGGCATTTGCAAGCTTTTGGTCGATATGTCCAGACGTTTTCTTTACAAATGCACCAATTGAGTCATCATCATCCTTGCCTTGAGATTGATTGAAAAGCTCTTTTTCTCTTTTCAGGAAACTACTAAGCTCAGTTCTAATAAAATCAGCTATAAATCCTACGTCTTTACGAACAGATGCAACGTCATCAGACATTTTTTTCAAAGTCTCACCCTGTTGTTTTAATTCGCGTCCATGTTCCTCTGCATCTCTTTGTATCTTCTCAATATCAAAAATCTGTACCTTTTTTCTAAGGTTTTCAATCTGGGTTTCCAAGTTCCAACCATTATTCCAGATACACTTTTCAAAGAACTCCCTTATATTATCTTCTTCCGAAAGGTTCATTGGAGCATCTAATAAATACTTAAAGTCATCCTTCCCCATAGTACTGTTTGCAAGTAATAAGCGGAGAGAAATCAAAAAAGCATAAATTGTTGTATAATTTTCAGTTGCTGTTTTTATCAATCCATTTCCTACATCCGTAAGAAATTCTACATTTTCAATACCACAAATGTCTGTATCTCCATATATGCAGACCATTCTATCACCGGCAAATCTCGAAATATATGGTTCTCTTCCTAAATACATTCTTGATTCATCAATATTCTTTGCGCTCGGTCGCTGCGATAAAGCTTGAAGAGAATCAAAATATTTCAATTTGTTCTCACAAGATCCAATTACCGAAATCTGCATATATGTCGATATTCTATTTTCATACAGATTTATCGGAACATAAGCCTGAACATTCACAATATTTTCTATCAGTTGCTTAAGACTGATAGTTATGTTTTCACTTTCATTTTTCGATATTTTTTTCTGATATGAAAGCCGCGGTTGATTTCCAGTCACCTTACTAAATACATAACCCATTCTTCTCGATGCAGCTTCATCCAGATTCTTCGCCAATATCTCCACCTGAATAAAACCAATTCTATTATTTGTGAATAATAATCGAATTTTGGGGATTGAGAATGTTATATTATTCCGCTCCAGACGATACGCAACATTCTCGTTTTTATGGAGACCGATTCTATTCCTTGCAATGGGGTCCAACTCTATTCTTGTCATTTTGTAACGTTCATCAATCAATAATGGAGAGCCGGCCATCTGATAATTCCGCTCCAAAGGCTTGCTTCTAAAACAACTATGAAACCATATCGCAGAAGCAAAATCGCCTTTTTCTATGCATTCTTTTATATCTTCTTTACTTGAAGCGATTCTATCCTCAAACAATTTATATTGTTGCTCCGAATCGTATAGAAACGGAATTAACAAATTATACTTCACAATCTGAAACATCTCGAACCTCCTCAGTTCACACTAATCTTTAAACAAGTTCTATCGTCATTTCCTTTTTCAGGTGTATATGTAAACAATTCACTAACCAAAGATTGTGCCAGTTCATCACTACTTTTCGTTACGACTTCGTCTGCAAGACCATCCGTATTGCCTGAATAAGATTGTTTTCTACTTTGCAAATAAGCTGTTCCCTGACCAGTTCTGAACCAGATCCCATTACGAAACATCCACGTCCCTGCACATTTTTAACAAAACCCTCTTGCTCTAATTCTGTATATGCCTTTGTTACTGTTAAAACGCTGATTTTTAAATCTTTGGCAAGTGTTCTAAGGGATGGCAAAGTTTCTTCCGCCTGAAGTTCACCTGATAAAATAGCCTCCTTAATCTGCTGCTTAATTTGCTCGTATATGGGGACGCCAGATACATTTGAAATAATCAGTTTCATTAATTACATCCTCCGTATGTCTCAACTGTTATTCTGTTATACATAACACTATAACAGTTAAAGCAAAAAAGGCAATAAAAATTTTAAAAAAGTTGACAAATAAAATCTTCAGTCTTGTTATTAAAATGTTTTTAAATTTGAAAGTATTTTTCCACTACTTTTGATTTTTGTTTTAGCTACTATTATGTATAGTATTCTGTTACAAAAAATTGATACATAGCAAACCCAATCGAGCCAGTCAACAGTAGGCAACGCATATCCACTGTTGACTGGCTCTCAGGCTTTACGGGTAAAATTGTATGAAAAGTATTTGCTCTTATTTCGACTTACAGTACTGAACGATGTTCTTTCTAAACATGGTTTTATCTATATCCTACGCACCAAAATATTCGTCAAGCTGCTTTTTGAATTCCTCAGGAATCTCCCGCGAAAATGGAATGATGTCAATATTTCCAAGATTTTCCGCAATGTGCGCCAGAAGTCTTGCGCTTCTCTCAAGAGACCAGGCTGAAAGAAGATCAACGGTATCGTAATGCGTATGCATTCCGAAGCCGTCCCTGTTTAAGGTCATAGCCGGGATCCCCTTCCACGCAAAGGTATTGGAGTCGCTTCCCCAAATCTGGTTCTTGGTTGTCATACCAATGCCTGTCTCAGCAGCAAGATAAGTCAGCATAGAACAGACAGATGGATCAGCTGTCACACCAATCACATTGCCGCCCACAAGCTGGCCTGCCAGATCTACATTCATGTTAAAGCGATGTTTTCCAAGCTCATGCTCATGCATCTTAATGTAATGGCGGCTTCCAAGAAGACCCTTTTCCTCTGCGCCAAACCATACGAATTCCACGGTTCTTCTCGGCTGATGCTCTTTTAAGTAACGGCAAACTTCCATAATGATAGCCGCCCCTGCCATATTGTCATAAGCGCCCGGCCCCTCCGGAACAGAATCATAATGTGCGGTAAGAGTAAGAATCTCATCTGCATGGTCACTTCCCTGAATTCTTGCCTCCACATTGCGGGATGTGCGAGTCACTTCCTCCTGAAGAAGAGTAAGACGGACTTTCTTTGCTCCCTCAGTAACCATTTCCACTGCGTCCAGATAATGAATGCCCACACCTTGGATTCGTTCTTTTTCATTTAAAGCTTCATATACCTTCTGTGGAATGGCTGCTGCCCTTGGAATACGGTCCTCTCCCGTATCTGTCGGGGAACCGCTGATGCTGACAAAGCCTGCTGCTCCTGCCTTTAAAAGTTTCAGATACATATCCTTTCGCACAATCTCATTGACCATAACTATTTTGCCTGCCGCATGAGAAAGGCTGATGTCATCTCCGTTTTCCACGTAGAGAAACTCTGCTTCCACACCCTCTCCTGCCGTACTTCCGCATCTCTGATAGCCGGTTACCTGATAAGTTTTATTATATGGCTCTGTAACAGTAAGTTCTGCCTTTCTGATCTCCCAGGTATTAAAGGTAAACTCAGAAAGCATACTTTCCATGCCAAAGCTTTTTAATTCCTCCCGTATCAGGGAAGCTGCCTTTTCTTCTGTGGGGGTTCCTGCTTCTCTGATGTAATTAAATTTTAAAACGAAATCCATCTGGCGTTGTCCGCTGATTGTGTTTTTACTCATAATACTATCTCCATTGTAATTTATTTATGCTTCTTCCTTCCAGCTCTCCATATGGCGCACAATCCTCTTATAAAAATCCACTGCCACAGGAAGAGCTGAAAGATTAATGTTTTCGTCTATTCCGTGAATGCTCTGGTATTGCTGCTCATTAATCTCCAGCGGAGCGAAACGGATACTGTTTTCGCAGACAGGCGTATAGAATCTGGCGTCTGTGCCTCCTGTCATGGCATAGGGGGCAACGATTACTCCCGGGTACATTTTTTTCACCACATGCTCAACAAGGCGGAATGGCTTTCCTTTATAATCTACCACCGGACAGGGCTGATGAATCAGAATCCTCTCTGTCTCAATTCCATACTTCTGCGCGATTTTTGACACAAGCGCAAGGCTTTCTTCCACACCCTGATGATGGATAAAACGCATATTTCCTGTTACAGAAGCCTCCTGCGGAATCACATTCAGTCCATCGGAGCCCTTTGCCATAGTAAAATTAAGAGTTGTGGTTATCATTGCCGCTCCAAGGGGATTGACCTTTGGAAGCAGCTTCTCCAGAAGGGGCTCCAGCTGTCTTTCGTATTTCATAACTTTGCCGAGGGCTCCCTCTGTATAAGGCGCCATTCTACGGAACATCTCCGCTACGGTAGGGTTCATTTTTGAGGTAAAGGGATTGTGGTTTTCAATATCCATCATAAAAGCAGCCAGACGGGTAAGGGGCGTCTGCTTCTGGGGAACACTGGCATGACCACCGTTACCCTTTGCGGTAAAACGAATATCTCCGTATCCCTTTTCCAGACAGCCCACCATAGCAAAACGACCCTTCACTCCCTTCATGGGCTCCTCCTTGATCATTCCGCCCTCATCCATAAGGAATTTTAAGTGCACACCGTTATCCTGAAGCCATTTTACAGTAAGGGGGGCTCCTTCTCCGCCGATCTCCTCGGTACAGCTGCTGGCAAGATAAACGTCACACGCAGGAACGTAATCCTTTGCGATTAGCTCCTCCGCTGCCTGAAGGAAACAAAACAGACTGCCCTTAGTATCCACGGTTCCTCTTCCCCATACAGCGCCGTCTGCAATCTCGCCGCCAAAGGGATCATATTTCCATTCGCCTGATGCTTCCACAACGTCCTGATGGCTCATAAAAAGGATCGGTTCTCCCTGACCTTTGCCCTTCCATTTAAAAAGAAGACTCCCGTTAAATTCATGTTTTTCGCAAACTCTGTGGATATTTGGGAAAAGCTCCTCCAACAACTCATGGAATCTGTAAAATTTGCTGAGTTCCTGATGAAAGGCATTGGAAATGGTCTCACAGCGGATCATTTTTCCAAGTCTTTCTCCGTAAAACTGTTCTCTTTCGGTTGTTTTATTATCCATTATGCTCCCTCCTTATCAAAGCTTATCTTTTTTCCATAAAATATATCCGATGGCAAGTGCCATTCCACCCGCAGGAATCAGCAGAATACTTGTCTGGGAGATTGCCGCCGGAACAAGTACACAGAGAAGGGTCATGGAAAGCAGCGGGATAGCTGCGATTTTCATGCTCTTTCTGAAATATTTTAACCCAAGAGCACCAAAAAGCGCCGGGACTACCGTATCAAAAGCAGGAGTAAGCACCGGATTTTCCAATACCGGAGTAAGGGGCACCAGAAGAAGCACACCTGCAAATATGACAAGCATGGTAACAATAGAACTGGACGCTACGCTTAATGTAGAAATAATCTCATTTTCCGCAGTACCGACCTCTGTTTTTGCAATATCCCTAGCATTCATGGCACAGGGAATCTTAAGATTGGTAACATTACCGGTCAGGAAGGTAAGATAGCTTCCGCCGTTTCCGAGCATGGGCGCATACACAAGAAATTCTACAATCCCCACCGGAATATATACCACACCAACCTTGATAAATCCGCTGATAAAACCTTTCAGATCCGGAAACGCTCCGTAAATGGCTCCCATAAGAAAAGGAACTGCAAGAAGCAGTATGACTGCCAATATCAGCATAATCCTTCCAAGACGATGCTGTCCTCTGTTAAATTCTTCAAGAAATTTTTCTTTATCCATGTTCTCCTCCTACAGATTCATAAGAACAGCTGCTGCCATTCCGATGATCATACTTACGGCGATACTGAAATTCTCCAGCCATTCCATCTTTTTCTTTCCAATCAGATATTCAAATACAGCCATTGCAAGGCCGGAAATCCCTGCTACAAGAAGAGGCGTACTGTTTTTAAACGCTGTCCAGGTTCCCACATAGGAACCGATGTATGCGCTGCAAAGTCCGATGAACATGGCGATGGTAGCATAGGTTCCAAACCCGGGTCTGCCGTTGTCTGCTCTTTTTTCTTTTTTCTGAACCTTCCCAAGATATTTTTTCAGTCCGAAAATACAGCAGGTGATACCACTTAAAATACCGGCTGTCATAACCAGAGCAATAGTGGTAAAGGCCGCTATGGACAGCTCGCTGACCTTAAGCCCGGAAAGCCCCATACCGGTTGCCGCGATTTCCGCAACATTCAGCTCATACTGCAGAGCACCCACCACGGAAAGTCTCAGCCAGGATAAAGGTACGCCAAGGCTTCCACTTAAAGCAATCACACCAAGAAGGATACTTACTGCCGGAAGGACGGAAAAGGTTGCGCTGGACATAATGGCTCTTCGCATTACTTTTTTGTCCATTCCGATAGCAATCCCCGCCCGGTAGCTTTTTACCAGAAATACAACACACATGATCAGGATAAACAGCAGCACACCACCCACAATCAGATAAAAGGGCAGGCTGTTTACCTGTTTCAGATACTCACTCATCTCTCTTTCCTCCACCTTTGTTTATTCGTTACAATTTTATCACAAAATCCCATAAAAAGACAGAACATTTTAACGGTTTTCCTCCGATAAAATATTCTGTCTTTACGTTCTATAAATGAGCAATTCATTTTATAAAATCCTGCGCAAAACTCCAAGCTCCATTTCACAGACGGTATCGCATAGTGTTTCTATATCTACCCGGTTATGGCTGACAAGTAAAATGGTGCGCTGTTCATTTTTTAAATCCTGAATGATCCGGTACACTTCCTGAACCCCGTTTTTATCAAGTCCGTTAAACGGTTCGTCCAAAATGATAATATGCGGATCTTCCATAATTGCCTGGGCAATCCCAAGGCGCTCCCGCATTCCAAGAGAGTAATTTTTTACCGGTTTTTTGGAAGAAAAATCCAGTCCTACTTTTTCCATTGCTTCTTTTATTTCCTCTTTTCCGATCTTTCCCCGTAAAGATGCCAGAATTTTTAAATTTTCCCTGCCGGACAGATTGGGGAGAAATCCCGGATTTTCAATGATCATTCCAAGAGATTCAGGGAAATCCCTTTCTTTTCCGATCCACTTTCCTTCCACCAGGATTTTTCCCTCAGACGGGCGGAGAAAGCCGCAGATACACTTTAAAAGAACCGTCTTTCCGGAACCGTTCATTCCCACAATGCCGTGAATCTTTCCCGACTCAAATGTGTGGGTGATATTTTTTAAAATCATCTCTTCCCCAAAATATTTTGTAACCCCCTGTATCTCAATGGCTGCTTTTCCCATATATCCCACTCCTCTCTTTTCCGGTTATTCACTTTTTTGCACAAACAGAAATTCAAAATGCTTCATCTCCCGTTTTATGATAAAAATATTTACGCCAATTATCGCACAGAAGAAAAGAAGGCTTGCCCCAATCCTGGGAAGATAATCATATCCGAAATTGTGCATGTAGTAAGTGGCATGATTTAATGGAGAAATCCACCCGGTAATCACCTGCGCCTTATATTCCACCGTACCTGGAAAATGAAACAATTTCATAAAAATCTCCGGATTTAAAAACAGTCCGAACAGGTTAAAGAGAAATACACTGATACTTCCAAGTGCCGGACGTTTCCCCAGGCGGAATGCAAGCAGCATAGTCGCATTTACAAGAGCATAACAGGCAATCAGGAGAAAAATCACGGCAGCACAGGGATAAGGCGAAGTTGCTTCCAGTGTTTTTAAGGAGGCAGGAAGGGCAATCTTCTGTCCCGCCCCGGAATAACCAAGAAGCGCCATTGTTTCGCTCCACATATTTCCCACAAAAGAAATATTACCGCAGATGATGCAGGTCACGAGAAGAAGAAACAGTACATAAAAAACCGTCACAAGAAATACATATAAAAGCTGACCCCATATCCAGATATTTTTTGTGATCCTTGTAAGATAATAAGGGGTTAGCTGGTTATTTACCGGAAGGTCTGCAAAAAGGAAAATCAGAAGCAGGGTTGAGATCATAATCGATTTCCCGTCTCCAAAGGCAAGGATAAAGGTTTCAAACACCTGCATGGAAGTCCCGTAGCTTTCTGCAAAAAACACCGCCTTATCGGAAAGCATCAGGCAGAGAACAAATGCCAGGACAAAGGACAAAAGAAACCTTGGATTCCTCATTTCCTGCCGCAGATGAAACATGGCAGACTTCCACACCAATTTCCATTTACACATGAGCAACCCTCCTTCGCATCACTGCTGCATATATGCCGTCTGCCACACATAGGGCAGTTATTAAAATCCCATACCTGACGCCCACAGAAAGATATTTAGATGCTACCCATTCTTTTGGGCTTAAAAAATACAGTTCCGGATAGTATCGGCTCTGAAATTCAGAGAGAATATAGTACAAAATAAACGGCGCCATATATGCCATATAACGGCTTTTCATCACTACGGCGGAAATTCCGCCTGCCATTGCCCAGAAAGCCCCGCTCAATGCGGCAAGTCCTGCCCACTGTACCAGGGAAAGAAGCATATGCTGTCCCAGATACCCCATAAACTCTCCAAAAAACGCTCCGGAGGAAAACGCAGCAAAAATACAGAAAATCGTCTGAAGACAAAACGCACATATGACGCAGCATCCCCCGGAAACAGCGGTCACAAACACTTTCGTTCCAATGTATGCTTTATAACTGGTGCGGGAAAGGCTCATCAGCACAAATCGGTTTTCTGCCTCCTCGTAAAATACAGAGGCATACGAAAAAGCAGCTGTCATGGACACCGCCATCAGAAACAGATCCGACTGAGAAGCCCCCTGCAAAAGGATCCAGCCTGCCTGTTTCAGTCCGGCAAGCGAACCATCCATTTGAAGATAAGATTCTGCCACAGAAAAGCTCTCTCCCGCACCTGACAGTCCCATGAGCAAGATTAAAAATACACTCCCTGCAAATTTCCAGGAACAGAGCCCTCGTTTCAGTTCCGTTTTCAGGACATTCATTTCCCTCCCCCTTTCTCCGTTTATTTCTTTAAAATCAGTTAAAAAAATCCATTTCCTGTACAGGGCTTACATATCCGCCGTCTACTGCGCTTAATACTACCGTCTCCTTCTTCGGTCGTCCCTTGCGGTCGCCGTCCAAATGATTAATGGTACAGCCTTCCAGTTCAAACACCCATACGGGAACAAGCCAGGAGTTCTGAGGCGCTTCGTAAGCCGGAACATAAGAGCTTTGAAGCTGTACACTTTTTACTTCCCATTCATTGGAAGTTTCTTTGCCGTCAAACCCATTTATGCTGTCTACTGCCACTTTTACAGCCAGCATATGGCTTCCAAGCTTTTCTGCAATCTCTTCAAAGGAAAGAAGATTAGTATTTTCTGCGATTACCTTTCCCTTTTCTGACATATTTTTCCATAAAAAGCTTTTTATTCCGTCTTCCGTTACTACAATCTGGATCTCTTCCGGAGCAAAAGAAGGTTTATATACCGCTTCGCTTAAATCCTGATAAAAGGTTCCGCCTGACTGACTATAAGAAACAAGCCCTTCATTATCCATACCCATATAAAATTTATAACCTGCCTGTCCCTTTTCCCAGTCCGGATCCATAAAATCCCATCTTGTGTCTGTGGGACTCCAGAAAACTTTTTCTATTGTCCGCACCTGCATGTTCTTGATTTCCAGATCTTCCAGTACTTTTCTTGCTTCTTCCTCTGCCTGTTCTTCTGTAAGAGAAAGCTCTTTCGTTTCTTCTTCAAACTTTGCGGAAAAATCTGCAAATTCCGATTTCCATTTTTCCGGTGCTTCTTCCTGCATATCTGCTGCCTTCTGTATCTGACTTTCTGTAACCGCTCCGCCTTCTATATAGAAAAAGCCTCCATTTAACCCTTTCTCCACATCATATTTTACAGCAGACATCCTTGCTTTTTTGCCGTCCTTTCCCGGAATCTCCGCTGAAAAAAAGCAGTCTCCAAAGGTTTCCTGCATGTATTTCTCATTTCCACCGCTCAACATAGCTTCGTATGTATCTTCTTTATAAGAACCAAATGCCGGCTCTTTTATTTCCGCGGTCTGTATATCCTCTCCAGGAAGGACTTCCAGAATCTTTTTCAGATTCGACAAGCGGTCTGTGGCATTCATGCCCTCTTCCAGAGTAGGGTTCCCATAAGCGCCTTCCTTGTTTTTAATTTTTTCCATATGCGCACTGCCCTCATCTTTTGTCAAAGGAGAGGGTTCCTGAAGGGGATTGTCTCCCCGAAAGTAATTTGCAAGTTTTTTTAACTGTTCCTCGCCAAATGCCACCCTCTTTACTTCTGTTATGGGGGTATTTTTTACTTCCGGCACAGAAATAGTTATCCCGTTTGCCTGAATGGTTACAGCCCCATTATTCTTAGAAATGGCTTCTTTCCATTTCTTTGGTACAGCAATTTCCTTTATCTCTTCTGACTTTTTTATCATTGTCCCCTCTGGAATCCCGTCCACCTTGGAAAGAACAAGCTCTTTTTCTGGTGTTTTTTCACACCCGCAAAGACCAAGAAACAAAAACATTCCAAAAATCAAAGCTTTTTTCATTTCTACACCTCCATCTTGATAATATTTACATATTTTTAAATTTGATCTGCACCACTTTTGTCATTATTATACATTACCCCCCCCCCTGTTTTTCAAGTATCATTGTGTAAATTTGAATTTGCAAAGCTATTTCCTATAACATAAAAGCACCCACAGTTATTACGCTGTGAGTGCTGAATGTAAGTTGCTTATTCCATCTGAAACCAGATATTTATATTTTTAAATTCGCTATTCTGTAAAAATTCAATACATATATTTTATAGTTTCCTGTCAGAAAATATAAAACTGCGGAAAACAAAATGACTGCCGTTACCGTAGTCTAAAATCCGGCTGGGGAAAAAGGATATTCATTTATGAATCCTTTCTTCTATAATACCTTTTAACGTCTCCAGTTCTTCTTTTGAAAAGGTATCTTCTTTTAATAATGAGCACGTAAACTTGAAAGGAGAAAGATTTGTAATCTGTTTCGCATTATTATATAAAATTTCCTCTGATGTTACATTTGCTCGGAAAGTTCTTGCGTAATTTTTTGTCCGTTGAATCATGCCGTCTACGGAAATCAAATTTTTTTCAGCATGTTTTTTAATGCGGTGCGAAGCGTGATTTCCCTTATATCAAGATTCTGCTCCAGAATGTCTCCGGCACATAAAGGAGTTTCGCTTTTCCATAAAGTTTCCAATATCCTCATCTCTGTTTTTGTCATTCTAAATCGCCTACATTTCTAATATATTTATGAACTTTATAATACCATAATCGTATAAATAACACAATGTAAATTCTTTATTTTATCTTACTGAGAACCCCCAACTCCATCTCATACGTCTCATCGCATAAAGTTAAAATGTCCTGCTCATTATGGCTTGCCAGAAGAATGGTCTTTCCTTCTTCTTTCAGTTCCCTTAAAATATGATAGACTTCTTTTACTCCGTTTTTATCCAGACCGTTAAAAGGCTCATCTAAAATCAGAATCGCAGGATTTTCCATGATAGCCTGTGCAATCCCAAGCCTTTCGCGCATTCCAAGAGAATATTTTTTCACAATCTTTTTAGAATCCGGGTCAAGCCCTACTTTTTTTAATGTATCAACTATTTCTTTCGTACCGATTTTCCCGCGAACATCTGCCAGCATTTTCAGGTTTTGAAATCCGGTATATTCTGTTAAAAATCCAGGAGTCTCAATAATAAATCCTGTATCTTTGGGAAAATCCGTATCTTTCCCTATTTTTTCTCCATTTACCCATATGCTTCCCGATGTAGGATGAAGAAAACCACAGATACACTTAAAAAGAACTGTTTTCCCGGAACCGTTCATTCCTACAATTCCATATATTTTTCAGAATCTGTTCTTCTTCAAAAAACTTATTCACATTTTGTATGATAATTGTCTTTTTCCCCATATACATACCCTCTTCTATTCATCCATCTGTCTCTGAAACTGAAACTCATACTTCTTCATCTTTTTCACAATAATCACAATGCAGACTACAATCAAAACGAGAAATATCAGGCAGCTCATCCATATTTTCGGGAGATAATCATAGCCAAAATTGTGCATATAATATGTAGCGTGATTCAATGGAGAAAGCCAACCTGTCAAAACATTTGCTTTATATTCCTGTCCTTCCGATAAATGAAACAGTTTTGTTAAAATCTCTGGATTCAGCATCAAGCCATACAAATTGATAAGAAAAACAGACAGCACACTGAATGCTTTTTTTCCGCTTACACGCCACGCCATCATCTGTGTGGCTAAAAATATAGAGTATAATAAAATCAAAAGGCACACTGTACCAGCGCATTGATAAGGAAGAGACATTTCCATAACCTTCACAGAAGCAGGAAGGGCAATCTCTTCCCCTACTCCCGAATAACCAAGAAGTGCCCCTGTTTCGCTCCACATATTTCCTATAAAAGAAACAGGGGAACAGATAATGCAGGTAACTGCAAAAAGAAACAGTATGTATACCGAGGTTAAAAGTAGTACATATAGAATCTGTCCGGCTATCCATATTTTTTTGTTCATTCGAAATAAATAATAGGGTGTAAATTCTTCTATCAGGGGAACATCCAGAAATAAAAGTGCCAGAAGCAGACTGGAGATCATAATCGAATCTGCATCTCCAAACACCCATACAAATGCTTCTACTGCCTGCATACTTGTATGATAATTGTCTGCAAAGCTTACCGCCTTGTCCGTAAGCATCAGGCAGAGCACAAATGCCAGAACAAAAGTAAGTATAATCTGAGAATTTTTTCTCTGACGTTTCAAACTTTGCATTGTAATTCCAAATACCTGTCTTATATTTTTCATACCAATCTCCGTTCTGCATACAAGAAAGTCCCTAGACTGATGACGAAACTGACTATAATTAAAATCATAAAATCCAGCCTGAAATCCGTAAGCTGAGGGGAAGCCCACTCCATAGGATTCAAATAAATCAGTTTCTCATAATACCGTTCCTGGAAAGCAACAAGAATATAATAAAGGATAAATGGCGCTCCCCAGCCCATATATTTGTTGTTCAATACCAGAGACAAGAATACCGAAAAAACAGACCAAACTCCGCCGTTTAACACTCCAAGCCCCAGTCCTGTCATTCCAATCTGCAGGTAACTTCCTTTATTCTGTAAAAAATCCTGCACCTCCATTTCTGCTGGAAAGAAGATGCCAAAACACCCTGCATATAGAAAAAGTGTGCTTACTCCTGCCATAAGAGCGCCAATCAAAAAAGATGCAGTGATTTTTGAAAAAAGATACGGTATTTTTCCGCTTCGTGATACATAATATAGGGAAAACCCAGATTTTATATCATCTTTTATACAAGAAGAAAAAGGCAGAGCCACAAACAGGGGTAGCAGAGTCAGATAAACCGATGACGAACTGCCCGTCTGAGCAAAATGGAAAAACTTCAATCCGTCTATATGTATCCCGCTGTGGTTCATCTGGGAATAAATGGAATCCATTCCCAAAATCCCGGCAAGTACAAGACCTGCTGTCCCCAGCAGAAAATATTTATTTTTTAACCCTCTTTTCAAATCCGTAATAAGCAGTCTTTTCATTTTCTATCCTTTCCTGTCAGGAACCCTTCAACTCAATGTAACCTCCGTCCACTGCATGAATCAACGTGCAGATATTGCTGCCCACACATCTTTTTAACCCGCCTGTATCAATATAATGTTCATACACAAACAGCCATGCTGGAACCATCCAGGCATTTTTTGGTTGTCCGTATGCCTCTGTATAAAAAGACATGAGCCGAACCTCCGTTACAACGTATTTATCTTTCATTTTCATGGAGGACTCCATATTTGCATCCGCCGATGCTGCTCCATAAAATATATGCTGGGCAAAGCGTTCCTTTATTTCCTCAAAAGGCAGCAGTTTTGTATTATCTGCAATGACACGGACCATTTTCGCCATATAATCCCATTCAAAAACCTGCAATCCATTTTCTGTGAATACCATAATCAGGGACTCCGGTAAAAATGCAGGAGCATATGTTTTTTCTGGCAGCCCGTTCTCGTAATAATAAAACGCTGCGGAATCCGGCAGTTTACTGGAAAGACCGCCGCTTGTCCTTGCATATTCAATTACCAGGGCATCTTTTGCGGTTTCCCAGTCTATTTCCATTTTGTCCCACTGAAGGGATTTTTCCGACCAGACACATGGACGGACATCTACTACTGAAAGTTCTGTGATCCCCATGTCTTCCAGTATCCTGTCTGCTGCGTGTTTAATCTTTTCCTGATCCAATGTGTTTTCTTTTAATCTTTGTTCCAAGTTCCCAGCAAATGTTTCATAAGAAGAAAACCATTCCTGATCTAAATTTGATTTTTCTTTTAATGTCGCTATATCCAACTTTACAGTTTCCAGATACCCTGAATCCAGGTAATCTCCGTTTCTGTAATAAAAAAAGTTTTCACCGCTGCCATCTTCTTTTCGTCCCGCCTCTATCTGTGCGCCTGTATCCTCTGACACTGCATAAAAATGGTCTTTTTTTTCTGTTTCCTCTTCCTGCTCCCCAACTCTTACATATCGGTATTCCGACGTCTGCGCACAAGTAAATTCTGGTTGAATATACTCTTTTTCCACTGTTTCCGGTGCTTCTTCTATCAGCTCTTTAATATTGGAAAGTTCCATGCTAATCCATGCACTTTCCTGTGGATTGCCATAAATCCCTTTCCGGTTTTCTATTTTATCCCGGTAATATTCCAGCTCCGATTTTGTCATCTGAGGTTTTTTATAAATCTTACTGTTCCCGGCAAAAAAAGTAACCATTCTTTCTAAGAGGGCTGTATCAAAATCCATTGCTTCCACTTCTATCACAGGTGTGTTCTGCACTTCTGGAACAACAACATCTGCATTTTCTGCCTGGATCAGAACTCTCCCTTCTCCTTTATCTATCGCCTCATTCCACACCTCAGGCGCAGATATTTCTTTCAATTCGCCTTCTTTTTCAGGCTCAATGACCGAATCCTGTATTCCACCCTTTGAACGGTTTACAACGGGAGGAATTTCCGGTGTGGGGCGGCAACCGGAAAGGGAGATGCAGATTATTACTATGAAAAGTCCATATGTTTTTTTCATATACTTCTTACCTTCTTTACATAACGTCTATAATTTATTTCATGAAAATTCCTCATTTATCCATTCGACATAACCAGAATCTCCTTTGGATTTACCCTCATTATCTTCACAGAAGATAACGCAGTAATTACAGCGCAGAAAATAAGACCTCCCATACCCACAGCCAGCACGTTTCCTACTTTCAAAACAGCTCCGGAAATATCCAGCGCACTTCCAAGGAAACGCACTCCGAAAAATACAACGGGAACTGCAATTAGAAAGCTTCCGGCGAACACAAGCAGATTTTCCACAATAAGTTTTCTCATAATCTTTCCTTTGGAAAATCCCATAGAAAGAAAGATTCCCATCTCTCTTGTTCTTTCCTGATTCCACATCGTAAGAATAATTGTAAGAATTACCGTCCCCAGAGCAAGAACGACTACCAGCATGAGAAACAGAATCCTTTCCATCTGGGTCAGAGGACCTGACGCCCTGTCATACTCTGCATTATTCGTATTGATAAAGTAACTCTCCCAATTATAACCCTGAATAGACTGCAGTTTTTCCAACGCATCTGCAAGAAACACCGGGTCTTCTATCCAGAATATGATGCCATTTCCATACTCTGTCTTTTCCTGCCATACGTCCCTCTGTACATCCATACCGCTTTTTTCATCTACATAAATATAATTGGAGAGAATCTCTGTCTCTGCTCTCTGGGAGGAAGTGTTATCTGCCTCCGGGTCTACCTGGAAAATCCCCACAATCTGAAAATCATATGTATTTCCCACATTGGAACGAGCTCTCATAATCATCTCATCTGTCACTGTTCCTGTAATGGTATCGCCTATTTTCAGGCCATTTACTGCTGCAAGCTCCCCGGAAATAACAGCTTTTCCTATATCACCTCTTTGAATATGTTCCCCTTCCGTCAGTTTTAATTTTCCTTCCGTAAATTCTCTTCCAAGAACGCTTTCCGTACAGGAAACCATTCTAGCCGTATGCGCCTCTTCCTTCCCTTCTGATGTAAACTTTCCCGGAATCAGAGAAAGGTCCTGCATAGAAAGATAAAACGTATTTGTTCCGCTCCATTTCTTCGGATTTATCACTTCTGCAGCCGCTTCTCCAAGCTCCGGCGTCACCAGGTTTTCATCATCAAATGTTCTTTCTACTGTAAGGCAGGCATAAAACTGCTTTCGGAGCTCTTCAAGAGAATTTTCCACTGCATCTGTGAGAGTCATTCCCGCAAGCACCAGAACAGACAGGGTAAAAAAGATTCCCACAAGAATCGCACTTCTTGATTTCTTTCGTTTCAGGTATAAAACCGCATGATATAAAATTCTTTTGTCTTTATTCTTTTGCATACTCCCCAACCTCCGCTGAAAAACGCTTGTCTCTATAAGTACATACTACGTCAGCTTCTTTTGCCAGAGCAGAAGAATGCGTTACCATAATGACGCATCTTCCTTCTTCATGAGCACTTTTTTTCAAAAGCTCCATAATTCCCTTTGCAGTATCTTCATCAAGATTTCCTGTAGGCTCGTCTGCCAGAATGACCGGCTTGTTGCTTGCAAGCCCTCTTGCAATGGCTACTCTTTGCTGCTGCCCTCCGGAAAGTTTCAGCACATTTCTGTTCCACAGTTCCCTGGAAAGCCCTACTTTCTCCAATGCTTCTTCTACAGAAAGCCTTGCAGTCAGTTCCACATTTTCTTTTACTGTCATGTATTCAATTAAATTATATCCCTGAAAAATAAATGCCACATGCTCCTGCCTGTGTTTATCAAGACCGTATTCTTTAATATCTGTTCCATCATAAAGGATTTTTCCTTTTCTCGGACTGTCAAGCCCGCCCAAAAGCGAAAGCATGGTGGTTTTTCCACAGCCGGACTGTCCCAGAATGGCATACAGCTTTCCCTTTTCAAAATTAAGATTCACGTCCTCCAGGACTGTGTTGTAATCCGTGTAAGAATACATCATATCAACAATCTGCAGCATATCTTATTCCTCCTTTTCTTTTTTACTCTACCATAGATAGTATCCGTATGGGTTCTAGTTTCATAGTTCTTTTTATTGCCCTGTTTACACAGAAATAGAGAACTATCATTTCACATGCAAAAATCCCCAGCAAAAGCACTATATCTATTTTTATATTTATACTATCCGGTGCCTGAATTTCTGTCTGCTGATTTTTTGCCATCTCCTTAACTTTTCCGGATTCTCCTCTAGCAATAGCTGCCTCTATTTCTTCTTCTGTGTATATCTTCTGCTCCGTTTCTTTATTTATACTCTCATAAAATTTGTCGCCTATAACAGGTACAACAGTTATCCCAAACGCAGAAGCACAGATATAGGCAGTTATCCCAATTATGAAATGCTCTATTACAAGCTGCTTTCGGATTTTCTTTTTGTTTAACCCGATGGACATTAAAATTCCTACTTCACGAGTTCGTTTTTTTATGGAGTGCGTAATTACCAGTACCAGAAGACAAGTTCCGGCTGCCGCTAAAATCCCCATGAGAGCCATCATTATTGTCCGCATAGCACGAAGCGGTTTTACCGCACTGCTATAGGAAGTGTCATCTTTTTCTAATGTATAATATTTCCAGTCTATCCCATCAAGATTTGTTACATCATTTATCACATCATCTATTTTTCGCGGATTTTTCACAAAAAAAGTGGCTTCTCTTAATCTGTCTTTTTCTTCATATATTGTATCCAATTCCACACCTGTTCGGCTATCTACAAATAACCAATTATCTAAAATATCTTCTTCTCGCGTATATTCTGATACTGCCTGACGATAAGTTGCTTCAAACAATCCTGCAATTTCTGCTTCTACCCTTCCTATAGATACTGCTGGATAGCCTCCTCCCATATATAAAGACAGCCCATCCAAGCTTACCGTATCGCCTATTTTTAACTTATTTGTTTCTGCAAACTTTTGGGATACAAGAACTTTATATGTATCTTTTTCCGTAATGTGTTTCCCTTCTTTCAGACGTAATGAACCATTATAAAACGCGTTGTGATTCTGGCTGTTCCGAACTGGATAAGTATATGCTATATGCGCCATATTTTTATAGTCTTCTGCCGATACGTCAACAGCCTCTTCCGGGTGTGACTTTAGATATTGATAAAATCCATAATACGCTCCGTGAGTAAGTTCATATTCCGGCATTAACACTTCCCAATCATTTCCTGCCTCGTAAGTTTTGATCCCCTTCACTTTAGTAATTTGTTCCAGCATAGACCTGTTTATATATGGACCCAGATATGCCTTATATCCTGTTCCATCTGGCAATGTTCTCTGTTCCCATAAATCGGGATTTGTTTCATCACGAAACATTTCTATTTTAAAGGTACATCCATACGTCTTCTCAATTTCTGATATATTTTTTTGAGAAGCCTGATATATTGCAGAAAAAATAATAAAAAGCAGTAATGTACAAAATAAAATGATAAATAACAAAACATTACTTTTTCTTCTTTTTAATGAAATATAAATCCTTTTCTTTTCCAATCCACTTCTCCTTCTCTTGGTTCTATTTTCACTTCCGTACAATACTGATACCTGTAATTTTTCCACCGTATGAAACTTATACCAAACATAAATATTTGCCTTACTTCTTATATTACTCAATCATAGACAGCACCCGTATTGGTTCCAATTTGAGCGTCTTCTTAATTACCCTGTTTACGCAGAAGTAAACAATGAGAAGCATAGCAACAAAGACTGTCACAACAGTTTTTACGCTTACATTCGTATGCAGCTCTTTCGGCGGCTCTACTCCTGTTTTCTGATTCTTTGCCATCTCTGCTGCTTTGCTGTTCTCCCCACGGGCAATGGCTGCCTCGATTTCTTTCTTTGTATAAACTTTCTGTTCCTTTTCCTGATGTACTGCTCCATATATCTGCCCGCCAATCACAGGAGTTACTGCAAAACTTAAAACAAAAGCAAGAAGAAATGCAGCTATACCAATCAATAAATGTTCCCATAAAAACTGTCGTTTTATCTCTTTTCCCGTAATTCCAATAGACATTAAAATTCCTGTTTCACGGGTGCGCTTTTTCATAGAATGAGTAATTACAAAAAACAGAAGGAGAATCCCTGCTGTCACAATAACGCAAAGGCACACAAACATTATCTTTTTTACCGTATCAAGTGGTTTTACCGCATCTTTATACATGGAATCATCTTTTCGTAATTCGTAATACTGCCAGTCGATTCCCTCAAGACTGTTGACCTCTTTCATCACTTTATCAAGTTCTGCCGGGTTTTCTACAAAAAATTGACTAACTCCTAATGTACGAGAATCTCCATAGATTTCATTCAAATCATATCCTGTTTCATTATCTACCAAAATCCAATTTTCTAAAATATCGTATTCATTGGTATATTTCGATACTCCTTGATTATATGTCATCTCAAAAATTCCAACGATTTTTGTTTCAATTAATCCTAAAGGTAGGGCTGGATAACCCGTACCTAAGGACAAAGAATCGCCTCTGATTTTAAATGTATCCCCTAACTTTAAGCAATTTTTTCTGGCAAGCTCTTTTGAAATAATAACCGTATGTTTATCTTCTGGAACAATATGCCGCCCTTCTACAAGTGTAAAAGTTCCATTTTGAAATTCCTCAAAATGTTCACTTTTACGTACAGATTGACATCGCGTACAAAATCTTAAATTTTGTGTATCTTCAACAGAAAACATCTCGTTGGCATTCGGGTGTTCTAAGTCATATTCATAACTATCTTTCCAATATCCTGGAATCAGTTCATAATCACAAAGCATTACACTATGGTCTCTTCCTGCTTCATAATCTGTCACACCATCAACCTTTTTCACAACGTAATCCAACATTTTTTCATTCATTTGAGGACCGATATAAAAGCTAAGTGTACCAACAGTTGCCACTTCTCTTTCTTCCCAAAGCTCCGATTTGGACTTATCCCGATGAAGCAGCATCATAAAGCTTGCCCCGTACTTCTTTTCTACTTCTTTCATCATCTGTTTTGATGTTCCATACACCGACAGAAACATTAACATAAATAATGTAAGGAAAAACAAAATTCCAAATAAAAGAAGATTACTCTTTTTCCTGGATAGGGATAATAATATTCTTTTTTTCTCTTTCACACTTTCTCCCCCTCTCTACTCAATCATTGACAGCACCCGTATTGGTTCCAGTTTGAGCGTCTTCTTAATTACCCCGTTTACGCAGAAGTAAATAATAAGAAGCATAACAGCAAACACTGTCACAACAGTTTTTACGCTTACATTCGTATGCAGCTCTTTCGGCGGCTCTACTCCTGTTTTCTGATTCTTTGCCATCTCTGTTGCTTTGCTGTTCTCCCCACGGGCAATAGCTGCCTCGATTTCTTTCTCTGTGTAAACTTTCTGTTCCTTTTCCTGATGTACAGCTCCATATATCTGCTCTCCAATCACTGGAGTTACTGTCAAACTTAAAACAAAGGCAAGAAGAAATGCCAATACGCCAAGCAACTGATGTTCCCATAAAAACTGCCGTTTTATCTCTTTTCCCGTAATTCCAATGGACATTAAAATTCCTGTTTCACGGGTGCGCTTTTTCATAGAATGAGTAATTACAAAAAACAGAAGGAGAATCCCTGCTGTCACAATAACGCAAAGGCACACAAACATTATCTTTTTTACCGTATCAAGTGGTTTTACCGCATCTTTATACATGGAATCATCTTTTCGTAATTCGTAATACTGCCAGTCGATTCCCTCAAGACTGTTGACCTCTTTCATCACTTTATCAAGTTCTGCCGGGTTTTCTACAAAAATCGTGGATACCCATAAAGACGGAGGATCTCCATAAATTTTATCCAAATCATAACCTGTTTCATTGTCCACAAGAATCCAATTGTTTAATATATCGTATTCTTTGGTATATTCTGATACACCTTGATTATACGTCATTTCAAAAATCCCCACAATTTTTGTTTCAATTAAATCTAAAGGCATCGCAGGATATTTTCCTAAAGTAAGAGAATCTCCCCAAATTTTAAATCTATCCCCCAATTTCAAATTATTTTTTTCAGCTAATTCTTTTGAAATAATAACTGTATGATTATCTTCTGGGGCAATATGTCGTCCTTCTACTAATTTGAAATTTCCATTTTTAAATTCCTCAAAATATTCACTCTTTCGCACTGCCCGACATCGAGTTTCAGATTTTAAATTTTGTATTTCGCCACTTGAGAGTGTAGTGTTCGTTTCTACCCCAGATAAATAACGCTCATATGTATCCTTCCAGAATCCATAAATCAATTCATAATCGCAAAGTAAAACATCATAATCACCTCCACCTTCATAATCCACAATTCCGTCAATTTCTTTCATAATATAATCCATCATTTCTTCATCTATACCTGGGCCGATATAATAATTAAGTGTCCCTACGCCTTCTACTTCTCTCTCCTCCCAAAGTTCCGGTTTAGACTGATCCCGATAAAGCAGCATCATAAAGCTTGCTCCGTACTTCTTTTCTACTTCTTTCATCATCTGTTTTGATGTTCCATATATTGACAGAAACACTAACATAAAGAAAGCAAGAAAAAATACGATTCCGAATAAAAGAAGATTACTCTTTTTCCTGGATAAGGATAATAATATTCTTTTTTTCTCTTTCACACTTTCTCCCCCTCTCTACTCAATCATTGACAGCACCCGTATTGGCTCCAGTTTGAGTGTCTTCTTAATTACCTCATTTACACAGAAGTAAATAATAAGAAGCATAACAGCAAAGACTGTCACAACGGTTTTTACGCTTACATTCGTATGCAGCTCTTTCGGCGGCTCTATTCCTGTTTTCTGATTCTTTGCCATCTCTGCTGCTTTGCTGTTCTCCCCACGGGCAATGGCTGCCTCGATTTCTTTCTTTGTATAAACTTTCTGTTCCTTTTCCTGATGTACTGCTCCATATATCTGCCCGCCAATCACAGGAGTTACTGCAAAGCTCACAACAAAGGCAAGAAGAAATGCAGCTATGCCAATCAATAAATGTTCCCATAAAAACTGCCGTTTTATCTCTTTTCCCGTAATTCCAATAGACATTAAAATGCCTGTTTCACGGGTGCGCTTTTTCATAGAATGAGTAATTACAAAAAACAGAAGAAGAATCCCTGCTGTCACAATAACACAAACACAGACAAACATTATCTTTTTTACCGTATCAAGTGGTTTGACAGCATCTTTATATGTGGAATCGTCTTTTACCAGTTCGTAATACTGCCAGTCTATCCAGTCAAGATTTTTTACTTCTTCCATAACCTTATTTATATCTTCTGGATTTTTCACAAAAAAATATCCGCCATATAAGTGATTTTCTTCCCCATACATACGGTCCAGGCAATATCCTGTCTCACTATCCGTAATGACCCAATTTTCCAATATATCATATTCATCTGTATAATGATTGACACTCTGTTGATACGTCATATCAAAAAAACCTACAATCTCTGCTTCTACTGTTCCCATAGATTCTATGGGAGTTTTGGCCCGAACCGCTAAAGATTCTCCATCTATTCTTAACATATCCCCTATTTTCAAATCATTTTTCTCTGCCAGAGATTTTGATATAATACACTTAAACTCATCTTCCGGCGTAATATGTCGCCCTTCTGCAAGACGAAACGTTCCATTATAAAACTGTTCAAATCGAAAACTGTTTCTGGTAGGAAAGCACTGGGTAATATACATATTATTTTTCGTTTCTTCTGGGTTAAAAAAAAGCTCATGAGCATGTGAAGAAAAATATTCATAATTCCATTTGTTATATCCGGGAATTAATTCGTATTCATATAGCATCACATCCCAGTTCCGCCCTGACTCATAATCTGTAATTCCCGACACTTCCTCTGTAATTCGATTCAGCATATCTTCATCTACATTTGGTCCGGTATAAATACGAAGAGGCGAGTCTAATCCCTCTACTATTTTTTCTTCCCAGAATTCCGGCTTTGATTCATCACGATAAATTTGTATTCGAAAGCTCGTTCCGTATATTTCTTCTATTTTAAAGATACTATCTTCGACTGTTTGATAAATTGATACGAATACTAACATAAAAAAACAAAGGAAAAATAAAACTCCAAATAAAAATACATTGTTTTTTCTTCGTAATAGAGATACAATAATTCTTTGTCTTTTTCTCATTATAGCTCACATTCCTTTCGCATTCCTTAATGCACAAATATTGCATTTCCGATATAGATTGTACATTTATTTGTGTTTTATGTTTAATTACAATATTTATATTGTAATTATACACTGCGCAAACATGATTTACAATCTTTCATTTGTCATATCCATTAAATATCTATATATTTTTTTTGCTTTTATTACTATTTTGCACAAAGCCAAAGCAAGATATAGTATAGGTAAAGGGAGAAGAAATTTTTCCCCCTTAATTTTCAAATATCTTTATACAAATTTTTGTATTAAAAAACACCCACAGATTTTGCTCTGTGAGTGTTAACAGGTCAAATATAACTATTTCGTGCCTACTTGCACATTTTCAAAAATTTTATAAGTGAATATGGTGGCTTACTTCGTTACAGGAAAGCTAACATTCTTTTTTACGGATTCTTTCCTCTATAACTTCTTTTAAAATCTCCAACTCCTCTCTTGAAAACGTCTCTTCCCGTAATAATGTACATATAACTGTGAAAGAAGAAAGGCTTGTTATCTGTTTCGCATTCTGATATAAAATTTCCTCTGATGATACATTTGCCCTGAAGGTTCTTGCGTAATTTTTTGTCCGCTGAATCATACCGTCTACAGAAATCAAATCTTTTTTCAGCATATTTTTTAATGCGGTACGAAGCGTAATCTCTTTTATATCCGGATTTTGTTCCAAAATGTCTCCGGCACATAAAGGAGTTTCACTTTTCCATAACGTTTCCAGTATCCTCATCTCTGTTTTTGTCATTATAAATCGCCTGCATTTCTAATATATTGATAAATTTTATAATAACATAATCGTATAAGCAACACAATGTAAATTCTTTATTTATCTTACTGAGACTTCCATTTCATCACATAAGATTCAAATTTTCCCCTGCAAAAAACGTCTTTTATACTTTAAATTTGCATATTCTGTCACTCGCTTCATATATACCGCATCATAAATCCCGCCCACGGCACCTGCGATGGGAATTCCCTGCAGAAATTTCATATATAAAAGTTCTTTTGAAAGAAGAGAGGATGTTTTGGAAATTGTATCTGAAATACAATACACAGCCGGAAGTTCCTCATTGGAAATCAATGTATTTATTTCTTCATTAATCCTCTCTGTTTCTTTTCCGTATGTAATGGCTCCCTGAATAAGAAGAAGTATAAAATACTGTTCCTCTTCTGTATCGTATTTGTACCCATAACTTACAGCAGTTTCATAAATACTTCGAAGCATCATTCCTGTAAATACCGGAATGTCAGGAATTCCAATTCCAAGAATGCCCATTCCCACTCCGGAAACACCGGAAAGCAGAAGGTTTTTCCTTCCGGTTCCTTCTGCTTTCTTGGAAAATGCTTTTAATGACTTTCTGTTTTTACAAAGCTGATATGCATATTCCTGAATCTGATAGTTTTTTTCAAGCTCTTCTTTTCGATAAGTTTTTTCAATCACATGACTTCCCTTCTGAAAAATCAGCGTAAAAGCTTTAGAAAATGCGGCGTCTAATGTTTCCTGAAGCTTTTTGGGGATTTTTTCTTCCAAAAACGAAGAGAAACCACTTTCTTTTTTCTCTTTTCGTTTGTTTAAATATTCCTCCTCCTTCTTTAAAAGCTTCTTCCACTCCTTTTCTTCCGGCGTCAATCTCATCATTAATATACCTCCGAGCCAAAAGGCATCAGGGCAAGTTTTGCAAGCTTAAACTGCTGAAGACCAAAAGGAATACCGATAATTGTAATACAAAGCAATGATCCCATTACCACGTGCTCAAGGGCAAGCGGAAGGCCGGATAACACAAGCCATAAAATATTTAAAAGAAAAGAACCGGCTCCTCCTCCGTAACGCACTTCCTTTCCAAAAGGAAAGAAACTTAAAGATGCAAATTTAAAACACTGTAAGCCTACCGGTATTCCCACAACGGAAATGCACCACAGCACACCTGCAAGACACCAACTAAGACCACTGATTGCACCACCGAAAATAAACCATAATAAATTTCCAAGACAACCCATATTAATTCTCCTCTCCGATTAAATTTCTGCTTATATTAGAAAGCCCTGCCAAAATTTCTTCCACCCGACGAATTGCCTCCTGTACTTCTTCTCTTGCATCGGAAATTTTAGACTGAACAAAATAATCAGCCACAAGTCCGTCAAAGAAAAAGTCCGCAAATGTAAGAAAGCTCCCGATTTCCATGTGAAATTCTATCATTGTATCTACATCTCGCAGCTCACGCTGAAAATCAGCTACGTCTTTTTTCGCCTGTTCAATGTAGGAGGAAGCCTCTGATATTTTGGAGTGTTTCATCATATCTGTAAAAAATCCACCTCCAAGCATATCCCAGATTCCCCAGTTTCTCGCACTTCCCAGCTTCTCCTCTGCCATATGAAGACTGGCAAGAGCCCGCTGTCCAGCGTACTGTGCCTCTCTGATATCCTGTTCCACCGTTTTTTGCTTTTTCATTTCTTCTCTCATTTTAACCTCTCTTTCTGCAAGCCTTGTGACAATCTGTCATGTGTTGCCTTAGAGTGCATGTTTATAAAAAAAAGACTCTTATTATGACATCTGCCACAATAAAAGTCTTGCCATCTCATTTGATACGGATACCTTTCGGTATCGGGTGACGGTTTCAAACCCGTCCTTTCGGACGTTTAGCTACTCCCTTTCATTTGCTTGAAAACATATTATCATTTTTCGTGATAACTGTCAAGATTTTTTTGAAGTTTAAAGCTGGCATTTACTCCAACCACAGCTTTTGCAACTGTCACATCCCTCTGTAGAAACTAACTCTCCGCCGCATTCCGGACAGGGAAGGATTCCGGATACAGACTTATTCTCTTCTTTCTTTTTTGTACTCAAAATCCCCATTCGTTTGCAGCCGTCCCTGTAAATCGTAATCCCTTTCAAGCCCATGTCATATGCATACATATAGAGAGCTTCTGTCTCCTCTTTTGTAAAACCATGAGAAAGATTGACGGTAGAGCTGATAGAAGCATCCACGTGGAGCTGCCATATTGCCTGCATATCAATTCTCTGCTTATAATCGAGATTCATGGCTGTGACAAAAAAGCCCGGCAGCTCACGATCATCTTCTATTCTGTGAGCTTCCATGTAATCTTTCACAATTTTTGTATATACCCGGTAGTATACATCTTCTCCATGAAGCGATTCTGTTTTTCTTTCATAATAGTTAGCATAAACCGGTTCAATTCCACCGGAAATCCCCAGCATAGTAGATAAAGTTCCTGTTGGCGCTATAGTAAGAAGCTGAGAGTTTCGAAGTCCGTATTCCTTTACAAGAGCTCTTGTCTCTTCTGTTGTATTCATAAGAAAATAGGGAGTTTCCATAATTTCTTCCACCTTGCAGCCGGAAAACCTTCCCTTTTCTTTAGCTAGAAGAGCAGAAGCAGCTATGGCTGTGTCTGCCATTACAAAGCCGATCTTATCACAAATGTCCACTGTCTCTTTTTGTCCGTAAGTAACGCCCAGTTTAATTAACGCATCTGCAAGCCCCATAATGCCGAGGCCAATCTGTCTCCATTTTTCTACACTCTCTCGCTGTTCCGGAAGAGGATGAAGCGGCAAACCTTCTTCTAACACTTCATTTAAAGCATATACAGAAGCAGTCACACATTTTTTTAATTCCTCAAAATCAAAATCAGCTCTTTCTGAGAACGGATTTCTGACAAATTCGGAAAGATTGATGCTTCCAAGAAGGCAGCTTCCTCCTGCTGGCAGCGGCTCTTCCGCACAGGGGTTCACACCTGCATAGGAAAATTCTTCCGTATTACTTAATAGATTCCAGCTGGAAATCCTGTCCCAGAAAAGAACACCCGGTTCTGCATAATCCCAGCTTGTATCCGTAATTTTTTTGAAAAGTGCTCTCGCCGGTACCCGTTTTTTTATGACTTCCCCTGTTGCCTCCCTTTCATAAGAAAGAATGTAATCGGTTCCCTTTTTTACAGCTTCCATAAAGTCCTTATAAATACGAACGGAAACATTTGCCTTTGTAACTTTTTCAAGGTCTGTTTTCAACTCAATAAACTCCAGAATATCCGGGTGAGAACAGTCCATTGAAATCATAAGCGCACCTCTTCTGCCATTCTGTCCAATAAGAGCCGTCACAAGAGAGTATAATTCCATAAAGGATACAGCCCCACTCGTCTCCTTTGCCGCATTATTAATTTTAGCCCCTTTCGGACTTAACTGAGAAATATCTACGCCGCAGCCTCCTCCGTAGCTATAAGTTCTGGCAAGTTTTTTGGCGCAGTCAAAAATACTTTCAATTTCATCTTTCGGCGGTTCTATCACATAGCAGTTGGAATACGTAACCTTTCGTCCAAGCTTATCAAGCCCTCTGTTTGATAAAATTCTGCCTCCGAATAAAAACTTTTTTTCTTTCATGTACTGTGCAATCTCTTTATTACCGCCACTTACCCTTGTAATCCAGGAATCGAAGTTTTCTCCCTCAAAAGCATATTTTTTGGTCCATATATCTATTCCAAGCTGATTGTCTTCTCCCAGCCATTTTTTTACTGTCATATTGTTCTCCTATCTACATTTAGTTTATGTATGATATGATAACACTATATATGGTATAAATCAAGATTAAAATTGTATAGTTTTGTTTTCTTTACAAAATCCCCAATCCTTCCAGAAGAATTTTAAAACCCATGAGAATAAGAATAATACCGCCGCAAAGCTCTGCCTTTGATTTATATTTTTCTCCAAAAATACTTCCAATTTTAATCCCTGCTGCAGAACAGACAAAGGTAATGATTCCGATAAACGAAACTGCCGGAAGAATCTGTACTTTCAGAAACGCAAAAGTAACGCCTACCGCAAGTGCATCAATGCTTGTTGCTATCGCAAGGGGAAACATGGCTTTTGCACACATGGAGCAATCAAGATGTTCCTCTTCACCAAAAGCTTCTTTTACCATATTTCCTCCTATAAGTACAAGAAGAATACAGGCAATCCAGTGATCCCATTCTGTAATTACGTCCGAAAAGAAATGCCCCAGAAAGTATCCCAAAAGAGGCATACCTGCCTGAAATCCGCCAAACCATAATCCGGCAATACACATATGTTTTTTTCTGATTTTTCCCAAAGACAGTCCCTTACAGACAGAGACTGCGAAGGCGTCCATGGAAAGTCCCACCGCTACAAGAAACAGTTCAAAAAGTCCCATTTTTTCTCTCCTTTGTATTGTATTTTTTCCAAAAGGCAGCCTTTTATTTCGTATCAGGACGAAAAAAAGAGACACGCAGACAGCATAAACTGTCCACGAGTCTCATCATTTCAGGCAATACCGGGTAATTCCTTACCATTATGTCGATATTGCCGCATAATTCTATGCCGATTACTCCCTCACGGAAATTTACATTATCCTACCATAAATTATCAGGAAATGCAAGTTTTTTTCGTACAAAAAAGCAGCAATCACTGCCATTCTTGCTGCTTTTCTGTAACTTTCTTATGGGATTTTTTTCATACACACACATCATAATTGTGGAGGTCTGATGTGATTCGATGAGTGGCTGACACACTTCCCAGTGCCATTGATAACATTTTAACAAAATCTGCAAGAAATACAAGCCCCCCTGGGGGTTAATTTTTCTGTTTTTTGTAAAGAATTCGAATGGAGTTGAATACACACAGCATAGCAACACCGGAATCTGCAAAAACTGCCAGCCACATGGATGCAAATCCTGCAAGTCCAAGAACCATAACAATCGCCTTAATAATGAGGGCAAATACTACATTCTGCCACGCAATCTTTTTCGTTGCTTTTGCGATTGCCATAGCCTCCGGAATAGATTCCATACTGGAATTCATAAATACCACATCTGCTGCCTCAATAGCTGCGTCTGCTCCGCTTCCCATTGCCGCACCTACGTCTGCACCTGCAAGAACCGGTGCATCGTTGATTCCATCTCCTACAAACATAACAGACTCATATTTTTTCCGCACATTCTGAAGCTCCGTTACCTTATCCTCCGGAAGGAGACGGGCGTGTACCTCCTGAATGCCAGTCACTCTTGCAACTGCCTCCGCCTCTTCTAAAGAATCACCTGTAAGCATAACAGAAGCAGCACCAAACCGATTGATTTTCGCAATTGAACTTTTGGCATCTTTTTTTACCGTATCGGAAATGACAAGATGTCCTGCAAAAGTTCCATTTACAGAAACAAGAACCTCACTTCCAAAACTCTGGTTCTTATAAGAGGAAAGAGAAATATCCTCTTTTTCCATAAGCTTTCTGTTTCCTACAATAATTGTTCCTTTTTCTGTCACAGCTTTGATACCGTGTCCTGCTATTTCTTCCAGGCTTTGCGGCTTTGTAAGCGAAATATCTTTTTCTCTTGCCGCCTGAACAATGCTCATCGCGATAGGGTGTGTAGAAATCTGCTCACATTCTGCAGCAATTTTAAGGATTTCCTCTTCGCTCCAATGAGAGGCAGGAACTACCTTCTGAACCACGAAATTTCCTTCGGTAACAGTTCCTGTTTTATCCATAACAACCGCTTTTACATCGGCAAGCTGTTCAAGGGAAACCCCTCCTTTAAAAAGGATTCCTTTTTTAGAACCGGCACCAATTCCGGAAAAGAAAGCGAGAGGAACACTTAACACAAGCGCGCAGGGACAACTGATTACAAGGAAGGTGAGGGCTGTATAAATCCAATGTTCCCAGTTTCCTGTAAATAAAGAAGGAACAATCGCAGTAATAAGAGCTGCTGTCACAACAAAAGGAGTATATACTCTTGCAAATCGTGTAATAAAACGGTCAATTTTCGGCTTGCTTGCCGCTGCATTTTCTACGGAATCAAGAATTCTTGTAACCATAGATTCAGAAAGTGTTTTTTCTACCTGCAGCTTTAACTGTCCGGAAAGATTAACACAACCAGAAAGAATATGGCTTCCTTTTTTTATGGATACAGGAACCGGTTCTCCAGTCACAGGAGACGTATCCAGACGGCTTTCTCCGTCTATGATCATACCATCAAGAGGAATACGGTCTCCCGGGCGTACAAGAAGTATATCTCCTTCTTTTGCTTCCTCTGCAGGAATCTCCGTTATATTTTCTCCCTGGATTCGGGTTACCGTCTCAGGACGCATATCCACAGCGTCCATAATCTGGCTTCTGCTTCTCTCCACTGCACGGTGTTCAAAATATTCTCCAATCCGATAAAACAGCATAACACCTACTGCTTCAGGATACTCGTGAATCACAAACGCCCCTAATGTAGCAATGCTCATTAAAAAGTTTTCGTCAAACACATGACCTTTTAAAAGATTTTTAGCAGCAGTCACAACAATCTCTCCGCCAAGAATTACATATGCAACTATATACACAGGAATTGTAACATGATTTCCTATGCCCATATTCTCCATGATTTTTCCTGCTGCAAATAAAACTGCTCCAAAAATAATCGCAAACAAATCACGTTTTCCATGATTTTCTTCTGTATGGGTTTCTCTCTTTCTTTCCTTTTGCTCCTTTATGACAACCTGCGATTCAATAGAAGTACAAATTTCCCGGATTTTCGGAAGAAGCGCGTCCGGATTTTTTGCAGCCAGGCGAAGCTGTTTTGTAGCAAAGGTAATGGTTGCATCCTCCACTCCTGGAAGTTCATTTATTTTCTTTTCCATCTTTGCAGCACAGTTGGCACAATCTATATTTTCTATAATATAAACTTTTCTCGGTATATTGTCTGCGACATGGCGATGATGATGTTCCTGTTCTTCATGATGATGCTCATGTCCGCAGCAGCAGCCTTCTCCATGTTCGTGATGATGGGAATGATGCTCGTGTTCTTCGTGGTGATGCTCATGCCCGCAGCAGCAGCCTTCTCCATGTTCGTGATGATGGGAATGATGCTCGTGTTCTTCGTGGTGATGCTCATGCCCGCAACAGCAGTCTTCACCATGCTCATGGTGGTGTGCATGATGCTCGTGTTCTTCGTGGTGATGCTCATGTCCGCAACAACAGTCTTCACCATGCTCGTGATGATGGGCGTGTGTCTTTTTTTCTTCTCCCATTTGATATCCTCCTTATTCAAACTCATATTTATATATGAGCACTTGTTCATATTTTCATTATATCCTTTTTGCGTATATTGTCAATCCCTAAATTAAAAAAAGTAGTGCTTTTATACACTACTTTTTTTCGGTTCTATAATAAATGTTGGGGTGCATGAAATTTAACTCATGCACCCTGATGTTT